>JAEEGJ010028437.1_pt1 | contig 11119 bp, 9 predicted proteins | sample 8958761 | NCBI WGS metagenome assembly JAEEGJ01 (sample SAMN16246546, study PRJNA631951) | gut metagenome | biome: gut microbiome; feature: rumen; material: RS-attached | host: Bos | place: Iran: Karaj | collected 2018-10
CCCGTCACTTTCTCGCCATCAATGTCACGGTCTTCCCATCCTTCCGTACGCTTATCCCTGTCGGGCAAATCCTTACGCCACTGCACCTTCACGCCCTTCAACGGACGGCCCGTTTCATTGTCAAGCACATACACATGATACGTGTTGCGATTATTATCAGTCTTGAGAATGCGGATGGTGCTCACCTTGAATTCAGAGACACTAGTGCTACCAACACCTTCAGCCACCATCACATATCTGCCAGGAGCCAACTTCACGCTCGTCTCAGCAGTTCCTTCCACAGGCAAGTCTTTCGCTTTCCTTGCCAAATTCGTCGAGTCCATTTCCAACGTCACATCTCTCCAATCCACCACATCGCCAGTCAGAATCAGTTTTGTCGTACCATTCTTGTCCGTTGTTCTACCCGCATACTTTCGAACGGTCACCGTGGCACGTTCGCAGTTCCAGAAGTGCAATCTGAGAGAACAAGGGCGATAAGCCATCAGATTGTCCACACGCGACATACTGATGGTGGGTCGGAGAAGTTCATCCAAGGTCTTCTTCACCTCACTCTTCCTGCGCGAACCACCCACGTTGTCCACTGCCCATTTCAGGAACGGAATGTCCTCGTCACGCCAAAGATAAGAGCTGCTATATTCAAGTGCCAAGTCAGCACCCACCTCCTCTTTCTTCAGTTCCATCAGCAACTGATAGAGGCTGTCCTTATGTTGCTCATAGGTCAGACTTCCGTATTGAGCCTCCACATTTCTCTTCTCCTTCAGCCATTTACTCTTCATCAAACCATAGGCATTCATGTTGCCACGCTTTCGGTAGATATTGAAGGCTTTCTCGTACATCTCAGCCTTCTGTTCACCCCGCAAGGAGGCATTGTCTTCCAAGAAACGAATCAGCACCGACAGCATGTCATTTCCAAACAAATCGTTGTCCTTACCCTTCGTTTCCATCAACACAGCATAGCCACTTGCTTTCGTTTGCGCCAAAGCCTCCATGTTGTCCAACACATGTGCATAATGCTCGTCACGCTTCACATCATAGTCATCACGCGTCTCCTCATCAAAGTCGGTGATGTTCGTCCATTTCATCTCCTGATAGGCAGAACCCAACATCGCATGCATCACACTTCTCTCCACAGGATCCTTCCTTCCACCCCAATCTTTTTCCAGTTGGGCGATGTTCTCCTTGAACGTGTCAGGATCTTTATCTGCTTCCTTCTGCACATTAGCAATCGACGACTTCACCTTAGAGGCGAAATCAAAACCTTGACCAAAAACACTCAGTATTCCCATTGATAATAAAATAGTTAATACGGTAATAAATAAAAAACGATTGTTATTATACATATTGAACAGTGATTTGATGAGACAAAAGAGATGCCAATCATGTTGGTTTCGCGGGCAAAAGTACATCCAAAATCCGTCACCGCCAAAACTTTGGTATTAAAAAAACAAAAAAGGGAGCTTTTTGCCCCCTTTCTTATTTGTAAAACTCAGAATACCATTCTGCAAATGCTCTTAACCCATCTCGTAACGAGGTGGACGGCTTGAATCCGAAATCCCGTTCCAAAGCAGCGGTGTCAGCATACGTGGTCGGCACATCGCCAGGTTGCATCGGCACCAGTTGTTTGTGCGCATCAAAATCATAATCTTCGGGCAGCACCTTGGCACGAATCAACTCTTGTTGAAGAATGTCCACGAAATTGAGCAGGTTCTCAGGACTATTATTACCTATATTATATACCGCATACGGAGGCAAGGGCAATCCATCCTCACCTTGCTTCTTCTCAGGTGCTCCCTGCATAATGCGCACCACACCCTCCACAATATCATCCACAAATGTGAAGTCGCGCATACAGTTGCCATAGTTGAATATCTGTATCGTCTCACCCTTCACCAACTTATTGGTAAAACCAAAGTAAGCCATATCGGGACGTCCTGCAGGACCATAGACCGTAAAGAAACGCAAACCCGTTGATGGAATATTGTAGAGTTTACTATATGCATGTGCCATCAACTCGTTACTCTTCTTTGTCGCAGCATACAGACTAACAGGATTATCCACTTTATCATCGGTCGAATAAGGCACCTTCTTGTTCGAGCCATACACACTCGACGAACTGGCATACACCAGATGCTCCACAGGATGGTTCCGACAAGCCTCCAAGATATTGTAAAAACCTATCAGATTCGACTGGATGTACGCATCAGGATTCGTGATGCTGTAACGCACACCTGCCTGTGCAGCAAGGTTCACCACCACCTGCGGTTTGTACTGTTCAAAGATGCCATCAATCGTTGCCTTGTCAGCGATGTCACCCTTGATGAATTGATAGTTGACAGTTGACAGTTGACATTTGAGAGTCTCCAGTTCCTTCAATCGATACTCTTTCAGAGACACATCATAGTAATCATTCATATTGTCGAGGCCCACAATCGTGGCACCCTTCACATCCTTAAACAAACGCTTCACCAAGTTCGAGCCAATGAAACCTGCCGAACCCGTCACAAGAATAGTCTTGTTATTCAAATCAATCTTCTGCATATCTTCTTTTTATCTATAACCAATAACCTATAACCCCTCAACTTTCAACTGTCAACTATCAACTCTCCCAAACCTTTCCACAGCCTCCCTATACGTATCCAAACTGCCAATGTCAAATCTTCCAGCTGACATTTTCCAAGCATGCATCGCCGTATGCTCCACCATATAATGTGCAAGATTACCTGGTGCATCCTTTCCACATCCATTCTCCACTGAATGACGCACCAAATCAAGATCCTTCTTCATATAGATATAAAATGGGGGCACAGCCCAATGTGACTTCGGCACCTGTGGTTTTTCCTCCATACCCAACACACGCCAATCGGCATCCAACTCCACCACACCCGTACGTTGCAACTTCTCTCTCTCAGGCTGCTCATGACACATGATACACGATGTACCCTTTTCTTTCGCAAAATCCACAAACTCTTGGAAAGAAAAGAACAGCAGATTATCCGCTGCCACCACCAATAAATCATCATCTATCTTCAGCTTCTCCATCGCATACAGCAAATCACACACCGCACCCAACCGCGTGTCATTCGTTTCCGTTCCATCATCCACAATCGTAATGGGTTTCGTATAATGCTGTTCAGCTTTCCACTCCTCAAAGATGGGGGCAAACTTATGATTCGTGATGATGATATGCTCATCTATCTCCGCAATCCCATCAATATCATCCATCATCCTGCCCAAGATTGTATTCTTCCCAATCTTCAGCAATGGTTTCGGAAAGTTCTTCGTCAGTTCACCCAACCTTGTGGCATAGCCAGCCGCAATAACAACACTTATCATACTTTTTTCTTTTTACGAACACGGATGAAACGGATTGAACGGATTTTTTGTATCCGTATTATACGTGATATCTGTATTCGCTTAAACTACTATACGTTCCTTTTCCAACTCATCTGAACATCCGAAGTTGTAGAGTAAACCAACCTTGTAACCTGTAGCGTGAAGATAATTATAGACCTGAGACCGATGAGCATCGTCCAACACGCTTACCGCTTTCAGTTCTATGATTATCTTTCCATAGCATACGAAGTCTGCTCTGTAAGTTTGTTTTAACTCTACACCATCGTACGTTATTTTCAATTCTTTCTCTCGTTCATACGGAATGTTGCGTCTCTGAAACTCAATTTCCAGAGCCTCCTGATATACAGATTCCAGGAAACCATGTCCCAATTTGTTATAAACATGGAACGCTGCTCCATTGATAGCATAACTCAAATCCCCGTATAAAAGCATATCCGTTTTATCCGTTATATCCGTGTTCGCTTAAACAAACCGTGCTCCGTCATCTGGCTTCACAAAATAGCACTTAAAGGTCTTCTCGTACTCAGGGAACTGTTCCAGATAGCGTGCAGTCAGTTCTGCCTCAATCTGCTCCTTGTAGGCAGGGTCAACAATCGCGATGCATGCCCCCTTGAAGCCTGCGCCACTGAATCGTCCGCCCCAAATGCCTGGCAACGTGCGCATAATCTCATAAATGGCAATTAGCTCAGGGCTACCACACTCATAATTGTGAATGGAACTCTCGCAAGAATCGAACGAGAGTTTTCCGAACAGCTTCAGGTTGCCCGTTTCCCATGCCGTCACACCCTGACGCACACGACGATACTCCGAATAGAAATGTTCTGCTCTACGAGCGAATCGCGCAGGCATGGCAATCCTCGTCTTCTCAAATGTCGCCTTCGGAATATCCCTCAAGAACGTCTTGTCAAAGGTCTTCAAGGGTTGATCCGTATAAGCCAACATATTCCATGCCGCTGTCTTGCATTCATACACACGCAAGTTATAGTCGCTGTTCACCAGACTCCTTGTCAATCCCGAGAAGAAGATGCCCAGTTCAAAATCCGGCATCTCTGGATTCTTCTTGATGATGCGATATTCATTGCTGTCACAATCCAGGAACAGCAGTCCATCCTTCTTACCCAACGCGATACATGCCTGATCGAGAATACCGTTGTTCAAACCTATATACTCACGCTCTGCCTCCGATGCTATCTGCACCACCTCAAACGGTTGCAACGTGATGCCATTCGCCTTTGCAAATGCCATCACATACGCAATCAGCACCGCCGCACTCGAAGACAATCCTCCCACAGGCAGACTTCCCTGAATCACTCCCTCAATACCCTTCGAAAGTTCAAACCGCTTCTTCAACGCATACTTCGCACCCCGAGCATAATCACCCCAATGATGCTCCTTCACCTGCGACGGAGCCGTGACGTCAAAATCCACCTCACCCTCAAAAGACCTAGAAGCCAGATGCACTTTACCATTTTCCTGTACATTGAACCAAAGGTCCACACCCTTGTCAATGGCAAAACCCGTCACCAATCCATGCTGGTGATCCACATGTGCCCCCAAAGGACACACCCGATAAGGCGAAAAGATATGATATTGATATTCCATGGAAGATTTGAGAATTGAAAATTGAAATTAATAGGCATTCTTATCGTGAATGAATATGCTTTTCGCCGTCATCCACATGATACGGATATCCAACCAAATAGACCAGTTCTCCATATACCAGATGTCTCGCTTCACACGTCCCTCCATCTGCCACAACTCCTTCGTCTCTCCTCTATAGCCAGTCACCTGCGCCCATCCTGTCACGCCAGGTTTCACAAAGTGACGCACCATATATTTCTCAATCAGCTGCGAATACTGTTCCGTATGGGCTAACATATGAGGGCGAGGACCCACAATTGACATATCTCCTATCAACACATTCCAGAATTGTGGAAACTCATCTATATTCGCCTTACGCATGAAATTGCCGAACGGGTATTTTCTTGGATCATTTTCAGTCGCCTGTACTTTGTCTGCATCATCATTCACATGCATCGAACGGAACTTGTAACAATAGAAATTCTTACCATCCAGTCCTGTACGCATTTGCTTGAAGAACAGCGGCCCTGGACTTTGTATTTTGATGATAAGCCATATGATGGGGAATAATGGAAGAACGCAGAGTAGGATTAAAGTGGAACATACAATATCAAAGATACGTTTAATCAACTTATTCATTGGGTTCTGCAGCGGATTCTCATACGTCGTGAATATCTCAATATCATCCAACAGTTCACGCTTCAGATTAATTCCTAAAGTTTCCAATGAAACTGGCACATAATAAAATCTTACCACATTTTGATCACAATAGTTTGAGATTTTTTTGATGGTATCACGTTCTTGTCTTGAAATAGACACATAAAGTTCATCTATCTCTGGCAACACATCCGCACCTTTTACATCATTCATGAACTCTTGCAATGTACCGAGTTTTGTCAATGTCACATTCTCTGGAACATTCTCTATTTCCTTATCAGCATAATATCCGACAACATGATACCCCTTCGATGCATCATCATTTAAACGTATATATATATTGATGAGTTCTGAATCAGCCCCGACAAAAAGCACTCTTCGAACATTATGACCGATTCTGCGGAAGTTCTTGATGATTGATCGTTCGAGGAATCTTGAAATCAACAGTATAAAGAAAAAAATAATGCCTATAGTCATTAGCTGAACGCCTATCCTTGCCTCAGACAGGTTGATTCCTTTCATAATCAGATACGCCAAGAGAACCATGATGGCATCCAGTTTGATAACCCGTCGCAAAATATGTCCTACAGAAACGACTCGCAAATGAATCATTGGCGGGTAATAATAATGGCTGATCATCAATGCAATATTAAAGATAATGATAAACATCCTTACCTTAGCGCCATCCCAGTCATCCATCTTAGGATAAAACCATGCACACAAGAACAACAAGAGATTTAGCAACAGAAAATCTGTCACAATCACCACCCACTTAACGAAATTATTTTGATTATCATTTCTTTTCATTTCTCACTTCTTTATCGTTAATATTTTAATGTAGCCCACCATCTCCAAATTGGCTGTCCCAATCTGAAAAAGAAAGAGCATGCCACTTCATCTGGGAAATACCATCCGAAACGCAAATTCTTTTTAAGCAGTAATAAAAGACGTTTGGGGCGAGAAAGTTTTTTGAGATCCCCAAATCGTTTATCATGATGACCAAAATTTCCAGTCATCAAGACTTCCTCCTCCAATAGTGTCCCTATCTTCTCGTCGGGGTTGACTAGTAAATATTGGGGCGCTAATCCAAACACCTTGTGCATGACAAACATTACCGCCCCTGCAAATTTATACAATCCCAAATACCGCAAAGTATCTTTAACCCGTTCAACATTCAACTTTCCGCTCTCCATTTGGCGCAGTAAGAAGTAATAATCCATCAGTTGCCTCATACCAACACCCTCATCAAAAAAGTGATGTCGGATATGAGCCAACTGATAAATCAAATTAAATTCATCTGTTGGACGGCTGAAGGTTCCTTGTGGAAGATCCACCCAATTCTCACATTGTTGCTGACTTATACTCTTCAACCATTTCTGGAATCTACCGTTATACAAAGGATTATTCAAGAACATTGGAAAGAAATGAACCTCTGTCATCACCCCCTTCAATATCGGATACTCTAAATGATGATACAGCATCTCTGTCTTTGGGAAATCCTTCCTCACATATTGATAGATTTGTTCCCTCTCTGCCAACGGCCACAAATCTATATCTCCAGGCATACGCAAAGCGGGATTGGGATACATCAGTGCATTTCCCTGACCTTTCAACACACAATTAGGAAATCCATCCTTCTTAAAACGAGTCGTCACCTCAATAACAGCCTTATTCAGTTCCTCATTCTTCGCTTTAACCCGTTCAACCATTGCAAACCAATTCATCAATATCATTTTAGGAGGCCTCTTCCCCATCGGCATTTTTTCAACTCCTGTAAAAAGCACACCAACAATAGCCTGCCTTTTAGCAAAGTCAAACAACGCTTCCCAATCCAAATCCTCAAAAGACTCAAAGTTCTGACTTTGATCATCAATCGAGAATCTTATAAATTCATATATTGTTTCAACTCTCATGCGTCACAACCATATCAAAAGGGTTCCGGTAGATTCCCAACAACTGCTTTCCGAAATACCAGAAGAACTTCATGTCGTCCACAAAGTAACGTTTAGCCAATCTTCTCGGCTCCTTGCAAAACCTATAAAACCATTCCAGATATATCTTTTGCCAAATCCTTGGCGCCCTCTTTACGTTTCCCGCTTCGAAATCAATCGTTGCTCCTAGTCCCATCCAGATTTTCACCTTAGGCATTTGCTCTTTATGAGTAAATATCCATTTTTCCTGTTTGGGGCATCCTACACATACAGGCACCACATTCGCCCCAGATGCATTAATCATACGGACAATCTCAGCGTTCTCCTCAGGCTTCTCATCAAATCCAAAAGAAGGCGAATAGGCACCTACCACTATCCGTCTTCCCACTTTCCTGTTGATGTTCTCCATCGCTCGTTGGGCAACATCGCCCATGCCCCCCAACATAAAAATGCGACAGTTCTCATCATTCTTATGATACATGTAGAATGCAGGAAAGAAACTACTCCCGGGAATAGCCTGCGGTAAGGACTTCGGCAACAGTTTCATAAACAGATACAACAAACGGCTATCACAAACCACCCATTCAGTCTGTTTGTATAAAGCATACAATTCGCCATCTTGCTGCAACTTCACCAAATGATCAATATTAGGTGTCACCACAACCCCCTGCTGCAAATTCCCCAACAACTCCTCCTGTGTCGCAGCCACAATCTCCGTATTCAAGATCTTGATTCGCTCCAAGACAGCATTTATTTCTTCTGGTTGAGCACCCATTCAAAGTATTTTTCGTGTTCATCAATCAGCTTTTCCCACGAATACTCCGTTTTTATCTCTTTCCAATTGCCGTTTATTATTGACTCCTTTTTTCCACTTATCTCATCATCTATTCTATCCAGCACCCTACTAACATCCTCTGCTGTTTCATAATAAATGGCATTCTCTTTCAACACTGCACGGTTAAACACGTTATCATTCGCCAGAATAAAACACCCCGAAGCCATTGCTTCCAACAATGATGGGTTTGTGCCACCCACACTATGCCCATGGAAATAGGCATAGGAGAAGTGACGGACTGAATCCAATTTCTTGAAATCATAAATGCCCCCCATAAAACGGATGAATTTCTCACATCCATATTTCCTCACCAACTCCTTTCCATGCCGTGTGTCTTTACTACCTACAATGACAAGCGGACGCTTCCCATTCTCTTTTGATTTCAGATACCCCTCAATGGCCATAATTAAATTATTCTCGGGTTCCAAACGAGCTACAATCAGATAATAATTGTCGGATTCTAATCCATATTCTTGTAAGCAAGCCGCATCCCAATCATCATAAATATCGGCACCGTATGCCAAGCACTTTGTTTCCCTGCCATATTTTTCCATATAATAATCATGGATACCCATATTATCAGCAATCATGTAATGGCTGTGCTTCACGGCCATTTTCTCTTCCCAAAACACGAATTGCTGTGCCAATGGATTAAACTTTGTTCGCTTATATTCCAATCCATCCATATTCGTGATAAAGATTGGCTTTTTTATATCCTTAACATTGAAACGGATATAAGCAGGAATAATACTCGTATATCCAGCCTCATAAATAATATCAAAGTTCTCTCTCTTCAGTGCATCTCTCAGACATGCATAATCATAGAAGATACTACCTATAGAAGCACCCATCCATTGCTCTGGACTGTATATATGTTTGATCTTCACCCCTTTATATTCTGTCTCTTGATATGGATGATAATGAGGAGAATAAACAGTTACATCATGCCCTCGCTTAGCAAGTCCAACAGAAATAAATTCTGCAAACTGCTCAAATCCCCCATAGTGGTTGGGAATTCCTCTTGTACTAACAAAAGCTATTTTCATTGTGAACTTTTTTTCTTATTTTCTCGGCTTTCGCCACTATATTATTTCTTATTTTACTTCTATATTATAAAATTCTCTTTTTCCTTCTGCATCCATGGCAAAAACTACAGCCTCCCCCCTTTTCCCGCACTTCACATTCCCTTTACCATCAACACTCACCACATCATTGGACAATGTCCATTTCCCATTGTATTTATTTCCTGATGCATTGTAGCTATACCATTCTACAGGATTCTTAAGAAAAGTCTTTAGGTGTTTTTTCTTCCCTACTTTACCAGCTAATGATTTTGTATGAAAAAAACGATCCCCACCAACACCTACTCTATATACAGAAATCAGCCTCTTGTTTCTATTTATTGATATACAATCAAAACACTGTTCATTTTCTGTACCTTTTATCATGCCTGATAAATTTCTCACAAACGGATCATCCTTATAATCATTATATGAAGCATCGCATGCTGTCACCATGTGTATAACACCATTCCTATATGTCTGCATGTCTGAATGGTTATGTCCAGAAAGACACATCAATACCGATGTCCTCCTCAATTTGGTAAAATCATAGTTGACATTGCCTACTCTCCCTTTAGTCTTTTTAGAAGCAGCATCAACAATCTCACGGACATTACTCAGAACCGCATGCCTTGAACCTGTCGTATCCGTAAAAGGAACATGAGAGAAGAAAACTATATCATACCCCTTGGGAGTGGACGCTATGGCAGAGTCTGCAATCCATTGCAATTGTTTATCATGGACGCCATATATAGTTCCCCACGCAACGTCCTCTCCTCTAACAGAATCCGTCGTATCAAATACTATATTACGTATATGATCATCCTTATCATCAAAATAATAGTAACAAGCCCCTGGATCAGAAGAATTCAACACAATATTATGGGGATGTCCTTCCAATAACAATTGAGCTGTTTTACGCTGTGAATAGGTAATTCCATTTTGGGAGCTACTACTTTCCTTGATGGTGAAATCATGGTTCCCACGTATTTTATATAGATTTCCAGACTGATTGATTAAGCTATCAAATAAAGCTTGTTTTTCCCATTGCATCTCAATATCAGTCGCAGTTCCATATGCTCCGATAGCATCACCACCCCAGATCACATTTTTTATTCTCGTATGTTCAAGCAGATGTTTTATGAGCAGCGGCGCTTGCATCTGGTTTGTCTGCACATGAGTGTCTGTTATAAATACAAACGAAGCCACTTTATTCTTTGCAGAATTAATAGCCGATTCTTTTTCTGAAAGCACACTAACAAAATACGAAGGAATGCTGTCTGTAGAAAAAGAAGTTTTTCCAGGAACCAGCACCACACTTGTGATAAACAATAAGAATGTTATCCCAACTCGTAAATACATCTCATTCTTTTTTAAAAGCTTGATATATATGATGAGGTATACGATCCTTTTCTGGAGGAACTTGCATATAGTTTCCATACCACATCTTCAACAACTTATCATACGCTCTTGGAACCTTAAACATATATTTTTCAAAAGGAACGGATATTAAATCTTCAACATCTTTCTTCTCAATTACTCCAAAACGAGGCCGTTCACAAAGTAATGCACATCCAACATATTGTTTTTTATTGTATGATTCCTTATCTATATAACCTAATTGCTTTTTAACGAAATAGTCTCTTCCCATCAGTTTTGCATAACAATATACAGGAAACTTAATCAATTTCTTGAAGAAG
>JAEEGJ010028443.1_pt1 | contig 11117 bp, 10 predicted proteins | sample 8958761 | NCBI WGS metagenome assembly JAEEGJ01 (sample SAMN16246546, study PRJNA631951) | gut metagenome | biome: gut microbiome; feature: rumen; material: RS-attached | host: Bos | place: Iran: Karaj | collected 2018-10
ACAGACCGTAGTTGAAGAGGTGCAGGAGGGAATAGATAAGCATGGAGCCGTGGCCCGCGGAGAGCACGAAGCGGTCGCGTCCGATCCAGCTCGGATCGGCCGGATTGTGGCGGAGGTACTTGGCCCAGAGGACCATGGCGAAATCGGCGTTGCCCATCGGCATGCCGGGATGCCCGGATTTGGCCTTCTGGATCGCTTCTGCGGATAAAATGCGGATCGTGTCTGCGGCTTTACGGAGGGTGGTTGCGTCCATCTCGTTTCCTTTCGTTTGGGGACTTTATTTTTGTTAAAAAAGAAAAAGGTCATCGCAAAAGATACCACATTTTTTTGAAAAAGCAATTCCAAAAACGAAAAAATGGGGCATTTTGTCCGTCCTTTCCCGTTTTTGCCACAGATATCCCATAAAAAAGAAAAAGACTCCATGACGACGTTTTGAAAAAGCGTTTTTGTCAGATATGGTATTTCGGGTTCAGATGTCGCCGAAGTCGAACTGTAACTGAATGTCGGACAGTTTGACCGGCGGCGACACGCCGTTTTCTTCCGCCTCGGCAAGTTTGAACAAAGCGAACCTCAAGCCTTTCAGATGCTTGCGCTCCATGGTCAAGTCGAGGGAGCTTCCGGGGTTATAAAGCAGGACATGGATTATGACCGGGTTCGGTGAGGTTTTGCAACACCCCCTTTTGATTTCGTTTTTTTGTTCAGACGGGGAGAAACACTGTTTTTCGTCCAATTCATTTGATTTTGCCCGTGAACGGATTTATATTATTCGTAAAGTTTGTTCAGGTGAAAGGATACGCCATCTTTCCCCGATGAGGCGGCACAGCGTCTTTCCCCGAACTTGTGCTCATCAATGACGGCGCTCGCGCGGTCTTTCTCGAAAAAGCTTTCTGCAGGTAATTCCGCCAGGAAGTCCTTCTCTTCCTGGAACCGCGACCGGACAGCACCGCACCTGAGATGCGCCTATGCTCCATGAAGCCCCATTCGGACGAATCAACATAACAAACAGCCCATGACAACAAAACGGGCGGAGGTACAACATGAAGAACTTATTGAAAGCGGCATCAATCCTGGGCGTGGCGGTACTGTCTGCATGCGCTACAGTCTCATCCGACGGCGACGACCCGTCGAAGGATTACGCCTGGGCGCAGGCGACCGTGGATGCCGCGGAGCCCGGCAACCTGTCCGGCATCACGCCGTACGGGAAATTTCAGCGCTACACCTACTTTTCGCGCACGGCAGGCCGTGACACGAACCTGAACGTCCTGCTGCCGCCCGATTATTCCAAGGACAAACAGTATCCTGTGGTCTACATCCTGCACGGATATACCGACGACGAGACCTGGATGGCGCGCGACGTCGTCGGCATCCCGCAAATGCTGACGCAACTCTACGCGGACGGGAAGGCGAAAGAAATGATCGTGGTCCTGACCTATAACTTCACGAACAAGGAACATGCGCGCGTCAACGGACTTGACATCATGACCGCCATCAAAGGCTACGACGATTTCATCGACGACATGGTCACCGACGTGATCCCGTTCGTCGAAAAGACGTTCTCCGTGAAGAAAGGCCGCAGGAACGCCGCGATCACGGGCTTCTCCATGGGCGGCCGCGAATCCATGTTCATCGCGTTTCGTCACCCGGAACTTTTCGGCTATGTCGGCGCGGTCTGCCCCGCACCCGGACTTATTCCCGTGCCGAATTCTCCCATGCACCCCGGCCAGATGACGCCGGAGGAAATGAAGTTCCCGGCGGAATACACCCCGAAATTCTTCCTGCTGAGCGCGGGAGGAAACGACAATGCAGTCCGCAATACGCCGTCGGACTACAGCAAGATTCTGACCGACAACGGCATGGATCATATTTTCAGCCTGACGCCCGGCACGGGTCATGACCCCTCAAGCGTCAAACCGCATCTGTACAAGTTTTTCCAGATCATCTTCCAGTAACACCCGCTATTGGTTTTACCGCCTCCGGCATCCGCCGGGGGCGCACCGCTGGAAGGCCCCCACGGAGAGGTTTTTCGTAAAACCCTGCATCAGCAACACCGTGAAAGGGCTGATTATGTCGAACACAAAAATGAGACGGAACATTGTCCTTGCCGGCGAATCCGAGCTCACCAGGAAGGTTTCCGGCGGGTTGTCCGTGCGTGCGGAAGCGTTTCGGGGTATAGAAGACGAACGGAACGTGAGTTTGCGATGACGAACGCGATTAGTTTTTTTCTGCTATATCTCCTGCCGATGTTGATCCTCCCCTGGCTGTTCCTGCGGGAACCATGCGACAATCCGTGGTCGAGAATCCGGAAAGTCCTGTTCGCGGTCCTGCTGTGCGTCGCACAGCTGATGATTGTACTGGGATTTGTTGTAAAATCCGCGGCGGTCAATGTGAACACGGATGCCCGCTTGAGATTGAAGGGGTATGTTTACGACGCCCGGGATGCGCTCGGCCAGGAGAAGCTTTCCGCAGATGAGGTTTGCGTCAGGCTCACGGAAAAGTTTTACAGGGAGGCGGACCCGGCGCAATGGAGCGCGTTGAAGAAAAACGTGGTCGTCCACTCCGTTCTCGTGATTGCCGGACTGCTTCTGCTGGCGGGCGTCCTGTTCGCGTCGATGCGTTTCAAGCTCAAAACGCTGCCGTTCCTGCTGCTGTTTTACGGCTGCGCGGCGGGCGGCTTCGTCGAGGGCTGTTATCTCTATTACAGCGTCTCGGAGCTCATGCGGTACGGATTTGATCGCACGGCGTTCCGCGAGCTCAATCTGGCCGTGATGGCGAGGATACGGAAAACCGAGGACCGCCTCGCGCTGCGGCGTGCGCTGGAAGACGTGAAAGACGCCCGCGTCTGGGATGGCAAGGAAATGGACGACTTCAGGAGCTGTCTGACGATGTGCCAGGACTTCCTGTCCGTGCTGTACGAATCGCAAAAGAAATACGAATCAAAGACAACAGAAGCGAAAACATCCCCGTGACGCTTGAACGCATCGGCGCGGAATAATCCCGGTCTGCGTCATACTGAGCATCATATTCCGCGTGTCACCTTCCAGAAAGCGGCATGCATGAATATCTTTTGCAAAAGCACTTGAAAAGCACATGTTTTGTGCTGTGTTATTTGTAACAATCAGTCAGGAGGTGTATCATGCCCACAGCACAAACAACAAATTTTACAGTTCGTTTGGACTCAAAACTGAAACAGGATGCTGAAGTCCTCTTCAATGACCTCGGAATGACGTTGTCTGGCGCTGTCAACGTCTTTCTCCGTCAGGCCGTGCGTGTACAGGGGATTCCCTTTGAAGTTCGCAAGAATCAGCTGAACAAGACCACGCTGGCGGCAATGAAGGAAGCTGTCGCCCTCGCATCCGATCCGAAAGCAAAGACATATGCGTCTGCGGATGAAATGATGCGGGATATTGAAAAATGAGTTATCAATTACAACAGACTTCTCAGTTCAAAAAAGACTGTAAGCGTATGAAAAAACGCGGTGCGAACATGAAAGAGCTTACGGACGTGATCGCGCTGTTGCAGTCCGGACAGGCACTCCCACCTGAAAAACGCGATCACGTTTGACCGGGGATTATGCCGGATTCCGGGAGTGCCATATCAGCCCCGACTGGCTACTGGTCTATTACGTTCAGGCAGACCGGCTTGTTCTGGTTTGTGTTCGCACCGGTTCGCACAGCGATCTCTTCGGATGACCTTGTTCCACTGTCAAGTTGCCGAATATAATCCTGATCTGTAGCAGAACTTGTTTTTCAATGAAAGAATGAGGGAAAAGACCGCGGGAAAATTCTCTTCGGCGTATTCCTTGCATTTCCGGCATTTCCCGCTTGTTTTTTTACAAAACATGTGGTATAATAAAACTGTGATTCCTCAAACCCGCCAGTAGCAACAACGTGAAAGGGCTGAAATTTGAACGAAGATATGGATGCGAAAGACCCTCGGATTGGATCGACGGCAGGGGGCACACTCGGCGCGGGTCATGTGTTCTCTGTTTTCCGCCAAAACAATACGGCGCTTATTGGACTGATCTGTATTATTTGTATTATCATAGTTGCTGGAATACTCTTTTCTTTGGGAGAATTCCTATTGTACGGGGCTAACGCAGTTACATTTGAAAATTTAAACCTATTATATAATCGTTTAGAAGACTATAAAATGGTGCATGGAGAATATCCGCCCCAGCAAGACATGAAATCTCTGCTAAAAACCTTGAGGCTGAACAAAAGTGATTTTAGAGAAGTTCTGTTCTTTGATATCAGTTCCGCAGAATACCATGCCCCTAGTCTGAATCCGGAAGATCCGCTCAAAAAAATGGATGATCCTGTTTTGACTCTGCGTGTCAAGTCGCATGTTTTCGGCAAAGATGAACGCCTTTGCTTGAAAAGAGATGGTGGCATCTATAGTGATTATAATCCAGGGACAAAGCCATGAAAACCGATTTGCTTTTTTGCCTGGGGCGTGGTATAATAAAAAGACTTTACCCACCGGAGGAAACCGCATGAAGACGCTCCCGATCCCCTCGAAACTGCTGAAAACGCTGGCGCTGGCGGCGCTGCTCGCGCCGTTCGCGTGCATGGCGGCCGAGGCGGAGAAAAAAGCGCCGGAATCCGATCCGGGGTGGATCGGGGATTGCTATTACTACGCGGATGGGGGGTATTACCACAAGGACGGCGTGTACTGGCGCGCGGACATGAAGACGCACTATGTGTACGCGGAGGAATGCTGGCATCTCGCGAACGGCGGCGTCCTGACCGGGACGGGCGTCTATTTCCCCCCAGTCGTCGCGCCTGATGGCGCACTCGGCATCCCGTGGCGTCTGGCTGCCGTGACCGTGTCGCTGATCGCGGGACCGCCGGAAGACCCGGGGAAACCGCCCGCGAAGCCGCCCGTCCGTGTGATTATCGAAAAACGGAAATGAGCTGTTTTACAGAAGCTCGCCCGTCTTCGGGTCGATGAGGCGGAATTCCTCGACGTGGATCGCCGGGTCCGCGCGGAATTCGAGGTCGCGGCCGTATTTGCTTTCCATTTCGTAGAGGATCTTCGCGTCGTCGTTCTTGAGGCGCGCGAGCACGGCGGGGTTCAGGATGACCCGGACGGTGGCGGCCTTCTTCGACTTCGTGCGCTGCTTCAGGATTTCGAGCAGGCGGCGCTGGATTTCCACGCTCATGCTGATGGCGGATTTCACGTGGCCGGAACCGCCGCAGTACGGGCATGGGTCGAACAGCGAATCCTGCACGCTTTCGCTCTCGCGCTGGCGCGTCATTTCCATGAGCCCGAACTTGCTGATCGGGAGGATCTTCGTGCGTGCGCGGTCGAGGTCGGCGAGCTTGTTCATCGTGCGGTTGACCTGTTCGCGGTCGGCGCTGTTCGCCATGTCGATGAAGTCGATGACGATCTGTCCGCCGATGTTGCGGAGGCGTATCTGGCGTGCGATTTCCTTCGCGGCCTCGAGATTGGTGTTCAGGATGAGCTCGCGCTGCGCCTTGCCCGCCTTGGACTTGCCGGTGTTGATGTCGATGGCGACGAGCGCTTCGGTCTCGTCGATGCAGAGATAGCCGCCGCCTGGGAGGTTCACGATGCGGTTGTAGATTTCGGCGACCTGCGGCGTGACCTTGTAGCGGTCGAATACGGATTCGGCGCGTTTGTGGCGCGTGATCTGCGTGTTGAAGTCGTTCCCGACGAACTTCTTGAGCGCTTCGACGAGGAAATCGTACTTGTCCTTGTCGTCGACCACGATCTCGTCGATGTCGTCCGTCAGCAGGTCGCGCACGGTGCGTTCCAGCAGATCGGGTTCGGCGTAGACGAGCGCGGGCGCTTTCGGCTTCAGCAGGGCGTTGTCGACCTTCGACCAGAGTTCCAGCAGCATTTCGAGGTCGCGCTGGAAGAAGACGGCCTTGCGGTGTTCGCCGACGGTGCGGCAGATGAGGCCCATCCCGTCCGGGAGCTTCAGCCCGAGCAGGATCTTGCGGAGGCGGTCGCGTTCCTTCCTGTCCTCGATGCGCGAGGAGAGCCCGATGTGCTTGGAGTAGGGGAGCAGGACGAGGTAGCGGCCGGGGATGGTGATGTTCGTCGTGACGCGCGCGCCCTTGGTCCCGATGGGGCCCTTCGTGACCTGCACGAGGAGCTCGGACCCGGCGGGGAAGACGCGCGGGATGTCCTCGATGGTGATCTTGCCGGTGTGGATGCGCTCCTCCATTTCCTTCAGCCGTTTGGCGCGGTCGCCGCCCGTCACGAGGTTGCGGAATTTCTCGCTGAGGATGGAGATGATGTGTTTTTTCTTCTTCGGGGAGGCGTCGGTCTCCTTGACGCGTTCGCGCTCCTCGCCGATCTTTTTGATGTTGTCGAGGATGTCGTAGGAGGCCGGGAGCATGTCGCGGAAGTGCATGAACGCGTTCTTCTCCGCGCCGATGTCGACGAAGCACGCTTCCAGGCCCGGTTCGATGCGGACGATCTTGCCGAGGTAGATGGACCCGGCGACGATGTCGTCGCCCTTGCGCTCGATCTGGTAGTCCTCCAGATGTCCGTTGATGAGCAGTGCCGAGCGGGTCTCAAGTTCCTCGCAGTTCAGGATGATCTGTTTTTTTTCTTGAGGCATGAGTTGGGAAAATCTTTCACGGGGTTGGCTGCTGTTCGGGCTGGCCGTTCAGCAGGACGTCGCCGACTTCGAGGCGGGCGCCGTTCAGGAAATCGGCGACGGGCATTTCCTTTTTTCCTTCGGGCACGATGCGGTCGAGCAGCAGGGAACCGGAGCCGCAGGATACCATGAGCCTGTTGTCGGCGAGTGCAGTGATCTTTCCCGGCTCCGCATTGGGCGCTTTGAAGGACGTATACGACGCTTTGGTGATCTTGACCGACATGACGCGTCCGCGCACGTTGACGCGGAACGACATCGACGGCCAGTTATGATAAGCCCTCACCTTTCGTTCCAGGACGGCGGCGTCTTCGTTCCAGTCGACGAACCCGTCCGATTTTCGGATCTTGACCGCGATCGTGACGCCCTCGGCGGGCTGCGGACACGGCGCGATCTCGCCGCGCGCGATGCGGCCTACGCAGTCGCAGATGCGGCTCCCGGCCATCTCGGAGAGCGTGCGTTCCAGCTCCTCCGAGGTGATCCCGGGCGGGACGGGCATGCGGTGCATCTCGTAGATCGGCCCCGAGTCCAGTCCCCGTTCCATCTGCATAAACGTTACTCCGGTGATGTCGTCTCCGTTCAATACGCAGGTGGTGATGGGCGACGCCCCGCGGTATTTCGGGAGAAGGGACGCATGGACGTTCAGGCAGCCGAGCGGCGGGAGATTCAGGATCGGTTCCCGCAGGATCTGGCCGAACGACACCACTACGATCATGTCCGGCTCCAGCGCCGCCGCGTGGTCCAGGAACTCCGGAGTGTTCACGGACTGCACGCGTTCGCACGGGATCCCCGCCGCATCCGCGTACCGTCCGAGCGGAGTCGGCGTGAGCACGCGTTTGCGTCCCGCCGCGCGGTCCGGCTGGGTCACGGCCACGGCGAGCGTGAGGTCATGGCTGTTCGCCAGGGCCTCGAGGATCGGGACGGCGAAAACGCCGGCTCCCATGAATAAAATGCGCGGGTTTCTGATCATGATGTTTTTTCACGTCCGAAAAAAGTTTTAAACTTTAATATATCATAGAAACGCGGCATTTTCAAATGCTATTTGCTGAAAAATTACCAGGGCAAGCCCTGGACGGCGGTAGTGCGCTCAGCTTCGCTTGCGCACGAGGATGCGGAAACTCTGCTGCGGCAGCGCCCGGCTTTGCCCGGAACGGAAAAAAACAGGCTGTTTCCGGGTGCGGAAAAGCAGCCCGGAGCTGGAGAAAGGCGGGCTTCAGTCCGCGAATCCGAACTCGCGGAGGGCGTCCCGCACCGGCTGAACGATTCCGGCCTTTTCCCGGCTGAATTCCATTGCCAGATCCGTGTCCCGTCTGACGCCGAGCGAACCGGTGGAATAACACGTCGCAAGTTTTCTCGCCGCGGGAGCATAGCCGTGTTCCGCCCCCGCCTGATACCAGCGGAGCGCGTTGGCGCAGCTGACGGGATCGTCCTTCCTTTCGGCGTAGAAGTCGCCCAGCATGACCTGGGCTTCCGGGCTGTCCTTCATCGCCGCCTTCAGCAGCCATTCCTCCTCCTTCTCCCGGCTCTTTTCGACGCCGATGCCGAGCCTGTAACAGCGCGCCATCCGCATGAAAGCCGTGGAAACGCCGACATATCTGTCCGCCGCCAGAGTGCAATACCGGAACGACTCGGAATCCGACTTGCCGACTCCGATCCCCTTCTCATAGCACGTGGCGAGCACCAGCCTGTACGCCTCCCGGTCGGTGACATAATGCTCGGCTGCAAGCAGGTTCTTCATTGCCTTCGCGGCCTGTTCCTCGTAGCGTTCGTCGCCGCTTTCCCGGTAGCAGATCGCGAGCATCACATGGGATTTGTAATTGTATGCGCCCGATCCCCCATCGTCCGCCGCTTTGCGATACCATTTCTCCGCTTCGGCCTTGTCCTGCTTCACGCCGTCGCCCAGATAATAGCAGTCTCCGAGCGCGGAGGCCGCAAGGTATGCCGGACGATCTTTCTTCTCGTGCTCAACCGCCCTGCGATACCATTTGACGGCCTCGGCCTTGTCCTGTTTCACGCCCTTCCCGGCGGCATGGCACTGTCCCACGAAATACATGGCGTAACTGTCCAGTTCGGCGCCGTTTTTCTCTGCCCGGAGGTACCATTTGGCGGCTTCGCCTTCGTCCTGCTTGACGATGTTGTCCCGGTCCCGATAACATTCGGCGAGGTACATCTGCGCCGGAGCGTAGTTCAGATAAGCGGCCCGGATGAGATACTCCGCCGCCCGGTCACGGCTGATTTCAGGGTCGGGATAGGTCCCGCGCGCCGAACGGGCGAGCTCGTACAGCGCCGGAGCATAATTCTGTTCCGCGGACAGCGTCAGCCAATCCCGGCGCCGTTCGCGGCTGTAATCCTTTCCGGAACCGTAGTACTTCCCGGTCCGGTACTGCGCCTCGGCGTTTCCATGCTCCGCCGCGCGGAAAAACCACAGCAGGGCGTTGAACTCGTTTGCGGTTCCCCCGGCCTCTTCACTTTTCAAATACAGGTTCGCGAGGGCGCACTGAGCTTCCGCGAGGCCCTGTTCCGCAGCCTGCCTGTACCGTTCGATCGCCTCCGCGTCGTCCTGCGGTACGCCGGTCCCCGTCTCGCAGCATTTTCCAAGTTCGAACTGCGCCTCGGCGTTTCCATGTTCCGCCGCCTTGAAATAACATTCGACAGCCTCTTTCATGTCCTTTTCGACCCCCAGACCCTCCGCGTAACAGCGTCCGAGCCGGTACAGCGCACCGGGGTGATTCTGTTCTGCAGCCGCGCGGAACCATTTCGCCGACTCCGGCGTGTCCTGTTTGACGCCGATGCCGCTGAAAAACGCCAGCCCGAGCTGATATGCGGTCTCCGCGTCGCCGACCTGCGCCCGGCGGACCATCCGGCGGATATTCGTCCGGTTTTCGATCAGCCAGCTGTATTTTTTGTAACTGTTATGGGGATTGTCGTACCACTTCTCCGCCTCCTCCAGGTCGGCTTCCACGCCCTTGCCGAACTCGTAACAGAATCCCAGTTCGTAGAACCCATACCCCTCCCTCTGCATATCCGCGCTGATCCTGTACCACTTCGCGGCTTCCGCGTAATTCTGTTTGAAGCCGTTCCGACCGTAGTAATAACTGTCGGCGATGTCCGTCCGCAGCATGGTGACATCCGATGAATCCTCGAGTATTCTGGCATTCAGCCCGTTGTCGAAATCCTCCAGTTCCCCGGGATCCAGGTGGCGCATGACACGTTTTCCGATCTGCAGTTCGCGGCGCGTGTAATCGCCCAGATTATGCCTGTTCCATTTCCGCGCCTCGCCGATGTCGCATTCCGTGCCCCGGCCGTTTACATAACACTCCGCGAGTGCGGAGCACGCGGCGGGCAGGCTCTGTTCGGCCGCCTTCTTATACCAATGGAACGCTTCGGCCTCGTTCTTTTCGACTCCGTATTCGCCCCGGTCGCAGCATCTGCCGTACACAAACTGCGCCAGAGAATAACCGAGTTCCGCGGCCTTTCGATACCATTTCCCCGCCTCGATTTCGTCTTTTTCGACGGCTTTTCCCTCGGCGTAATACACGCCGGTCCGGTAGATCGCCCGCGCATACCCGGCTTCCGCCGCCTTCCGATACCATTTCAGGGATTCGACCGAATCCTTTGTCACGCCGTCGCCCGTTTCATAGCACATGCCCAGCACATGCTGCGCGGGGGCATACCCGGCTTCCGCCGCCTTCCGATACCATTTCAACGCCTCGTCAAGGTCTTTTTTGACCGGCGCGCCGAATACCTCGGAATAAGAACAGTCTCCGAGCGCATATTGGGCGGGGGCATAGCCCAGATCCGCCGCTTTCCGGTAGAAAACCCAGAAACGCGCTTCCGGCCGGATGATGCCGGAGGCGGGAAACGAATAGATGCTTTCGGCGTATTTGCCGAGGAGATAAAGCGCTTCGGCGTCGTCCTTGTCCGCCGCGTCCTGAAGCGGTTTCAGCGCCTTCTGCCGCAAATCCCGTGCCTGCGCCTCGTTTCCTTTTACCCCGCGTCCCCTGCGGTAACACTCGCTGAGCATGTATTGGGCGGGCGCATATTCCATGTCCGCCGCCTGCCGGAAGCGTGAGGCCGCCTCCTCGAAACGCCCGTTTTCGTATGCGGCAACCCCGGCATCATAAAGACTCCGCGCCTCGGAATTTGTTTCGTTTGCGGATGTGGCGTCCGACAGCTGCGTTTGCGTTTCCTGCGCCATGACGGGATATGCGAGGAGGACGGAGAGGAACAGGAGGGGGAACAGTTTCATGTCGGATTCCTTGTTTCAGGTTGGAAGAGGTTATGCTAGAAACGGATACGGGGCGCAGGAACAGTTCGAAGACTGATGGCTAATATATCATCCGTCCAGGCAAAAGTCAAGCCGTGCAAATACTTTTTGGGCATCGGCGCGCCGACCGATCATCCAGGCGGAATAACGGTCGAAAAGCATCTTTTTCGAGAGCGGGGAAGAGGGACTTATTCCGCCTGTGTTTCCGGCGTTTTTACCGCGGTT
>JAEEGJ010028446.1_pt1 | contig 11116 bp, 12 predicted proteins | sample 8958761 | NCBI WGS metagenome assembly JAEEGJ01 (sample SAMN16246546, study PRJNA631951) | gut metagenome | biome: gut microbiome; feature: rumen; material: RS-attached | host: Bos | place: Iran: Karaj | collected 2018-10
GATGGCAGCGGACAATCATCGGATAGCTTTGAAGTGTTTCCTCCATCTGTTTCATAGTGGCGCGAAGCATGTCGGTATGCACCTGATTGTCGCGTAGATGGATCACCTTGACGTAATTGCCAACGGCCTCAATAAATAATAGGTAGGAAATCTGGAGTGTTACAGATTCGTTGGTAGTGCCAGTGAGGGTTAACCCACCCCCTGCCCCTCCCGAGGGGAGGGGGGATTGATTAGACTTTCTATCAGTATTATCCTTGGAAGAAGTATCTGAATTCCCTTCTTCTCGGGAAAAGCTACGGGTAAGCGAGCTGGGTTTGGCTTCTTGCAACTTCTTCAACTCCTCGTTCAGCAGTCGCGTCTCTTCCAGTTCCATCGCCAGATACTTGCTGCGGAACTTGAAGCGCCAGTAGAGTCCGATGGCGAAGGAGAGGAATGCGATAATCACCAGCGTCTCCAGATAGTTGCCGGGCGACAGTCTGTTGCCCTCTACCAGCTCGCTCATCGCAAAGTGGCGATAGAGACAGATGAGTAGCGACACCAACGGCGTGTTGATGCATTGGAAGCGGAGATTCCGACTGATGATATAGCTGACACCACGGTCGTAGGAGCGGGGCATGCGGATAATGTATCGCAGAATGATTTCCGTCAGAAAACAACTGAACAGGCCCAATGCAAATAATGCCAGCAGATGAACATAGGCCTGCCATTGCCACATTTCGAGTCCGAAGGGCTTGAAGATGGCTATTGCCAGCACCATGAAGGCGGTGCTGATGAAACGTGTGTTAATAGTTTCCTTGTGACCTTTGTTCATACGAGCCGCAAAAGTAATACAATTCTGTCAAATCACCAAATCATTCGTCACTTTTCAGTCATTTCATCACACATTTGGCGCCGTTTATCACAAAACCATGCAGAATATCCCAGAAATTTGGAGCACATGCAACTAAGGCGTATCTTTGCAGCGTCAAAACGTAAAAATATCAAAAAAGGAAAAGTTATGAAACCAAGAACAATTATTGGAATAGTTTTCATTGTTGCCAGTTTAACAAAATTGGCAACCATCTGGGGGCTCATCAAATGGAGCTGGTTTACAAAAGTATCTGAGGGACATTGGGTTACCTATTTCTGCATCTGTCTTTTAATATATGTAGGCGTGAGCCTCATTATCGAGAGCTATCGTCGCGACCCAGATCAGTGGTTGCAGCGTCCGCTGCCTATTGGTGAAGACGGCAAGCGCATCTGCTGCAGTGTGCACTATGGCGGTGATGAGTACATCTATCGTGGCGAACCATTCCACGGTGCCCGTCTCGACGCTTTCTGCGGAGGCATCCGAATAGATTTGCGAAATGCTACCATTACCGAGGATGAGGAGATTGAAATCCATACCTTCTGTGGTGGCATAGAACTCATTGTGCCTCCGACGGTGAACGTTGTAGTCAAGAGCCGCAGCTTCATCGGCGGGGTCGGCAACCATGCATCAAGAATCGAAGGTCAGGATGCCCACTGTCTCCACATCATAGCCGACAATTTCCTGGGTGGTGTGGATATCAAGAATTAACGAACAAATATAATCAACTATTTAAGGATATGAAAAAGACTGTTTTCAGGATAACAGCCCTTATGGTTGCAATGATGATGACGATGACAATGGCCGCCAAGACACAGGACTGGGGCGGACGAGTGATTGACGAGAAGGGCGAGCCGATGCCTTACGTGAATGTGATGCTGCTGTCGCTGCCCGACTCGGCCTTCGTGCAGGGTGCGATGACGGACATGGACGGTGTATTCAAGATTGTGACGGATGTCAACGAGGGATTGTTCAAGGTGACCAGCGTAGGCTACCAGACCTTATATATCAATGCGGGGCAGAATCTGACCATCCAGATGAAGGAGGACACGCAACTGCTCAGCGAGGTTGTGGTGAAGGGTCAGTTGCCGAAGACGCACGTGAAGGGTGACGCCATGCGCACCACCGTCGCCGGCACGATACTGGAGAAGGCAGGAACCGTCTCAGATGCCCTGTCGAAGATTCCTTCGCTGGAAGCAGAGCGTGAAGGCGGCGTGAAGGTGCTGGGCCGTGGCGATGCCGAGGTGTATATCAACGGGCGACGGGTGCAGGACATGAAGGAACTCTCGCGTCTGCGCTCCGACCAGATTCAGCACGTGGATGTGGTGCAGAACCCTGGCGCCCGCTATGCCGCCTCGACGAAGGCTGTGGTGCGCATCACACTGAAAAAGGCGCAGGGCGAGGGTCTGAGTTTCCAGAACAGCACGCAGTACATGTACCAGTACGGCGGTTCGCTGAACGATAATTTTGTCGCCAACTATCGCACGGGCGGTCTCGACGTGACGGGCTCATTCTGGGTGGGCACCTACAATCACTGGAAGGGCTTGCAGGTCAACGACATGCTCTACTACGTGGGGCCGGACTGTGTGACGGGTCACTCCACCCAGGAGATGAGACATCCTTGGCATGCTTGGTCGCCACAGTTGCAGATCAACTATATGGTCGATGAGAACCACACCTTCGGTGCCTACTATAAATACGACCGCACGCCTACCAGCGAGACGAAAGGCGACTACCTGACGGATATGTTCGAGAACGGCACACTGACCGAGCACTCCGGGAGCTACATCTGGCAAGAGCAGAGCATCAAGAAGCACATCTTCAATGCCTATTATAATGGTAAAGTAGGACAACTGGGCATCGACCTGAATATCGACGGTCTTTTTGATGACACCAAGACGCCCGGCCGCACCACCGAGACGACGACGCCCGTTCAGTCTGTTGCTGTGGCACAGCAACACACACAACGCACCATCGAGAACAATACCAACAGCGGCAATAACTTCTGGGCCTCGAAGCTCATCTTCAGCTATCCCATATTGAAGGGTAACCTCTCTGTGGGTGGCGAATACAGCTATAACCATCGCACGGATGCCTACACATTCCAAGCTTCCGACTATGTGCCCGTGAAGGCTACCGACACGGAAATCAATGAGAAGTCGGCAGCAGCCTTCATCGAGTACGGCCGACAGTTCGGCAAGGTGTATGCCCAGGCCGGTCTGCGCTATGAGCACCTAAAGAACGACTACTTCAACTTCGGCGTAAGAGAAGATGAGGTGTGTCGCGACTACGGCGACTGGTTCCCCACCGCCACCCTCTCCGCTCCCATCGGCAAGATGCAACTGAGCCTGTCGTATCGCCGCGACATCCAGCGTCCTGCCTACTCCAACCTGACCAGTTCGACCATCTACGTCAACCGCTATACCTACCAGAGCGGCAACCCCTATCTGAAGCCGACCTACAACCACAGTCTCGTGCTGAATGCGGCCTATCAGTGGGCGAACCTGACCATCGAGTACGGTCGCATGAAGAACAGCGAGACCATGTCCACCGAGCCGTTCCCTGGCAGCGAGGATCCGCTCGTCAGCCTCGTCCGTCCCATCAACAGCTCCGACGACTACAACCAACTCTCGCTGAGCCTCTCCGCCCGGCCCGTCATCGGCAAGTGGCATCCGATGTGGTATGCGTTTACCGTCTTCCAGAACTACAAGACGCCGACGGCCGATGGCTCGATCAAGACCCTCAACGACCCCTACGTCACGCTGGTGTGGAACAACGACGTCGAACTGCCCCACAGTTTTCGCGTGAGCGCCAACGCCCAGTGGGCCACGAAGGGCGACTACAACAACTTCCGCATCACCGCCCAGCGTTTCAACCTCACGCTCGGTGTGCAGCACGACTTCAACCTGCGCCGCCTCGGCACGCTGACCGCCGACCTCCGCTGCTACGACATCCTGAACACCAACAAGACCGCCGCCGTCATCTACGGCATCCGCGAACTCGCGACCGACAACCCCGCCCGCCGCACCATCACCTTCGACCTCGTCTGGAAGTTCAACGAGGCCCGCTCGAAGTACCGCGGCTCCGGCGCCGGAGAGAAGCAGAAGGCAAGAATGTGATGAAATATTTGGTGGATTCCGCAACTTTCAGTATTTTTGTAGTGTCAAACAGATAAAGTAACAAATAAAGAACAATGAATATCAGATTAGAAACACCCAAAGATTATCGTGAGGTGGAGAACCTGACACGTGAGGCATTCTGGAACGTCTATCGTCCTGGATGCACAGAGCATTACGTACTCAATCAGTATAGAACAAATCCCGACTTCATCCCTGAGTTGGACTTTGTGATGGAGGATAGTGATAGGATTATCGGCCATGTGATGTTTAGCAAAGCCGAACTGGTGCTGGATAATGGTGAGCGAGTGCCGTCATGGACTTTTGGCCCTATCAGCATCCATCCTGACTACAAACGCAAGGGCTATGGCCTGAAACTATTGCAGTATGCCTTAGACAAGGCCCGCGAAATGGGCATCGGCTTCCTCTGCATGGAGGGTAACATCGAGTTCTACAAGCACGCAGGCTTCGACCTCGCCAGCAAGATGAAGATTCATTATCACGCTGAGCCTCGCAATGCCGAAGTGCCTTACTTCCTCGCTCAGGAACTTATCTCTGGCTGGCTTCAGAACCACGGCATCACCGAGGCGACATATTGCCCCCCTAAAGGCTATTTCGTAGCCGACGAGAATCCAGAGGCATTCGAGGCCTACGAAGCCACCTTCCCCCAGAAGGAGAAAGCATTTCAAGAGGGACAACTGCCTCAGTTCTGCCAGAGTTGCGGTATGCCACTGACCCATATCGAGGATTGCGGCACGAATGCTGACGGTAGCACAAACTTCGACTACTGCCAATACTGCTACAAGGATGGGAAGTTCCTACAGGAGTGTACGATGGACGAGATGATTGAGCATTGTTCGCAGTTCGTTGACGAAGTGAACAAGCAGATGCCTAAGCCCATGACCAAGGAAGAGTATAAGCAGATGATGCGGCAGTATTTCCCAATGCTTAAACGATGGCGAAAATGAAACAGGAAATCAATCCCAAGGATACCAACAGAGCCGTCGCCTTCGAACTGTGGACGAAGTCGCCCATGCCGATGGTGACGCTCACCAAGACCTTCGACGTGACGCGGCTGCGTAAGGTGAGTCAGCAGCGGGGTATGAAATTCAACATGCTCCTCTGCTGGTGCATCGGCCGTGCCGCATCAAAGATTGAGGAGTTCTACATGTTGCCAATGGACGGGAAACTGTACAAATACGATCGTATGGCCATCAACGTCATCGTCGATAATGTGAAAGGCGGACTCAGTTTCTGCGATGTTGCCGTCAGCGACGACCTGGAGGCGTTTAATGCCAACTACCAGCATCTGACAGATACCATCAGCCAGACCTGTCAGGACATCTTAGACCCTGAAGCCGTCATCGTCGGCACCTCGGCAGTCACAGGCACGGAACTCGACAGTATCGTCAATCAGTACAGCGGTATCTTCACCAATCCTTTCCTGGCCTGGGGCCGCTATCGCAAAGGTTGGCTGAAGACCACCCTGCCCATCTCCTTCCAGTTCCACCACGCCCAAATGGACGGCAGACACGCCGCCCGCTTCCTGGAAGAACTGCAAAGGATAATCAATACGATATAATGAAGAGTCATGCCAGCACCTGCCCACGCAAAGTCAGTACCACCGGATATGGACAGACTTCCTTGAGGGCAAATATCGTCTATGTGTCAGCAAAGAGATACTGACCGAGTACGAGAAAATCCTCCGCCATCACTCCTAACCACCTGATAGACAGCGAGATGATGGCGGAGGATTTTTGCCTCGCCTCATACAACCGATGCTGAATAACACTCAAGCACTCTTTCTTTATGGCACGCCCTAAACTGTTAAGAGCCAGGACCTAAGCACTTTTTAAGTCCCCTCTCACGAATCTGCGACTTAAGTCCTAGCATCTTGCCACTTAAGTGGCAGGTTCTCGCGACTTAAGTTCTAGCAACCTGCGACTTAAGTGGCAGATTCGTTAAGTACGGCCTCACTGCTGCTTAAGTCCGGCTTCCTAATCATTGACCTTCCCTCTTTTGTCCTTACAGGTCCCTTTTTGAAGAGTAACAGAATCTCCATCACAGCCACGTTCAAATTTCTCCGCCATCATCTTTCTGAAAATCAAAGAGTTAAATCACCTGGCGGAGAATTATTTATTATTTTAATTTGCTCTTACTGTTCCGTCCATTCGTCACAAAAACGTGCAGATTATCCCAGAAATTTTGCGCATTCCAAAACAATTCGTACCTTTGCGGCGTAAATAAATGATTATGAGATTAGAATTAGCAACACAAAAGGACTTTAACGCCATCATCGCTTTTTACGATGATGTAACGGAGCGTACGCCAGAAATGGCTATATACGCCCGATGGAGCAAGGGCAAGCAGCACCTCTATGCCGAGAACACAGGCTGGACGGACTTCTATTTCTTCGAACTTAAACAATAATAATATATGAAAGAGATTACAAACAATCCCCAGCAGATGAGTAAAGTACGAATAACTGCTATTCGGCAGACAGTTTATGCTGACCTGATGGCGAAATACGAGAATCCCATTGAGCATACTTGTGATGTTAAGGAAGGTCAGCAGTGGATTTCCATCGACGGTCAGCGGCCTGAGGGCTTGTGTCCGTCGGCTTGGGAATCCATGAGACCGTTTGTGGAATCATTGGCCCGTGGTGAGGGTAACTTCTACGACGGATGGATGAAGAACCCCATGAGTGCGATGATCAGTTGCAACGACGGCTTCCGTCCGTTCAGTTTCTATATTGAAGTGACTAATGAGTAAGAACAGGGAGGATATAAATGATGTATAAGACACGTAATTTACCCAACACCCGAATCGATGTGGCCGATGCCCTGAGAGGTATCGCTGTGGCCGGCATCATATTGTATCACTCCGTAGAGCACTTCAACATCTTCACCCAGGAGCCGATAGTCCATCCGCTGGCGAGTGACCAGACGGTAGCCGACGTGCTGGCCTGGCTGCTATCGGGCAAGATGTACGGCATCTTCGCCATGCTCTTCGGACTGAGTTTCTTTATTATGAACGACAATCAGCAGCAGAAGGGCAAGGACTTCTCGGGCCGCTTTGCCTGGCGCATGTGCTTGTTGTTCATGTTTGGCATCATCAATGTGGCGTTTTACGATGGCGACATCCTGATGCTCTATGCGTGCTACGGCCTGCTGCTCATCCCCATCAGTTATCTGCCGTCGAAGTGGGTGTGGTGCATCATCGCCCTGTTGGCCATCCAACCTGTAGAGCTTTACTGTCTGCTGACGGGAACCACAATTGACCACAGTACCATGTGGGAACTGTATGGCAAAATCAACAGTGCACACGAACACGATACGTTTTGGGAGAACACGCTTACTAACCTGCGATATGGTTTTGAGGTGAACTTTCGGTTCAATGTCTTCAGCGGGCGACTGACGCAACTGCTCTGCCTGTTTATCCTCGGCATGCAGTTAGGTCGGCAGAGGCTCTTTTACAACGAGGGTCGCAATCTGAAGATATGGCATAGCCTCCTCGTCACCTCGGGCCTCGGCGTTATCACGCTGATTAACCCAGATTTCGGTGAGTTGGATTCATGGCTCAAGCCCATCTGTAACCTCATCATTCTGCTGATGATTGTCTCGGCTGTGGTTTCTGCTTGGTATGCCTTCGAGGGCGTTCGCCGAGTGCTTCATCATCTCTGCATCTTCGGAAGGATGAGCCTTACCAACTATCTGCTGCAATCTATCATCGGCTGCGCCATCTTCTGCGGTTATGGCCTCGCCTGTTATCGTCTTTTAGGCATCACCTATGCCGTCATGGTCGGATGCGGAATGGTTATCTGCCAGTATGTCTTCGCCCGTTATTGGTTTAGCAATCATCCTCGCGGACCGTTGGAGGGCCTTTGGAGAAAACTCACATGGATTTAATTTGCGTTTATATGAACATACTAATCATAAACGGTAGTCCTCGGAAGAGGGGGCTGGTTTCGCAGATGCTTGGCATCATGCGGGAAGAGGCAGAAAAAAGAGGTAATACAGTAGAGATGGTCTATACCAACGACCTGACGGTGAAGCCCTGCACTGGCTGTATGGCCTGCCGCACGAAGGAGAAATGTGTGCTGGCTGAGGACAACCTTGCCCATCTCTTTCCAGTTCCACCATGTGCAGATGGACGGCGGACATGCCGCCCGATTCTTAGAAGAACTGCAAAAGACAATAAATACTATATGAATATGCGCTATAGAGAAGAAGCCATCGAATGTGTAAAAGATCATGTTCTCCAGATACATAAGCAAATATATGCCAAGTATGAAGGGAATTTTGACAGAATCTATACGGAAGGGTACAACAGCAAGTCCTATACGGGTAGGGTGATTGAGCCAGGAAAGATTTATGAACTGAGTTATCTGGAATGTACGTGCCCTAAAGTTAAATATGGGCAGAGAAACCATCCGCAGCAATGTGAGTGCTCACGACAGAGTATTCTATATATCTTGTCGCAACTTGAACCGGACAGCCAATTCGATGTTCGGATTGAGAATACGATTCTCAGGGGAAGCGACCGCTGTACATTCCGAATAACAAAGCATAAAGGTATTTATTTAAGGAGAAAATGAAGATACTGATACTTTCAGGAAGCCCTCGGAAGGACAGCAATACGGATCTGCTCGTAGAGGCCTTAAACGAGGCATTTGAGTTAGGACAAAACATATAAATGATGATACTTCGACCATTCAACATCAACGATGCAGCGACCATTCTGAGCTGGTGCAAGGATAATCATGCCTTCCGGCTTTGGAGTGCTGACAGGTATAGAGATTTCCCTGCCAAGCCTGAGGAGATGACGGAGCAATATAAAGGCGACAACATGTATCCGCTCACGGCTGTCGTGGGAGATACAATCGTCGGACATATCCTTTTGAGATTCCCCTCAGAGGATAAAAGTCTTATTCGTTTTGGCTTTGTCATTGTAGATGATTCGAAACGAGGTAAAGGCTATGGCAAACAGATGCTGCGTCTTGCTGTCGATTATGCTCAGCAAATACTCGGTGCCAATCGCATCTCCCTTGGCGTGTTTTGCGACAATCTCTCCGCCATCGAATGCTACAAGTCCGTTGGTTTCCGCATCATAGGCGAGGATTCCTATCCGATTGACGGGGAAGAATGGAAAGGTTTTGAAATGGAATTATAAAATACGACTCTGTCCATTCGTCACAAATCGGTACTGTTTATCCCAATTATTTGGTAAGTTCCGCAACTATTCGTAACTTTGCAGCGTCAAATGATAAAAACAGAAGGCCGACCTAGAGGTATTCTGGGCAAAACCATAAAGAAAGTAACAATGAAGCATATGTTTTTACTCTTGGTTTTCCTGATTACTGGAGCCATTCCCCTTCAAGCGCAATCGCCAAAGCCGGAGGTCAAGATACTGATGGAGATTCGCCCGGAGGTGAACTATGTGACGCATCTCTATACGCTGACGGAACTGGGATTCTCAGATTCAACGTATGCTGCGAAGTACGGCAACACACTTCCACAGACCGCTATTGACACCTTGCAGAAGTATAAGGAGTACCTGACCTTCGGACAAGGCGAAGGAGGCATGTTGGCTGGGCCGTTTTTCTTCGGTGTCTCTGGGGAAGACATTCCTAATGCCGACTCGATGCGGGTAGTGATGGATGTGGTGATGAATGAAGGTAAGAAAGCAAATGCACCATCCGATGTGATGGCTGCTGTCCGTGCCATCGCCAATGTGTATGTAGCCCACTACGACGCTTATCTCAAGAACATCTATCCGCAGGTGAAGGCTGATATGGAGGAACGTCGGCAGATGTTGAGCCAACGGATGCAGAAGCTTTCGTTTGTCAAGGACTGGGAGCGGGTGACGGGATATACATGGCGTCGAGGCGATTATCACTGGCTGCTGTATCGTGCTGGTCAGAAAGGCCCCTCGTACAACAATCTGAACGACAGCACCAACACCGTCTGGTACAATCAGAATATCGACTACCAATTGGCCATGTTCAGCCACGAGTTCGGCATCTTCCTGATGCAGGACAGCATCGACCCCATTGTGGAGGAATTTAAAATCTATACACGGAAGCTCGATTCAAAGCGCGACCTGACCTACGTGCCCTGGAGCGCCTTCGAGAGTCTGGCCTGCTGGTACAACTGCAAGATTGCTGGCCGTAAGACTGCCGATTACCATGCCTTCGGCGAGGCCGATGTGAAGACGTTCTACGAAATATTCGACCGTCTGTCAAACGACGGCATCAGCGATCCCGCAGAACTTTATCGCAAAGGTGTTAAGGATTATCTGAAACAGTTACTATGGCAATAACGAGCGAGAGGCTGAGGCAGACGTTTTCTGAGGGCGGTGCGCAGGAGATATACAGGGAAATCAAGGCTACAGGCGGTTTCCTCGACTTTGCACGACGATATGTCTTTGATAAGGACTATCGCGTGGCGAGGAGTGCCTTGTGGGGACTGACCAAAGCCACCGACGAGGAACTCTCAGAATTGCAGGTGACGCTCAATGAACTGATAGACCAGGCCATGCAGACGGCAAATTCGTCTGTCAGGCGGCTGACTCTGAACATCATCGAACGTCTGATATTAGAAGAGGACGACCTGTGGACCGACTTCCTTGACTTCTGTTTCGAGCACATGGTCAGCATTGAGGAGTTCCCCGGCATCCAAACGCTCTGCATGAAGCTCGCTTATCGTATGTGCAGTTTTTATCCAGAACTGATGGATGAGTTGAAACGCACCCTTGAAGCGATGGAGATAGAGTATTACAAGCCCGCGGTAAAGTGCCTGCGCAAAAGGATCCTCAGCGGAAAATTCAAATAAAACAAATATGGAAACTGATCGTATTATATTGCGCCCTTGGCGCGAATCGGATGCAGAGATACTGTTCAAATGGGCTTCTAATCCGGATGTGGGGCCTCGTGCAGGCTGGCCGCCACATAAGAGTGTGGAGGAAAGTCTGGAGATTATCCGCACCGTATTCAATGATGCAACCAATACTTGGGCTATTGAATTAAAGGAAACAGGTGAGGCGATTGGCGCAATGGGCTATGGGTCTTCATGTGAGTGTGACCTGCCTGCACGTGAAGGTGAACCGCTTATCGGCTATTGGGTGGCGAAACCCTATTGGAATCAAGGTATCT
>JAEEGJ010028449.1_pt1 | contig 11116 bp, 9 predicted proteins | sample 8958761 | NCBI WGS metagenome assembly JAEEGJ01 (sample SAMN16246546, study PRJNA631951) | gut metagenome | biome: gut microbiome; feature: rumen; material: RS-attached | host: Bos | place: Iran: Karaj | collected 2018-10
AAGTAACATCCTTCATATCACAGGTGTAAACAAGCTCCACGGCTGTGAGTTTACAATCGGACCTGATTATATTGAAATCGGCTCTTACATTGGTATGGCAGCAGCTACAAAAGGAAAAATCACAATCAAGGGTGTGCGGGCAGAAGAAATGCGCCCTCTTAAATACAGCTTTGCAAAGCTTGGAATCAGCTGGAGCATTAACGGAGACGAACTTACAGTTCCTAACACACAGGAACTCAAAGTAAACGACGATCTTGGAAACGCAATCCCAAAAATCGACGATATGCCTTGGCCGGGATTCCCTGCAGACCTTACATCTATTATGACCGTAACTGCAACCCAGGTTTCGGGTACTGTTTTGATTTTTGAAAAGATGTTCGAAAGCCGAATGTTCTTTGTAGATAAACTGATTTCTATGGGTGCAAAAATCACACTCTGTGACCCACACCGCGCCGTTGTTTGCGGACCTAGTATGCTTCATGGTGATCATCTTGTTTCACCTGATATCCGCGCCGGCATGGCTATGGTTATTGCTGCAATGTGTGCACATGGAACAAGCAGAATCAGTAACGTATATCAGATTGAACGCGGTTACGAAGACCTTGTTGGCCAGCTTAAAAAACTTGGCGCAAAAATAGAAAAAGTTGAAGTTGAGTAAGTAAAAAAATGAAAACCTTTAAGTATGAAACACACCTCCACACATGTGAAGCAAGTAAATGCGGTATTTCTTCGGGATCAGAATATATTTCTGTATATAAAAAGCTTGGCTATGACGGCATTTTTGTAACCGACCACTTTTTTGGCGGAAACACTGCCGTTTCCCATGAACTGGACTGGAAGTCCCGCATTGAACAGTACTGCTCAGGTTATGAGGCAGCACTCGCAGAAGCAAAAAGACAGAATGCAGCAGATGGCGGTGATTTTAAAGTTTTCTTTGGAATTGAACAGACTTTTGCCGGCGATGACTATCTGATTTATGGTCTGGATAAAAACTGGCTTTTTGACCACCCGGAAGTAGAATCCATGAATCACAGCCAGCTTTTTGATGCAGTAAACCGCGAAGGCGGCCTTATGATTCAGGCACACCCATTCAGATTACGCGGTTACATAAATGCAATTCACCTGCACCCGAGAGAGGTCCACGGAGTAGAAGTTTATAACGGTGGTAACACTCCAGATCAAAATGTACTGGCTTTGGAATACGCAAAGATTTATAACTTTCCAATGACCAGTGGTTCTGATATACACAATATCAATTTTGCCCTGGAAGAAAAAACAGAAGACAAAATGCCTGTTGGCGGCATGGAATTTGAAAGACCTCTTAAATCTATAGACGATTATATAGAAAGAATTAAGAATAAAGAGGGAAAAGTCATCAGATAATCCCCCAGGAACCGGGAGCCGGCTTGCAACGTTGACAAATAATCATAATAAGTCAATAATGTCCTTATAAAAAATAATTATGAGAGATTCAACTATTTCCAAGCACCTGGCCCTGATTCTGGGCTATTTTGGCGTTTCTGCAAATCTTGGCGGTACTATTGTTTCTTTTTTAGCCGGCCTTTTAGGATTCAGTAAAGCCAAAAATTACATTCTCGATACCCTCATCTGTTTAGTCTGTACAATCTTTCTTGCAGTTGCATTTTTTTACCTGTGTTTTAAAAAGAAAAAATACGCACGCTTTATTTCCATTGCAAATATTTTTTCCGGCTTTGTTTCTTTTCCGGCCATGTTTATAATTACCGGAAACTTTATCTGCGGCTTTCCATTCTACATTATGATTATTCCGGTTTATTACGGATTTTCTGTTACAATAAACAAACTCAAACGCTGGCTGCCTATCCTAAACTATCTGCTTTTTCTGGTCATGTTCATACTTACCTTTAAGGCTCCCTTCTTCCCTGGCCGTCTGCTTATACCTAATTTGAACTGGCTGGAAAACTGCGTAGCTTTTACTGCAGCTTACTTTTTCCTTTTTTATGTATGCTATCTGGTTGCAAATCAGTTTATGCAGCAGAATCAGACTCTGGAAGAATCGGAACAGCGTTATAAAGAACTTTCTTCTAAGGATGAACTAACAGGCCTTTACAACCGCCGCTCACTTGCAAACCGCGCCGAGCTTGGCTTCAACTCTGCTATTATTTACGATATTGATTATTTCAAGAATATAAACGACACCTATGGACATCAGACTGGAGACAAGGCTCTGCAGATTCTTTCGCAGATTGTTTTAAAGTACTGTTCTAATGAATTTGAGCTTTTCCGTTATGGAGGCGAAGAGTTTGTTATTCTTTCGCGCCTGCCGGATGATGTAACTCTGGAATTGTTCCAGCATGTAATGCATGATGTAAGAATGAACTTTATTATAGAAGGAAATCCGGTTACAATCTCTGCCGGAATTGCTTCCTTCTGCAAAGAATATAACCGGACTCTTAAAATCGCCGACGAAAATCTTTATCTGGCCAAAACCGATGGTAGAAATAAGATTTATATGAACGGCGATGAAATCAGATATTAGATCCCCGGGTCAAGCCCTGCGAGTTTGCAAGGCAAACTCGGTTAGGATGACAGTTTATGCTGTAATTGAAACTGTTACAACGCTCATTGCAGGTACTGTGATGTACATTTCATTTGCGCCGGAAAGTTTAACTTCAAGAGATTTTTCCTTGAGTTCGTTTGGCTTTGCAAAGGTGTTGCATACATGCATTTCTTTTGATGTAAGAATTGTTGCTGTAGCATCTTTGATTTTACCCTTAAGACCAGCAAGAGTAATGTTGATATCTTTTTTACCCTTAAGTTCTGCATTTGTAAGAGTAATTGTATAAACGTTCTTCTTGTGTGAAGCAGAAGCAGTAACTGAATCAACTCTTGCATCTTTAGGACCAATCTGATTTGAAGCAACACTGGTTGCAAGACTTGTTGCATCCATGTGAGGCTTATACATGTGGAATACGTACCAGGTAGGTGTCTTAATCATCTTTGCGCCTTCTGTAAGAACAGGAGACTGAAGTACGTTTACAGCCTGTGCGATATTTGCAACGCGAACACGGTCGCTGTGGTTGTTGAAGGTATTTAAGGTGATTCCGGCAACAAGTGCGTCGCGGATTGTAGACTGCTGATAGAGGAAGCCAGGGTTAGTTCCCTTTTCTACAGCGAACCAGGTTCCCCATTCATCAACTACGAGTGCTACACGCTTTTCAGGATCGTACTTTGTCATGATTTCGTCGTGGCGGCGTACGAGAGTTTCCATAAAGCCTGCTTTGCTCATTGTGAGGTACCAGTCTTTTTCTGTAAAATCGCAGGCTGGCTTACGTCCGTTCCAGTCCGGCTCTACTGTGTAATAGTGAAGAGAAAGACCGTCCATAAGAGGTGCTGCTTCGCGCATAAGAACTTCTGTCCAGTTGAAATCAGCAGCGTTAGGACCGCAGGCAATCTTAAAGATCTTATCTTTACCGTACTGGCGTACATATGTCTGATAGCGGCGGTAAAGGTCTGCGTAATACTCAGGCTTCATGTTTCCACCGCAGCCCCAGTTTTCGTTACCAACACAGAACATAGGGAGCTTCCATGGCTTTTTGTGGCCATTTGCTTCGCGCATCTTGCTCATTGGCGATTCGCCGCCAAAGGTAATATATTCAACCCATTCAGACATTTCCTGAACAGTACCACTTCCTACGTTTCCGTTTACATAAGGCTTACAGCCAAGCAGTTCGCAAAGACCAAAGAATTCATTTGTACCAAAACTGTTATCTTCTACTACTCCACCCCAGTGAGTATTAATCATGCGTTTGCGGGTTTCGTATGGGCCAACGCCATCGCGCCAGTGATATTCATCTGCAAAGCATCCGCCCGGCCAGCGAAGGTTAGGAATCTCAAGCTCCTTAAAAGCTTCTACTACATCTTTACGATATCCATTGATGTTTGGAATCTCTGAATCTTTTCCTACCCAGAATCCGCCATAGATACAGCGGCCAAGATGCTCGCTGAAATGACCATAAATGTCGCGGCTGATTTTGCTGCCGTCGAGGTCTGCATTAACAATAATTGAATCCATAATAAGTCCTTTTATTTTGGTTAAACGTTTTACTAAATTGTACTATGCAATTGATAAAAACGCAATTTAATTATGTCATTTTTAAGGAAAAATTGTTGAATGTTTCTCTAGAATTGTGTGATATTAACAGATTGCCGCGTCGCTACGCTCCTCGCAATGACGGGGAGCGCCCGAAAATCGGAATGACATTATTTCTTAAAGATAACAAGATCCTTAATTTTCAGTGTATAGGTTGAGTCCAGTGTTGCGCGAACTCCATCTTCACTCATGATTGGTACTTCAAAATGATAAACAGATTCTGAATATCCTTCTGCTTCAATCTCAATGCTGAAGTTGAAGTAAGCACGCTCGCCGCTTTCTTTGGCAGGAATTGATTTTACCCAGAAAGAATAAACACCCTTTGTACTTGGAACAATATTAAATGGGTTTGTCCAGGTTTTATCTACCATTTCTGCAAGCTTACCGTCTATTTTCAGGATAATTTTTGCATTCTGAACAGGTTCAAAAGTATTTCCGTCAAGAACAACACCTGTAAAGGTAAAGAAGTTGAAGGCTGGGCTTGTCTGTGCTCCATCTGCATGAATTGTGCAGTCTTCTCTGTTTTCTGCATGGAAAGGACGCTTTGTAGAACTTACTGTACGCATTCCTTCAAGAGAGAGGGAATCAATATCTGCCTGAAGCTGTGAGCTTGCAAGATATTCAACATTGTGGGTAACACCACGGCCAGAAACTACATATTTTGGAGGGATTCGGTTAAGTACATAACTAACAGTATCAAGACGACAGTTTTCACAATCGCAGGTAAGCCAGGTAACCTTTTCAGCCTTTACCTTATCATAAAGTGTGTTTACTGCCTTAATTACTACATCTTCCATAAGGTTATGTACGTTCATAATCATCTCCTGTTTTTTAAACATTATATTAATATTTTAATTATACGTTAGAAATTGCAAAAAAACAAATAAAAAAAGCTGACCAGCAAGGGTCAGCTTTTTTACAGGCCTGATTTTTTACAAGTCAGGATTATTTGATTTCTTCAATCTTAAGAGCAGCTTTCCAGTCTGACTGAAGGAAGTAACTTCTGTCTATTTCGTATGAAACAAGATATTTCTTTCCCTTTTCAAACTTGAAGTTTTCAGTCTGATGAGGCCAGTATCCGCCGGCAACAAAGGCATTTCCACTCTGGTAAATACTGTAGAAGAACTCTACATCTTCGCCAGCTGGGAAATAGAAAGTATATTCCTTTGATTCAGGATCAACTCTGTTTTCTTTGCAGTATGCAGATGCATTTTCTCCATTAATACGGTGAACAATTACCCCATCCTTAAATTTAATAATGGCAGCATTGTCCTTATCAGCAATTATATGTTTGCTTGCGAAAGAATTATCTTCTATCTGGAAATTAAAGCTCTTTCCGTTTGGCAGAGTGGTATCAACTCTATACAAGCCGATTCCATCAATTTTTGGAACAGCAAAGGTAAGTGTAACCTTCTGTTTTGAATCTGATGGATTTTTTACCATCTTATACAAATATCCTTTTGTATTATCACCAAACAAGGCATTAACCGTACCATCAATATTTACAGATTCAAAGTTTGCAATATCTGCCTCTGTAAAATTATCATGCTTAAGAGCATAGCCATACTTTGTAAGGAATTCTGCTTCAATCTTTTCAAAGTCAAGAGCCTTATAGAGATCTTCCTTGGTACAGTTATCTTTGTCTGTCCATGCAAGCTGAATTTCAGTTACCTGGAATGTTTCACTTTCAAGACTTGCAGGATCAAAACTATTTGAAGCACAGGAAACGAATAATACAGACAAGGCTGCCGCGAATAATAATTTAAGTTTTTTCATTCTTATAATCTCCTTTTACTTAATTATTTCAGAAAAAACTAAAACTTTCCACCCCCGAGGGTTGCAGAAAGCTTAAGAGATAATGTCGGATTCTTGTCGAAGGTCTTAAAAGTAAGAACTGGTCCAAGGCCCATCTTTAACTCATTGATTGGAGAATAATAGAACATTGCAGTTGTTGTGAGACTTGTACCTGTCATTGCGGCGATGGTTGCATCATCTACGCCAGCGGCCCTAGCCGCAGCAATTTCCGTAGCAGAATATTCTTCGCGGCCAAAGTTTGCCATTGCAAAAATGCTGGCAGAAAAATCTGTAGTGCCAAAAATTTTACCAAAGTTTGCCATGGCTGCTATATTGTGGCCACCGATTATATGACTGGTAATATCTTTAGAGTTACCGTTGTAGTAATACTGAGCAGCAAGAGTAATCTGAGGTTCTTTCCAGTAATAACTTAAACCGGCTGTTGCCTGGAAGATACTTGTTTTATCATTCCACTCTTTATTTGCAGCCCATTCACTGTCTGCACCATAGCTGTAAACAAACTCACCAAAGAAGCTGACTTTCTTAAGGCTTCCGGTTGCAGTAAGCATGGCCTTTGGAGCATTCTGATATTTATAGAAGGCGCCAAGTCCAAACTCCCAGTTACCAATAAGAATATCTGCTTTACCGGCAAGGGCTGTGTCACGCAAATATGTTTCTGCTGTCTGATTCTGGAAGTTTGTAGAAGGAATTACATAGAACCAGAGACAGTTCTGACTGCCAGGGAAGACAATCTGAGTTCTCAGGTTCAAGGCACCGTCAACCTGCTTTTCCGGATTTTCAGGATCGATTGAAGATGTGTTTATCATATCTGAAACAGGGCTGAAGAAGTAACCTGCACCCCAGGTAACAGTATGTACACCAAAACGGAAGAAGGCTGTGTCTTTGATTGAGAAGTCGGTAAAGAGTTCCTTGAGCTTAAACCAGTCTGTGATTGTTGTTGTTGTATTAAGCTTAATATCTGCAAGAGATGTACCTGTTAATCTGGTATAAGAGGTTGCATTATTCACAAAAGGATAAGCCAGACCAAACTTTGTGTAGAGGCGCAGGTTCTGGGTTGGGCGGGCATCTACAGAAAGCAGGGCGCTTAAATCCGGAGTAAGCTTTGAATTTTTGATATTCTCACCAAAATCAGTTGAATCTGGTGAATAAAGGATTGTGTTAGTTGTAATTCCTGCAGTGAGGCTGCCGCCTACTTTTACTGTACCTGAATCAAAAATAACACCCTTACTCAAGTCTGTTTTAGCTGATACATCAGAAACTTCTGTAATGCTGTCATCAACAAAGAAGTCGTCATCACTGCCGCCAAAGAGGTCATCGTCTGACTGGGCAAAGAGAGAAAAAGTGAAGATTGAAAGAAATAATATTGTAAGTAATTTTTTCATAATTAATGTCCTATCGAGATTCCCCGGTCAAGCCGGGGAATGACATTTTTTGTCATTGTCGGGCTTGACCCTGCGATGTTTGCGTAGCAAACTCGTTTACAATCTAGTTAAGTCCTTCAAGATATGCCTTTGTGAAAATCTTATCCGGGAGAGTGTCGAAGGTAAGATCTGAAATTACCTGCTGAGTCTGCTCACCCTTATTGAGCTCGTCGCGGAGGATTGCCTGAGTTGCTACATAACCTGTCTTTCCGCGAACTACAACCTTTGACCACTTTGGAACAAGAGTTGTACGCATAAGGCGGTCTGAACCGGAGAAGTCTTCCTGCTTAAGAACAAGAGGAATATCCTTGCGAATATAAAACTTTGTTTTTGCATAAGAAGGCTCTTTTGTTTTTGCGGTGAGGACAATAATGTCTACAGGATACTTACCAAGAGTTCCTTCCTCGTAAGAAAAAACATCGTAATTTTCACGCCAGTATTTATCGTTCTGTTCGATATCATCAAGCTTTACATCTGAATCACCAAGTGCTTCTTTAATTGAAGTATGAGTAAACTTACGGCTGATTGGGTCATAAGACCAGATGTTATCATCATTGCGAAGATAACCTTTACCCTTGTCTGCTTCAGGGAAAAGCTGAACGATTGTCATAAGCTTATTTTCTGTACGTTCAAAAATCTTGTACTGAAGATTTTCCTTTGGTTTACCAGGCTTTTCTACAACAAGAGAAATGGTTGCAGAATAGTCACCGTGGTAAGCCTGAACATCTCGGCTTGCATCCATGATTTTGAAGCACTTTTCTGCTACGTCGGCAGAAACCTGTGCGGCGGCAGCGGCGGTCAAAAGGGCTGCTGCTGCCAGAATTGTAAATATTTTTTTCATTTTTAGAACTCCTTTTTTATAGATCCCGAAACAAGTTCGGGATGACGGTTTATATGTGATTTCGATACGACCTTCGGTCTACTCAATCACCGCCTTTTAGGCTTATTTAACTGTTCGCAAGGCTTCGGCTGGGCTCATTCTTGCGGCCTGTCTTGCACTGCTTAATACTGCCAAGCTGGTAAGAACAATCAGAATGACATACTGAATTATAATTGAAACAGGCGAGAGACGAAAGGTAAAGTGTCCCTTCTGCAGGAAGAAGGAAAGTGCTTCATTATCAATGTAAATACAGTGAACTATTGCCATTACTATTACAGCAAAAATCAATCCTGCAAGCGCCCCGATAATACAAAGAATTACTGCTTCGTTTGTAAATACATGGCGGGTATCTTTTCCTCCCATACCAATTGCACGCATTGTTCCAATTTCGCGGATTCGTTCATACAAAACCATACGGTAAGTATTTGAAACTCCGACCATTACAATCAGCAGAATTACAATAAGAATTACTGTTGTAACAAGGTGTACAATGTTGAGGACGGTTTTAATCTGAGGGATTTCATCATACAAAGTCTCAACTCCATATTTTACACCCTTCCATTCGTTTTCCGGCTTTTTAGGGTCAATCTGCTTTTCGATTCCCTTTCCAACATTTGTAGGATATTTTTTCATTGCTTCAAGACGGCTTGTTACATTGATTTCAGGATTCTTCTCACTGTCCTGTCTGATTCTGTTTTCAATAGCCATTGCAGCCTTTGTCTGCTGATTTTTATCGCGCAGATAAATCGAGAACATTGAATAACCGCCTTCAGGCATCTCGACAATTGAGTTTACATCTTCAATATCAGCATAAGCCTGCATTGAATTCATAAAGCTGTTTGACTTTATGATTCCGGTAATTGTCATGTCGGCAAAAGTATTCTGACCGTAAACTGTGTAGGTTGAATAGATGATTTCATCGCCGACCTGAAGATTCAAAGAATCTGCAATCTTGTCGCTGATAATCAAACCATTTGGAACATTCTCATCAACTCCACCGCTTGTAAACTGGAAGGAATCTCGAAGCATCTTTTCTGTCAGGTCGCGTCCATAAAGCTGGATGCTTGATTTTTTACCGTTGAAGATTACAGTTCCGCCTGACTGTGTAAAGCAGGAATAATAATCATATTTGATATCAAGTTCATCAACGATGTTCTTTACATAATCTCTGTCGCGAACGATGTTTACCAGTTTTACTTTTCCGCCAGGTGTGTCAGGATTAAGCCATTCAAGTCCCTGGGCAATTACGTTACCACCGACTAATTGAGTAATCTGATTTTCAAGATTACCTACCATTCCAGCTGTAAGTCCATCGATTGCTGTAACTACAAAAAAGCCGAAAGCAATTGCAACAGCAAGAATGGCGTTACGTCTTTTATTTCGTGTAAGGTTTCTAAGTGCTAATGATACTGTTTTCATTTTACCTATCTCCTATTCCTTGCTGAGCGCCTTAATTGGTGTAATCTTAAGGGCTGATTTTACAGGGTATCTGTTAGAAATAATACTTCCTATAAGGGCAACCAGAATTGTAACTATGATGATTTTTGGAGTCGGACTGAAATGTAGCAGACCGCCACCAAGAATCATTTTTGCAATTGAGTTGGTAATTGCGATATTGAAAGAATTGAAAATCAGCATACAGATAAAGGCAAAGATGATTCCCGCAAAAGCCGAAAGGCTTGTAAGAATTACTGCTTCTGAATAGAAGAGCTTCTTTACAAATTTCTTTTCTGCACCGATTGCTCGCATTGTACCAATTTCGCTTGTTCGCTCAATTACTGAAACTACCATTGTATTCATAATGATGATGAATACTACGATTGCAAGAATTATGATAAGAAGGTTGAAAATAAAGCCGATTCCTTCAACTGTTCCTGAATAAGAAATGGCCGCTTTTTTCCAGTCCATTGCCTGAGCGTTGACACCTTCTTCTTTAAATCGCTTATTTAGGGCTGCAACAAGTTTTTTGTCTGCATGAGGATTATCCAGCTTTGCAAGTACAAACTGCCAGGCTCCGTCATCAGTTTTATTAAGCTCGTCACGAAGGCTTGTGTCGCCGAGGATGCTGTCGAAATCAGCGGTGTTGCCGAGAATGCTTGTGTCATCATCGATTTCTCCAAACATGTCGTCGTCGCCACCAAAGAAGTCTTCTTCTGACATTTCGGAAATAGAAAGGTCAACGCTGTCTGGCAAGTCCTGACTGAAGGAATTTGCATAAGTGAGCTCTGCAAATGCACGGGCAAGTCCCGGCTCACAATATACGCTCTGGAACATTGCAGAATATTCATTGGCAGGTTTAAAGATTCCAACGACCTTTCCCTCGCGGATTACACCACCCATACTTGCAAGCAGAACCTCATCGCCAACTTCAAGCGTTTTATTCCAGGTTTTTGTAAAGCCTTCAATAACGCGGGTGTCTACGATAATTTCGTTGCTGCCCTTTGCAGGGTAACGGCCTTCTACCATTTTCAAATCCGGGAAGAGCTCCCAGAAGCTTCCTGTTTCACCGGCAAAAAGCATTGAAATAGGAAGATCCATTAATCCGAGGTCCTTGTCATCATCCTGCATTACAGAAAAATCAATTTCTGCATCCTTGGAAAGAATTACCTGAGCAGAAATCAGTTTTGACTGCTTTTTGATTCCGTCTGTTTCTGCAAGAATCTTTTCAATTTTTTCCAGATCTGCCAGGGCTGGAATCTGAGGAATCTCACCGGTAATATTTGTACTGTTTACACCAAATACATCTATCATTGTACCTTTTTCAGGGATAACCGAAATTGCAAGGTCGCCGGTTACATTTGCCCTGAAGTCTTTTTCAAGTCCGCGGTTTACCGATTCAAGGAAGGAGTTTCCCATTATAACAATTGC
>JAEEGJ010028451.1_pt1 | contig 11115 bp, 11 predicted proteins | sample 8958761 | NCBI WGS metagenome assembly JAEEGJ01 (sample SAMN16246546, study PRJNA631951) | gut metagenome | biome: gut microbiome; feature: rumen; material: RS-attached | host: Bos | place: Iran: Karaj | collected 2018-10
AACTCCGGCAAGAAAAGTAAAGCCCCTCCACCCCAATCCATTCTCGGACGGAAACTCTATCGGGAAAGGAAAGTGATTGAGCAGTATTCGGTTATTGGGAGATAATCGCTATATTTAAGTCGAAAAATCAGTTACTATGTTTGTATTCCAGAGTGAGTCTTGAGGACTCACTTGGCACCGCCGCCTCGATATACGCCCCTCGGCGGCTACAGCTCGGCAGAGCTGCGCCGGGCTCAATGGGAAGGCCCGCTCCGCTCTGACGGCTGTTGCCAGGAAGGAAAAAGCGTGTCATAATTGAGTGCTATATTTGTGAAGCCAAACACAAATATGTTCAATTATAACACGCGGATGCAATGCAAAGTAAAGCAATTAGTTTTAAAGGACAAAAGGTTTTCATAGGAATCGATGTCCATAAGAAGACTTGGTCAGTCACGACTTTGTTGGAAGTAGGGATGCCGAAGACGCATAGTCAGAAGGCATCGGCAAAAGAGCTCTTTGACTTCTTGAACAGACATTACCCGGAGGCAGAATATCATGCCGTTTATGAAGCCGGGTTCTCTGGATTCTCTACTTACTACGCACTGAAAGAGTATGGGATAGAGTGTTCTGTTGTGAATGCGGCAGATGTCCCAACCACGCAATATGAGAGTGTGATGAAGAGTGATCCTATCGACTCTGATAAGATGGCGAGAGCGTTACGGGCAGGCATGATTAGAGGTATCTACATTCGTGAAAAGGATAACTTGGATGATCGAGGACTGGTGCGCCTTCGCAAGTCGATACAGCAGGATCTTACCCGATACAAGAACAGGGTCAAACACCTCTTGCATGCGAATGGGGTGGAGATTCCGGAGCAGTTTGACCGTTCACCCAACTGGTCTAAGGCCTTTATCAACTGGCTTCGTGACGATGTGGTCTTGTTGTCTTCCACCAGAGCATCGTTAGACATGCTTATTGATCAAGTTGAGACACTGAGACAGAACTTGTTGAACGTGACGAAGAAAGTCCGCAACCTAAAGTGTAAAGATGAGTATGCGGAGAAGTATGATGCGCTGACCAGTATTCCTGGGATCGGCCCGATATGCGCTATCACGCTTCTTACAGAGATATATGATATCAAGCGTTTCAAGAATGAACGTCAGTTTGCGTCTTATCTGGGATTGGTTCCTACATGCCATAGCAGTGGGGAAAAAGCATCTTTCGGAGAGATGACTTTCAGGGGGAACAAGCACCTGGGCCCCCTTTTGATAGAGGCGAGCTGGGTTGCTATCCATTGGGACGACGCCCTCTCTGTTGCTTTTACCAACTATAGGCGAAAAGGGTTGATGCCCCAAGAGTCCATTATCAGGGTTGCCAGGAAACTGTCGAACATTATCTTCTCAATGCTGAAAACGGGGAACCATTATGCGCCGGCAAACGCATAATACAGAATATTATCAGGCTATCAGACAACTTCAATCTAAGCGGCTCCTACAAATTCCTGACGGGCAATAAATGTGTACCGTCTCAAATCAGAATGTTGCGCTTACCCTATTTCTCTGAAAAAGTAATTTGATGCCTGGCCTTGGCCTGTACATCGTTATAGAAGTTTGTCTCATAGGTCCGTTGTCCAACCTGATCAAGTGATCCGGCTTCCTGTCGGAAGGGTAACTGTTGTCTGTTCTAAGATCAATCGAGCAAAAAGATGTATATTAGTGCTCAATTTATTTGGAATTCAACATAGAGGAATTTATTATCCACCATTTGGTAGAAACTTATCATCACATTCGATATGCCAGGGCCGGACGGTTCGAAGATCCGGTCGTTGAGCCTTTTGCAGGAGCCGTGGAAGATAGTGGGCCCCTGACCGCCTGTCCCCAGAATTCATTCCGTCTGAGTTTTCTGATGGGCGGCCATGATGAACTTACGCAAACTGAGGATTGCCATTTTCTGAGTATTTATACCCCTTCCAGGAAGGGCGCACGTCCTGTATTGGTGTGGATTCACGGAGGAGCCTATCTGGCCGGAAGCGGAGAAGAAGCGGCCTATGACGGCTCCATGCTTGCCGAAGATGGTGATATCGTTGTAGTGACCAGTCTTACCCCATTTCGTACACCACAAAGCCATTTCCTGTACCAAACCATCGTTCCGTACTATTTCGTACACCAGAAGACTCTCTTATGTACCAAACTATATTATTCTTTGTAATTCCTAAAGAATATGTATTTTTATCGGCAAAACAAGACTGAATAAATGAAACCCCTCGGATTCCTCAGAGTCGCGGCAGCAATGCCGCGTGTGCACGTTGCGGACCCGGCGGCCAATGCCCGGGAAATCATCCATCTATGCAATAGTATGGCAGACGAGCATCCCTCAGTGGTCGTCTTCCCTGAATTATGCGTCACCGGCTATACCTGCGCCGACCTGTTCGGGCAGAGCCATCTGCTGGATGACGCAGAAGAGGCGGTGGAGGCCATCCTGGCCGCCAGCGCCAAGATGGAGGCAATGATAGTCATAGGCGCCCCAGTCCGCCACTCAGGCAGGATCTTCAACTGCGCACTCGCCATAAGGAGCGGCCGCATTCTGGGAATTGTCCCGAAAACCTATATGGCCGGCAACGGCGAATTCTACGAGCCGAGGTGGTTCGCCTCTGCCCGTGTACTTTCCCCAGCAGGCGTTCGCATCCGCTACGCCGGACAGGATGACATACTGCTCGGAACCCGCCAACTGTTCCGTATCGGGGAAGCACTTGCCGCAATAGAGATTTGCCAGGACCTCTGGGTCCCTATCCCTCCGTGTTCTCAGGCAGCAGTCGCTGGAGCCCAGTTAATCCTGAACCTTTCCGCCAGCAATGAATACCTCTTCAAGCAGGAATACCGTAAAACCCTGATCGGAGCGACATCCTCACGCCTCTATGCCGCCTATGTCTATGCTTCATGCGCCGAGGGAGAATCAACCCAAGACCTTGTCTGGGCTGGCGCCTCTCTTATCTACGAGAACGGCACCCTGCTTGCCGAGAGCGAACGCTTCGCCCGAGGCAGCCGCTTCATCTGCGCCGACGTCGATATCCAGCGTCTGGAAACACTCCGCATCAAAGAGCACTCTTTCGGCTTCGAGGGCCCCGTGCCCAGCTTCGTCATCAACGATGCCGGAACTGCCGCCGATACTGACTTCGAAGCAAAGCTTCTCCGTTTCGTGGAACCTCATCCATTCGTTCCCCAGGGGGATATGGAGGCTCTAGGGATGCGATGCCGGGAAATTCTCGCCGCACAGGTTGCTGGACTTGTCACCCGCCTGGAACACATCCACTGCAAGAAAGCCGTGATCGGGGTGTCAGGTGGTTTAGACTCCACCCTTGCCCTGCTTGTCACAGCATTGGCATTCGACCGTCTCGACCTGCCTCGCAAGAATATAATAGGTGTCACTATGCCTGGTTTCGGCACTACTCCAAGGACTCGCGACAATTCCGTAGACCTGATGCACGAACTCGGCACTACAAAGCGCGAGGTTTCAATCGTACCTGCCGTCCGTCAGCACTTCTCCGACATAGGCCAGGACGAATCAAATCACGATCTTACATATGAGAACTCCCAGGCGCGCGAACGTACGCAGATTCTGATGGACATCGCCGGAAAGGAAGGAGGTATAGTCGTAGGTACTGGTGACCTCTCAGAACTCGCCCTCGGCTGGTGCACCTACAATGGTGACCATATGTCAATGTACGGAGTTAACGCCTCCGTCCCCAAAACTCTCGTGCGCACTCTTGTACGATGGGCCGCTGACAATAAGTTCGGCGCCGACAATGGTCTGCACGATACCCTTCTGGACATAGTGGACACCCCTATCAGCCCAGAACTGCTGCCTGCTGACAAAGACGGGAATATTGAGCAGATCACTGAGAATACGGTCGGTCCTTACGAACTCCACGACTTTTTCCTGTATAATTTCTTCCGTATTGGAGCAGGTCCAGACAAACTGCTGTTCCTGGCACGCAAGGCCTTCAAAGGAATATATGACGACATTACTATTCGCAAATGGCTGGAGACTTTCATGAAACGGTTCTTCAACCAGCAGTTCAAGCGATCCTGCCTTCCTGACGGCCCTAAAGTCGGCAGCGTCTCCCTGTCTCCGCGCGGGGACTGGCGGATGCCGTCTGACCTGGAGACTTACTGGAAGCCTGAAGATTAGGTAAAACGATTTATTAAAATATTTTTTAAATTTTTTATTGTTTTTCCGTTTTATAATCCTATATTAGCACAAGAAAACAACACAAAATGACTGCAAACGTCCATATTTTTGGTATTCTCAATCAGCAGAATAATAACGTTAAATCCTGTCTTGCCGGCCGGATAGGGTAGTCTTTGTCAGATATAAATGAAGACCGGTTCTCAAAAAGAGCCGGTCTTCTTTTTTTTGTGCCTTTCCCAAAAGGTTTTGTAAAACTTAAAAACAGATTCATTATGAAAAGGATTGAAGCCATCATCCGCAGGACAAGGTTCGAGGATGTGAAGGAGGCCCTGCTCCAGTCAGACATCAACTGGTTTGAGTATCACAGCGTACACGGCATCGGCCAAAGCCGACAGGAAAGGGTTTACCGCGGCGTCCAGTACTCCACCGATGTCATCGAGCGCATTGCCCTGACCATCATATGCCGTGACATCTTTGTGGAACCTACAATCAAGGTCCTTCTGCGCGAGGCCCATACTGGCGAGGTTGGAGACGGACGCATCTTTGTCAGTGACGTAATAGACACCTGGTCCATAAGGACAGGGGAACACGGTGACACCGTGCTTAGGGATAGGAAATAACAACTTTAAAATGAATGAATTATGAACGATTTAGCTATATCTCTGGATACCGTATGGATGCTGCTTGCAGCAATGTTGGTCTTTTGGATGCAACCGGGATTCGCACTGTGCGAGGCTGGATTCACCCAGGGCAAGAACACCGTGAACATCCTGATGAAGAACTTTGTGGACTTTATGCTGGGATCCCTGCTGTTTTTCTTTGTCGGCTTCGGCTTTATGTTCGGAAGTGATGGCGCCGGTTTTATTGGCGCGCCCAACTGGGGAGACCTCTCTTTCTATAAAGGAAATCTGCCGGTGGAAGGATTCCTGATTTTCCAGACAGTATTCTGCGCTACTTCTGCAACCATAGTCAGCGGTGCTATGGCGGAGAGGACAAAGTTCTCTATGTATATGATTTACAGCGCTTTCATATCTCTAATCATTTACCCCGTAGAGGGTCATTGGACCTGGGGAGGCGGCTGGCTTGCCGATATGGGCTTCCACGATTTTGCAGGAAGTGCAATCGTCCACAGTGTAGGCGGCGTACTGGCTTTGATTGGAGCCATTGCACTTGGTCCGCGTCGCGGCAAATACGGAAAGGACGGAAAGAGCCGCGCCATTCCCGGCCACAGCCTGGCCCTGGCTGCCCTTGGAGTATTCATCCTCTGGCTTGGATGGTTCGGATTCAACCCGGGAAGCCAGCTGGCAGCAAGCGGAGAAGTTAACCGCCTGGCCATCTCGCACGTTTTCCTGACCACCAATCTGGCGGCAGCTGCAGGCGGAACCGCCACTCTGTTCCTTACCTGGATCAAATACGGTAAGCCATCTCTCTCAATGATGCTCAACGGCGTGCTTGCAGGCCTGGTGGGCATAACGGCAGGTTGCGATTTGGTATCTCCTTGGGGAGCGGTAATCATTGGCTTGATCTGCGGCACGGTTCTGGTCTTCGCAATCGAGTTCTTTGACCATAAGCTGCACATTGACGATCCAGTGGGTGCTTCTTCCGTACACGGTGTTTGCGGAATACTTGGAACCCTGATGACCGGTCTTCTGGCAACGGACGGCGGCCTATTCTACGGCGGTGGATTGCATTTCTTTGGCATACAGTGCCTTGGCATCCTGGTAATAGACCTCTGGACTGCGGTTTGCGGATTCCTGCTCTTCTTTGGAATCAAGAAATTCGCCGGGCTGCGCGTGGAGGCTCGCGTAGAAGACGAAGGCCTTGACGTTTACGAACACGGAGAAAGCTGCTACAACTGATTATGAAAGCGCTGTTTATCACTTCCCTGTTCCTAATCGGAATGATTGCGGCAGGGGCACAGGACAGATTTGAAACTTCTCTTGGAACTGATATTGTCAGCCACTATGTATGGCGCGGTCAGGACCTTGGAGGGGTGTCGGTTCAGCCTTCCCTTGGATTTTCCTATAGGGGTCTGAGCCTCTCTGCCTGGGGATCGGAGGGCCTGTCCAATCCAATGGACACCCGGGAACTGGACTTCACCCTGGCTTATGAGGCAGGTGGTTTCAACATAGGAGTAACGGACTATTGGTTCCCGGAAATTGCAAGCAAGGTATTCGAAGCCAATATAGGCTATGATTTCGGGTTCGGCTCCCTTCAGTGGTTTACAAACTTTGCAGGGGACGACAGCCTGAACGATAAAGGCAGCCTGGCATACAGCAGTTACCTGGAAGCAAGTGTTCCTTTCTCGCTAGGCGGTGTAGAATGTGCTGCAACGGCAGGCATTGTCCCATTTGCCACTGACTTCTATGGAGTTGACTGCTTTGCCTTCATTAATCTGTCACTTACAGCCTCAAAGGACATTCAGGTTACCGATTCATTCTCAATTCCTGTTTTTGCTCAGTTGGCAGCAAATCCATACACTAAAAATGCTTATCTTGTGTTTGGAATCACACTGGAACCGTAATCAGGAATGATCGAGTCTAGAGACAGTTTTGATGAGTTGCACGAAGAGTGCGGCGTAGTTGGAATCTACGGGGTGGATGGCGCCTCCCGCCACGCTTTCGTGGCGCTGGAGGCCATCCAGCACCGCGGCCAGCAGGCCTGCGGAATCGCCATCTGCGGTCCTGACCGCAGACTGCGTATCCGCAAGGGCGCCGGCCTTGTCAAAGACGTCTTCCCTGACGATTCCCTCTCCCAGCTCCCGGGCGACACTTGCATAGGCCACGTCCGCTACCCCACCACCGCCGTGGGCGGAAGGGAGAACATACAGCCGTTCTGCATCTCCTGCAAGGCTGGCAGATTCGCATTTGCCCATAACGGAAACATTGTAAACGCCGACATCATCAAGTCAAGACTCGAGGATCAAGGTCATATGTTCCAGTCAACCTCTGACAGCGAACTGTTCGCCCATCTGATAGGAATAAGGGCTAATACGGACGATTGGCCCGGAAGCATAATCTCCGCCGCCAACCAACTTGACGGCGCGTTCTCGACAGTGATCCTGGCAGACGGGGTACTGTATGCCTGCCGCGACAAGTACGGCTTCCGCCCCCTTTCCATCGGGCGGTTGGAAGGCGGCTACGTTGTAGCCAGCGAGACCTGCGCCCTGAACGCCCTTAATGCGGAGTTCCTGCGCGATATAGAACCAGGCGAACTGGTATCCATAGGCCCTGACGGGCTGAAGAGCTACCGCCATTCGCAGCTTTCCGGAAGGTATATGTGCGCGATGGAATACATCTACTTCGCGCGCCCGGACAGCGACATAGAAGGATGCAACGTCCACGAGTTCCGCAAGCGGACGGGCAGGCTCCTCTTTGAGGAGCACCCCGTCCCCGCGGACATAGTGGTTGGTGTCCCCGACTCCAGCCTCAGCGCCGCTATGGGTTACTCCGAGGCCTCCCGCATCCCGCTGGAGCGTGGCCTGCTGAAGAACATCTACGTGGCCAGGACATTCATCCAGCCTTCCCAGTCTTTGCGAGACTTGGGCGTCCGGATGAAGATGTCCCCCATCCGCAGCGTGGTCGAAGGCAAATCCATAGCCTTGATTGACGATTCCATAGTCCGCGGAACCACCTCCAGGCAAATTGTCCGCCTTCTGCGCGACGCAGGAGCGAAAGAAGTGCATATGCTCATCGCCAGCCCCAAATACGCCTGGCCCTGCTTCTACGGAATTGACACCGGGACAAGCGAGCAGCTCATCGGCGCAAGCCACAACGTGGAGGAAATCTGCGAATTCATTGGCGCTGACTCCCTCCACTATCTATCAGAGCAGGCGCTGCTGAAGGCGTCCTGCCGGACCACCCTCTGCACCGCCTGCTTCACCGGGAATTATCCTACAGCCCTATACGGGCCGGAAAAGTAAACTAAGACTTGAACCTGGTCTTCCACTGGCTCCAGGGAACCTTATAGCCTTTGGGCTTCTGCTCCTTTATGTACTCGTGAACCAGAGGAATCATCTCTACTTTCTCCTTTGCAAGAGGTATCTTCCACTCTGCCTCGTTCTCTTTCATACCGTCGTAGAGCTGGAAGTTGCCGCCCTGCATAAAATGACGATAGACTACGTCCTTGACTGGTACGTCAGTATTACGCATAAAGTCATAGAATACCAGGAACATATTGGTCCTTCCCATACCGGCCTGGCAGTGGATGTGAAGCCAGGTATCTTCCGGCATATCCTTCACGAATGAAACGAAGGTGTCAATGCTGCGCGGATCCGCAAAGCAGTGGTCAAGGACCGTAAGGCGCAGATAGCCCACTCCCTTCCTTGCGCAAAGCTCTTCTTCAGTCTCTGCCGTTGAGACCTGCATCTTGGTGGTACGTCCGCCACGGCTGGTACCTCCGGTCTCGATCTCCTTGCCTACAAGGCCGTGGATAATCTGCTTCTCGTTCTCAATGATCTGCTCGTGGGTCAATCCCATATTGTCCCAGTTCTCCTGACCGTATAAAGACAGGTGGTCTCCGTTCAGAAGGCCGTGTGTCTCGCTCCTGAGGTCGACTATGGTGATGGGGCCGCTGTGCAGTTTGCGGATTTCCGCCACAAGGGCATCAAGTTCCTTGGCGCTGAAGTCCGAGCTGGCGCTCACTTTCAGGTCTGCCAGGCCCTTGGTAGAGGGCTTGAAATCAGGATCATAGCCGGAAACGGCGCTGCGGACTCTCAGTTCGCTCTGGCAGGTACGGAAACTGCTGGGCAGGGCGTCCCTGTCTTTCCTTTCCGCTCGCCAAATAAAGGCGTCATACTCTGCCTGTTGTGCTGGAGAAAATGCCTCTCTTTCTTCTGCAGCCCTGAGGTATGTATAGTGTTTATAGCTGCAGGATGCAAATGCCAGAAGGACAAATGCTATAATAAATAGAATTCTTTTTTTCATAGTGTAAATTTATTAATTAATTTGTTATATTTGTGGGAAATTTCTAACGATTCTTACAAAATGCACGAAAAAGACGGAAAATACATCTTTGGAGTAGTAAAGGTTGGCGATAAGGGGCAGATAGTTATCCCCAAGGACGCCAGAAAGATATACAACATCCAGCCTGGTGACACCCTGATGATGCTCGGGGACCAGAAAGGAATAGCCTTGCTTAAGACTGAAATAATTCAGAGCATCGTCGACCAAGCTATGGAAGGACTTACAAAATGAGAAAACACTGGATTGACAATCTGCGCTGGGTGACAGTTCTCCTGGTGCTGTTCTATCACGTAATCTATTTTTACAACAACAAAGGTGTCTTTGGAGGCATTGGAGGCTTTGGAGACGGCCCGCAGTACCAGGATGTCATAATGTACATCCTGTACCCGTGGTTTATGCCAATACTGTTCATCCTTGCGGGAATCAGCGCGCGCTATGCGCTTGAGAACCATTCCGCAAAGGAATGGTTCAAAGCCCGCACGCGCAAGCTGCTTGTCCCCGGCACCATAGGCCTATTTGTATTCCACTGGATGGTAGGCTACTTCAACACCGTAGTAGCCTCCAGGGAAGGCGTCTTTGACGGAATCCCCGCCATTGCAAAGTACTTCATTATGGCCTTCAGCGGAATCGGTCCCCTTTGGTTCATACAGGTACTTTGGCTACTGTGCCTTGTACTGCTTTTAGTCCGCAAACTGGACAAGAACGACAGATTCTGGAACTGGTGCGGAAAGGCCGGCATAGTACCAATAATCCTCCTTGGCATCCTGTTCTGGGCAGGCGAGCATACACTGATCAGGAATCCACGTCCGGAATCCCTGGACGGCCTGCTCAACCTGTACAAGCCACTGTTCTACCTGATCCCCTTCCTCCTGGGCTACTTTGTATTCTCCCACGATGAAGTTCAGGAAAGGCTAGAAAAAGTATGGGGCCCCCTCCTGATATGCGCAGCCATCTCCGGTATCATCCTGATAGCCACAACCTTCGGCCAGGACAACACTTCCCCTGAATACCTTGGCAGCCCTCTCAACACCCTATACGGCTGGCTTATGTGCCTTGCGATGATGGCCTGGTTCAAAGCCAAATTTGACCACACAGGCAAGTTCGCAGGCTATATGACCAAATCCAGCTTCGGCATCTACATTGTCCACTACCTGGTAATCGCAGCCGTGGGATACACCCTGAAGGTTCACACAAATCTCCCTCCGGCAGCAATGTACGCTATCCTTACAGTAGCAGTTTTCAGCCTTTCTCCCCTTCTTTACGAAGCAATACGCAGGATTCCCATAGTTAAATGGTGCGTATTAGGAGAATAATAAAAAATTGTTTATATTTGCGCCACAATTCTGGATGTGGCGCAGTTGGTAGCGCACCTGGTTAGGGACCAGGAGGTCGCTCGTTCAAGTCGAGTCATCCAGACAAGTGATAATCAAGCACTTACGGAGACGTAAGTGCTTTTCTTTTGTGCTGGGGTTGTGAAAAAGTTGTGATTTCAGCGTCTTTTAACCGTTATTTAACGCTATTCAAAAGGCTGGAGTCTTCCAGTATAAGAGTAAAGATTTACGACAAAGTGTTAGCGAAATCTTTAGTCGCTGCATTCAGTAAAGGTGGGAATCCGTGCCGTTGAGGACAGGTTCAAGGAGACATTGATATTGACTTCAGATGGAAGGATACACAGACATAAGCATAACAAAATAGCAGAGACCGAAGCCTCTGCTATATAGTTAAGGGGCTGTTTGGCTTACCCTTTCCCTTGACCTCCCTTTAATAAGCGCTAAGGTGGGTGGCTACCAATCTGCAATCCCACGTTGTCAAGACGATGCAAATATAATAAAAGATACGAATTAGATAAAAAAAAGACCTCGCACACCATAAACCGGTATGCGAGGTCTTCCAAATATAAGTGACTGAGTGGATTGATGCTAGACTTCTTCGTCAGGCATTTCTTCTATGAGTCGCTCTATTACTTCAATGCACTTGCCAATAT
>JAEEGJ010028454.1_pt1 | contig 11114 bp, 9 predicted proteins | sample 8958761 | NCBI WGS metagenome assembly JAEEGJ01 (sample SAMN16246546, study PRJNA631951) | gut metagenome | biome: gut microbiome; feature: rumen; material: RS-attached | host: Bos | place: Iran: Karaj | collected 2018-10
GTAACCGTTACCTTAACGAGTTCGCCGCCTGCAGTGCCTGTGAATTCCATTGCCTGGATCTCGGCCTGAGCCATCTCGATCTGTCTCTGCATTCTCTGAGCCTGTGCGAGCATGTTGTTCATGTTGCCGCCCATACCCATGCCGCGGAATCCGCCCTTTGCCATATTATTGTCCTCCTAAAACAGTTGTTTATTATTCTCCGAAATGAATGTCTGTATTGATGCCCTTGCTCTCTGCAAGGTTCTTGAGCTGTTCCATCTTCTGCTCGCTCTCTTTCTCCGCAGCAGTCTTAAGCACCTTGGTGTACTGGCTCTGTGTGCAGAGGTAGAGGTGGTCAGCACCGAGTTCTTCCTTGATGTTGGAAGAAACGGATCTGAAAGCTGCAACGCCCTTGAGGTTGGCCATCAGCTTCTGGTCAGTGTTGTCGAAAACGATGTATACCGAATCGCCGTTTCTCTTGAGCGAAGACTTGTCGAGGATCGAGCCGATGTTAGCGTTGTCGGCTGCGATGCTCGAAACCATTGATTTCCACCTGACTGCAAAGTCTGCGTCGTCAGTGGAGATGGAAGGCTGACGTACCTGCTGGACGGATACGCGCGGGCGTCCGTCAACGATGAGGCCGTTCTGTGAAAGCTGCTCAGCGAGCTGAGATGTGTGAGCGGGCTTTTCAGGCTTCTCGCTCTTCTTCTCGGGTTCGTCCTTTTTCTTTGTGAGATCGTCGAAGAAGGAATCTGAAAGGCCGGCGAAGATGCCGGTATTGGAAGTGGGCTCAGGCTTTTTGTGAGTCTCTTCCTTTTTCTCCTCCTCATCCTTCTTGGGTTCGTCTGAAGAAGCAAGGCCCATGAACGAAGTGAAGGAGACGGGTGTCTCTTCCTTCTTTTCAGGCTCTTTCTCCTTGGAAGTATCCTCTGAAGATGAAGCGAACTGCTTGAAGAATGAGAGTTCAAGGGCAGGAGAGGAAGTCTTGGATTCTTCCTTTTTCTCCTCGGATTCCTTCTTCTCTTCCTTTTCCTCAGGCTTCTTTTCGGGCTCTGATGCCTTTTCTTCCTTCTTTTCCTCTTCCTTTTCGGGTTTCTTATCGAGAACGACAGGAGCGGTTATCGGTGAGGAAGGCTGTGCCCAAGGTGCCTTGATGACAGGCTTTTCCTTCTTCTTTTCAGGCTCTTCGGATTTCTTCTCAGGCTCGGAAGAAGATTCGGGTTCTTCCTTCTTTTCTTCCTTGGGCTCCTCTGCAGGCTTAGCTTTTGCAGGGGAAGAACTCTGCAGGCTCTCCGGCATCTTTATCGGTGTGACGGGGAGATTTGCCTTCCTTCCGCACAGCCTCATGAGCATTATCTCGAAGCTCGTCGGAATGTCGGGTGAACGCCTGAGTTCAGGGTATTCCTTGGAAAGGTAGCTGATAAAGCCCGCGAGGGTATCTGCGCTGACCTTGTTTGCGGTCTGATACATGTCCTTTATCGTCTCTGTCGGGTAGGGCAGATAGATGAGGGGATCCGCGTGGACCCTGATTATGAGAAGGTCTCTGAAATATGCGGCGAGATCCAGCGTGAAGACTGTCTGGTTCTTGCCTGAATCACGCAGAGCAGCGCAAAGCTCGACCAGTTCGTTGAAGTGGCCGTCGATCAGGCAGTTTGCCATCTTGAAGAGGAAAGTGCTGTCAACGGTACCGGTGATCTGTTCGACCTGCGAAGGCGTGATAGTTGCGTCTTTATCGGCAGTTACGTGTGAGATCTGGTCGAGAAGGGACAGAGCGTCACGAAGGGCTCCGTCTGAACGTGAAGCGATGAGCTTCAATGCGTCGTCCTCGATCTTGATGCCGACCTTGTCTGATACTTCCCTTAAGCGCTTTACGATGTCATTTGCCGGGATGCGCCTGAATTCATAGCGCTGGCATCTGGAGATGATCGTTGAAGGGATCTTCTCGACTTCAGTGGTCGCGAAAAGGAATATTACGTGTGCCGGAGGTTCCTCGATGGTCTTGAGGAGAGCGTTGAACGCGCCCTTTGAGAGCATGTGGACCTCGTCGATGATATAGACTTTGTATTTTGTTCTCGTGGGTGTGAAATTGACTTCGCGAAGGATAGGCCTGATGTCGTCGACACCGTTGTTGGAAGCCGCGTCCATCTCGACAACGTCAAGGATGGAGCCGTCCAGGATGCCTTTGCAGGTGGGGCACTCGTTGCAGGGATTGCCGTTTACGGGGTGCTCGCAGTTGACTGCTCTCGAAAAGATCTTCGCGATGGTGGTCTTACCTGTGCCGTGCTGGCCGCAGAAAAGGTATGCGTGTGCGAGCCTTCCGCTGATCACCGCCTGGCGGAGTGCGCCGACTGATGCTTTCTGTCCGGTGACATCATCAAAGGTAAGCGGTCTGAATTGCCTGTAGAGCACCACATGTTCTTCCATAAGCCAAGCCCCTTGCGCGAGATTTAACACAAAATAGAATTCGTCCCGCCCGAACTGCCGCCGGCAAGGCTTCCCCGCGGCGCACGCTGAAATCCGCTTACTGCTGCTTCCTTCCGGACCTGACAGGGTTCACGGCACAGTGTCGCACGGGACCCTGACCGGCAACAGACCGGACGGGACGACCAGATGAATTATAACATAAAAAGTCAGCGTGCCCTAAAACATATAAAGAGTTATTAGGACAATCTGAAATATCAGCTGTAGCAGGCCCTTACGAACTCTGCAACGTATCTTCCGATCTGCTGCATGACGGTGTTGGCGTTCTCCTCGTATACAGTTTCGACGTAGACGATGATGCCGACCGGCTCCTCGCAGTCGATTATCGCGCAGTCCATGAAAGCGCCCATGTTGGTATTCTTGCCCTGAACATGGAGGATCGGCGTATCCTGTGCGAAAGCGCCCTTGAACGGGGAGACCATCTCGTTGTAGTACATGTCGTTGATCATGCGCTGATAGATATCGGGAGAGTTGATGTAGCCGTTGTACAGGTACTGAATGTAGTTGGCCATGTCATAGCAGGATGTCCTTCCGGCTGACTTGTAACGCCTGCTCCTGTAGTCCTGGTAAAGAATCTTGCTGTCGTAGCCTACGTATCCGCTGATCTGGTTGATCTCCGGAGTTACCTTTTCCATTCCGCCCATCGAATCGATGATGAAGTTGAGGGCAATGCTGTCATTCTTGGTGATGGCTAAGTTGAGCGAATTCCTGTGGAAGAACTGCTTGCCGTACCTGTATGTGTGGCCGATATAGGATGCGGAGTAAGCGCCTTTCGAGCCTTTGCTGTATGTCGAAACGCCTGCCAGCTCCTGCTTGCCCTTTGAATATTGGTCGTACCAGACGAGCTCGATCGGGATCGCGTATGCTCCGGAAGGGAGGACAGGTTCTAAGTTCCTGTATCCGATGCGGTCGCCGTTCTTGAGCGAAATGAATTCAAAGCAGACTCTCATGTAGCTCTGTTCGATGTCGACCGCCCTGACCTTTTCCCTCAGGTTATCGAGAAGAACGGCTCTCTTCTGATAGGTAGCGGTCTGATGCCAGGATGCCTTTTTGAAGGTGTAGCTGGGGTTTTCCATGATCGGGTCAGGAGAGTTGTTCTGCTGCTTTGTGGTGGTAGCTTCAGTCTCGCTGGCCGTTGTTGACGCAAGTGAAGGCGCGAGGATCGTGGTGGCCTCGGTCGTTGTCTCGGTGGTCGTTGATTCGGTGGTGGTGTGGACCGGACGTCTGTACTCGGAATAAGTGGTGGTCTCTCTTTTCGCTGCTCCGACAAGATCCGGGAACTGCTGGGCGTATGTCTGACCGTCGTAGGAGACCTTGCGGAAGAACATCAGGATCATTGTGATGCCGAGTGTTATGAGCACGATGACAAGCGTCCGCCTGCGGCGCGACGAGTGTATTTTCGGTGCTTTTTGCAGAAATGTAGGATTCGGTCTTTTCATCACGCAACGATTTTAATTAAAATAAAAAGCGTTTTCAACGTCGAAGGCGTGTGAATACCTTGGTAAAACGGATTTTCGGGACAATAAACACTATATTTTGGTGATATTACATATTAACGTACTAAATCTTGTGGTTTTTTATTGACAAAAAATCAAGCAAAGGTTAGAATTGTCCTGTGTTTCAATAATCATTCATTTTTTATAAAGTTATCTGATTATTCTGACATAATCTCCGAGCGGAGGGTGACCAAATGATTATCAGTTCAGATCTCGAGAAGTGCAGAAGCAAGTTCCAGGATCTCATCGGTAAAAGGATCGTCTGCAAGACAAATGGCGGACGCAAGAGGATAATCACCTACATCGGCACTGTTGAGCACTGCTATCCGAATGTTTTCACACTTCTGTGCGAGAACGAGGCAGGCAAGCAGTCTGTAGTTTCTTTCAGCTACATCGATGTTCTCACAAGAACAGTCCGCGTAGGTATCATGCCCGAGAAGGCGGCTGACGTCGCTGTCTGATCAACTTGCCAGAAACAGCTATGCATCAAATGAGTGCCACAGGAACATAACCTGCGGCACTTTTCATTTTGAGGGCGTATAATATATCTAGGGTTTAAATAAAAAGGAATAATTAACGGAGTGCCGGATATGCCGACCGATTCGTACGAGATAACAGCAAACGCTAAGATAAACCTCTTTCTGAGAGTCAACGGAACATTACCCAACGGTTATCACAGACTGTACACGGTAATGCAGGAGATAGACTGCGCAGACCGGCTTACCATCACGCTGGATCCTTCGCGCCGCGGGTTCAAGATCAACTGCTTCGGCAGGAATGACATCGATCCCGAGAAGAATCTCTGCAAGAAGGCATGTGACCGTTTTTATTCCAATCTCAAGAAACTTAAGAATGACGATTTCAAGGCTCCTTATACTGAAATCGATCTTATAAAGAACATTCCTTCCGAATCCGGAATGGGCGGAGGGAGCTCCGATGCCGCAGCTGTCCTTGTAACCTTGCAGGAGCATTTCGGTCAGCCTTTCACGGAGGATGAGCTTTTGCGCATTGCGGTAAACGTAGGCGCAGACGTACCGTTCTTCCTTTACGGCGGAACATGCCTTTGCGAGCGCGTGGGCGAAGTTGTAAAGCCCATTGAAAGCCTTGCGGGATTGGGTGTCCTCATAGGCAAGCCCAAGGCCGGAGTATCAACTCCCGAGTGCTTTGCCCTCATGGACCGCGAGAAGGAGAAGCCTTTTGACGAAAAGGCTTATTCCGATTATGTTGACAGTCTTGATGTTCATTACAGGAACAGTTCCGAAATGCTCGAAAAGATCCTTGCAGGCAAAGACCTTCTCGAAAATGATCTTGAAGCACCTGCTATAAAGCTCGTTCCTGAGATCGAAACGCTTAAGGTCGCATTTACAAATGCAGGTGCGGAATACTGCTGCATGACAGGTTCGGGAAGTGCCGTATTTGCGCTTTTCGCGAGCAGGGGAGATGCTGCTGCCGCAATGGAGCAGGTAAAGGATGTACCGGCTCTTGAGGGCTTTCAGCTCTATCTTTCGGAAACTGTTTAAAGGACCTTCGCGAAAAGTCCTCTCGGATAGCCTCTCGAGTTTTCCACGTCGATAAGCTTAAAGCCGCGCGCACCGTAGAACGCGGTCATCTTTTTGTTTATGGTGGAGCAGTGAAGCAGCATTACCTCACATCCGTTTTCCCTTGAATAATCCTCGCTTGCGGTTATGAGCGAAAGGCCCAGTCCGGCGCGCCTTTTGCCCTGTATTACCGCAAAGCGCGATACATACGCGGCCTGCGTGAAGCCGCTTAAGAATCTCTCCGTCTTAGATGAAAAACTGTATCTTACGGGCACGTTCGTAATGCCCGTGGTGATGGTGCCTATGGCCTCGTCGCCGTCAAAGACCGCAATGCAGTTATTGTTCCTGATGCGCTCTTCGACAGACTCGAGCGATTCGGTCATCGCTTCGAGCATCATGGCGGAGATCTCCGATTCGGCACAGTATGTGAGCATGGCAGTGCGGAGCAGCTGCTGTATCGCAGCCGCATCGCTTGTGTTTGCGGTCCTTATGACAAGATCGCCGTCCATTATTGCCGTGGTGTCTCCTGTAATCAGCTGTTGAGATAGCAGTTTACGAGGATGGCCTTGTGAGCGTGAAGCCTGTTCTCGGCCTCATCGAAAACAACGCTCTGAGGTCCGTCGATGACGTCCTCGGTTACCTCGTAGCCTCTGTAAGCGGGCAGGCAGTGAAGGAAGATAGCATCCTTGTGAGCTACGCCCATGAGCTTGGAGTTGACCTGATAATCCTTGAAGATCTCAACTCTCTTGGCCTTCTCTGCTTCCTGTCCCATTGATGTCCAGGTGTCTGTGTAGATGACGTCAGCGTCAGCTGCAGCCTCGAAAGGATCCGTTGTCATGAGGATCTTGGAGCCTGTGATCTTTGCGTCTTCTTCAGCCTGCTTTACATACTTTTCAGGGCATGTGTAGTCAGCAGGTGAGCCGACCGCAATGTCCATTCCTGCTTTTGCACAGGCCTGAAGGAGGGAGTTAGCGACGTTGTTTCCGTCACCTACGTAAGCGAGTTTGAGGCCTTTTAAAGCGCCCTTGTGTTCTTTGATGGTGAGGAGGTCAGCGAGCATCTGTGTAGGATGCTGATCGTCGGTAAGACCGTTGATAACGGGGATCGAACCGTACTTTGCGAGGTCAACTACATCCTGATGCTTGAATGTTCTGATCATGATGCCGTCGAGCATTCCGGAAAGGACGTGAGCGGTATCGTAGATGGTCTCGCCCCTGCCGATCTGGATGTCGTTGTTGGAAAGGAAGAGCGCCATTCCGCCGAGCTGGTACATACCAACCTCGAAGGAGACTCTTGTTCTTGTTGATGACTTGGTGAAGATCATGCCGAGAGTCTTGCCGTCGAGATAGTGATGCTTGATGCCCTTCTTGGTCTTGTCCTTCATGTCTGCGGCGATGTTAAGGAGGTAATCGAGCTCCTCAATGCCTACGTCTTCGTGAAAATCTATATAGTGCTTCATAATTCCATACTCCTTAATGCTTTTTACAGTTCGTCGTCTTCTACCGGTGCGGGAAGCGTTGCGGGCTTGGTTTCTTCAGGCTTTGCTTCCGAGAGTGCCTTCGCTGTGGGGCTTTCCTTGCGTCCGATATTCTTGAAAGCGCTGATTATCGGATTGGGCTTTACTCCCATTCTCGTCGCGAGGAGCGAATCGAGAGCCTTTACGAAGGAGATAGCCTGCGACTTGGTGATGATGAGCGGCGGTGCGATCCTGATTACTGACCTGCCGATCGAGCTTACCAGGAATCCCGCTCTGAAGAGTTCTTCCCTGAGGCCCGAAGCGATTATCGATTCGTCGAATTCAATGCCGATCAGGAGTCCCTGTCCTCTTACATCGGTGACGCAGCTGTACTTTGCCTTGAGCTTGTTAAGCTTCTCGAAAAGGGCTGCGCTTACGAGGGTTACGTTATCCAGGAGATTTGCTTCTCCAAAGTATTCCATTACCGCGATTCCTGCCGCGCAAGCAAGCGGGTTGCCGCCGAATGTCGAGCCGTGATCGCCGGGCTTGAAGCCTTTTGCGACCTCGTCGGTGCAGAGCATTGCACCGATCGGAACGCCGCCTCCGAGGCCCTTTGCGAGCGTCATGATGTCAGGCGTTACGCCGTAGTTCTGATAGCAGAACATCTTTCCGGTCCTGCCGATGCCTGTCTGGACTTCATCGAAGATGAGGAGGAGCCCCTTTTCGGTGCAGAGGTTCCTGACAGCCTTGATGTATTCAGCATCAGCGGGATGAACGCCGCTCTCGCCCTGAATGAGCTCGAGCATGATCGCAGCAGTCTTGGGTGTGATGGCGGCCTTGATCGCGTCGATGTCGTTGTAGGGAACATACTTGAAGCCGGGAACGACGGGTGCGAAAGGCTTGGAGAACTTCTCCTGGCCTGTTGCGGTCATCGTGCCGTATGTCCTTCCGTGGAAGCTCATCTCGGCTGTGATGATCTCTGTCCTGTCGATGTCCTGATGGCTGAAATAGCCGCGTGCGATCTTGATGGCAGCCTCGTTTGCCTCAGCGCCTGAGTTGCAGAAGAATGCCTTGTCGGCAAAGCTTGCCCTGCAGAGCCTGTAAGCAAGCTCACTCCTCTGCGGGATGTAATAGTAGTTGCAGCAGTGGATGAGATTTCTTGCCTGCTTGGAGATGGCGGAAACGAGCTTGGGATTTGCGTGTCCCAGGGAATTGACCGCGATGCCGCCGATCATGTCCAGGTACTTGTTGCCGTCGGTGTCATACAGGTAGCTGCCCTTGCCTTTTGTGAAGGCGACGGGGAGGGGTGCGAAGACCTGCAGACAGTAGTTTTTATCGAAATCGCTTATAAGATGGAGATCATTTTCTATACTCATAATTCTTGTCCTTCTCCTTAATGATCATGGTGCCGATGCCGTTCTTTGTGAATGTTTCAAGGATAATGGAATGCGGTATCCTGCCGTCTATTATGTGTGCTCGGCCGACGCCTCGGAGAACAGTGCCGAGGCACCCTTCGATCTTGGGGATCATGCCTCCGCTTATGATCCCGCGGCTGATGCAGTCCTTTATGTCCTGCTCATCCAGTACGGGGATAATGTGATCTTTGCCTTCTTCGTTCTTTTCGAGAACACCGCCTACGTCCGTCAGCATGATGAGCTTGGAAGCGCCGAGCGCTACTGCAACTTCTGCTGCAACGGTGTCTGCGTTGATGTTGTAGCTCTCGCCGTCCTTGCCTACGCCGATGGGGGCGATGACGGGAATGTACTCGTCATTAGCGAGCATGGAGATGACCTTGGTGTTGATCCTTGTGATCTTTCCGACGTAACCGATGTCGATGGGGTTGCCCTCGGAATCCTCGGTCATCTTTTCAGCCTCGATGAGGTGGCCGTCGATGCCGCTGATGCCTACTGCCTTTGAGCCCTTGCCGCAGAGGGTGGAAACGATCTCCTTGTTGGTCTTTCCGATGAGGACCATCTGGGCATAGCTCATTGTTTCCTCATCTGTATATCTGAGGCCGTTTACGAAATGAGACTCCTTGCCGACTTTGTTCAGCATTCCGCTGATGTCGGGACCGCCGCCGTGAACGATGACGGGATTGATGCCGATGAGCTTGAGCAGGGTGATGTCATCCATGACTGACTGCTTGAGCTCTTCGTTGACCATGGCGTTTCCGCCGTACTTGATGACGAAAGTCTGACCGCGCATCTTCCTGATGTAAGGAAGTGCCTCGATCAGTATCGAAGCCCTGTCAACGTTGTTCTGCATGTCTCCCGTGATGACGGGATTCTCTTTCTGGCCGGCCATTTTTATACCCCCCTGATGATCGTCTTAAGTCCTGTTGTCTCATCCAGACCGAACATTGCGTTTGCAGCCTGGATCGCCTGAAGAGCAGCGCCCTTGCCGAGGTTGTCCTGGGCAGAGAAGAGCTTGATCAGGCCTGTTTCTGCATCGTATACACCGTTAACGTCGATGTAGTTTGAATACGATACTGCCTTGACGTCCGGAAGAACGCCCTGGGGAAGGACTCTTACGAATGTTTCATCTTTATAGAATTCATTATATATATCATTGATCTTCGCCGATGTTACATCTTCGAGGCTCTTTGAAGGCCTGCAGTAGATGGTTGCGAGCATTCCGCGCTTGAAAGGTGCGAGGTGGGGAGTGAAGGTAACCTTGATGTCACCTGACTTCTTTCCTGCGAGGAAAGAGCACTGCTCGGCGATCTCCGTTGTGTGCCTGTGACCTACTGCGCCGTAAGGCTTGAAGCCCTCGTCGAGTTCGCAGTAAGCGTATGCAAGGTCAGCCTTTCTGCCTGCTCCGCTGACGCCTGATACCGCATCGATGATGATCGAATCCTCTTCGATGAGATGGTTTTTGAGGAACGGTGCCAGGGCGATGAGTGAGCAAGTGGGGTAGCATCCCGGGTTTGCCGTGAGCTTAGTGTCTTTCAGCTGATCCCTGTAGAACTCGGGAAGTCCGTAAACGGCTTCTGCAAGGAGCTCCGGATGAGGGTGCTCGAGCTTGTAGGACTTTTCATATGTTGCAAGATCCTTGTATCTGAAGTCGCCGCTGTGGTCGATTACCTTGCAGCCTGCGTCAAGGAGCACGGGAACCTGCTGGCTTGAAACGCCGTGGGGAAGGGCGGTGATGACAAGATCGCTGTCCTTTCCGACTTCCTCGGGAGAGAGGTCTTCGATAACGATATCGCAGACACTCCTGAATTCCAGATATACATCAGAGAACTTCTGACCTGCAAAGCTTCTGCCGATAAGGTGCTTAAGCTCGAAAACAGGGTGAGCCGAAAAGCCCCTTACGAGTTCTGCGCCTACATAGCCTGTGGCACCGATGATGCTGACGTTTATCTTCTTTGATGAATCCATATGAATACCCATCCTGTTACCGTTTTAGTTTATGCAATATAATGCATAAAAATACAAAAGTCAATACTAATGCCGCATAATACTAATATTGATGTTTATATAAGAGAAAAGATCACATATATATACTTCGTAATCTGATTGTAAAAGTATTTCACGGGTCAGAAAGTGCGTCTGTGACAATTCGCACAATGCCCTGAAGTGCTTTATAAAGGCTCATTTCCACAAATTGTGAAGGAATTTTGGATAATGCTCACAAAACTGTCAACTCGTTTTGAACAATTTAACAATCAACTCAAAAAATAAAGCCAAAACGGCTGATTTTTTTTTGGAGAATGTGTCATATAGTAAAGAAAAAGCGGCTTTGATACTATTCTCATTAAGATAAGACCCGCCAAAGCGGGCATTTTGGAGGTATGAGTTATGGCAAGTTTATCTTTCCAGCATGTTTACAAGAAATACGACGGCGGCGTCGTCGCAGTTTCTGATTTCAACCTTGACGTAGCCGATAAGGAATTCGTCATCCTCGTTGGCCCTTCAGGCTGCGGTAAGTCTACGACACTCCGTATGCTTGCTGGTCTCGAAGATATTTCCGAAGGTGAGATCTACATCGATGACCGTTGCGTCAACGACGTACTCCCTAAGGACAGAGACATCGCAATGGTTTTCCAGAACTACGCTCTGTATCCTCACATGTCAGTTCGTGACAACATGGCATTCGCTCTCAAGCTCAGAAGAATGAGCAAGGACGAGATCAACCGCCGCGTTACAGAAGCTGCTAAGATCC
>JAEEGJ010028459.1_pt1 | contig 11112 bp, 9 predicted proteins | sample 8958761 | NCBI WGS metagenome assembly JAEEGJ01 (sample SAMN16246546, study PRJNA631951) | gut metagenome | biome: gut microbiome; feature: rumen; material: RS-attached | host: Bos | place: Iran: Karaj | collected 2018-10
TAATATAATATAAATTATGGAAAGACAAGAGATTTTTGATAAACTGAATGAGATTTTTACCGATGTGCTTGATTTGGACGAGTGCAACCTGACCGACGAGACAAGTGCCAATGATATTGAGGAGTGGGACTCTTTGAGCCATATTCAACTGATTGTTGCTATCGAGAAGGCATTCAAGATCAAGTTCACTTCACTTGAGATCATGAAGTGGAACAATGTCGGCGAGATGGTTGACTCAATGATGGAAAAGTTGTAGGATGGTAGTCAACTCTGTCAGGTTCCTCTTCTTTTTCATAGTAGTATTCACCGTCTACTATCTGCCGTTTATTAAGAAGATTCCTCGCCGTCAAAACATCTGGCTGCTGCTGGCGAGTTATTTCTTCTATGGTATCGTTGATTGGAAGATGGTGGCGATACTGCTTGTTGCGACCGCAGTATTCTATGCCCTTGGCCTATGGCTGAGGGCTGTGATGTTGAAGGGCCGCACGAAGCAGGCTTCGCACCTGACAACTTTCGGTGTCGCCTTGGGCATTTGTTTGTTGCTCTACTTCAAGTACCTGAATTTCTTCGGAGAGTCGATAGCTGAGTTGCTCTGTGCCGTAGGTCTGAAGGCTACGTGGACAACCCTGAACATCATTGTGCCTGTAGGTGTAAGCTTCTTTACGTTCAAACTGATCAGTTATCTGATAGAGATTCATCGCGAACACATCGAACCGTGTAAGGACATGGTGGAGTTCGCCACTTATATTGCGTTTTTCCCGACACTGCTCTCGGGGCCTATTGATCGTCCGAATACCTTTATTCCACAGCTTCGCAAATCGCATTCGCTGGATTATGCACAAGCTGTCGATGGTTGCAGACAGATTCTCTGGGGCATGTTTACCAAGATTTGTATTGCCGACCGCCTGGCTTTGGTGACAGACTATGTGTGGGCTGACTATTCCCATCAAGCGGGATCAACGCTGTTGATCTGGACACTGCTCTATACCATGCAGATCTATACCGATTTTGATGGTTATTCGAATATGGCCATCGGTGTGGGAAAGATTCTGGGCTTCAATATTACCCGTAACTTCAACCATCCGTTGCTGGCCCGTAACATCGCAGAGTTCTGGCGTAACTGGCATATCTCATTGACTTCGTGGATAACCGACTATGTGTTCATGCCATTGAATATTGCCTTCCGCAATATGGCCAACTGGGGTGTAATGCTTGCCGTGACCATCAATATTGTTCTCATTGGACTTTGGCATGGATCGAACTGGACGTTTGGCCTGTTTGGACTCTATCATGCCATGCTCTATGTGCCGTTGGTGCTTTCTGGAGCATTCGGTAAGAACAAAAAGTTGCGTCCCAACGACCATGGCCTGCCCAAACTAAAGGATTTCTCGAAGATGGTACTGAATTATGTACTGGTATCGCTGGGTTTCATTGTCTTTTATGCCAGCAGTGTTGCTGATGCCTTCCGCTTCTTCAGCGGCATCATCTCGACATCACTGTTCTCCATGCCAAGTCTGCCCGTTAAGAAGGCGACCATGGTGTTCATGCTGATTGTGCTGATTATGGAATGGACGACGAGGAAAAAGGAGCACCCTCTGCAACTCCCGGCCGACGGTATCTTCCGTCATACCATCGTCCGTTATACTATATATGCAGGCATTGGCCTGATGCTGTTCTTCTTCGCCGGTGAGGTCGAGACGTTTATCTATTTTAAGTTCTGACAGCTATGAAGAAGTTCCTCATAAAACTCTCCTATACGGTACTGCCGGTGTTCCTGCTGCTTTTCGGGCTGACGGCTTACCTCAATCTGTATATCAGACCACGGTCCACAGGCGACTTGGGGCGTCTTGCTTTTGTGATTATCGGTCAGGAATACGATCAGCGTATTGAGCGGGATGAGTTGAAAGATACATTATTTAATAAGGTACGCGAGACGGAAGATCTGAGAAACATCCACGTGAACGTGCTGACCATAGGTGATTCCTTCTCCCAGCAGGAACATGCTGGCTATCAGAATTACATGGCTCAAGAAGGTTTGACTGTGGCCAACACGCGGCGTGATCTTTATGACAATCCTATCCAGTATGCCTGGAACTTGTTGGATGAGGGTATCGTCGATTCCACCAACATTGATGTGATGGTCGTAGAGGTTGGTGAGCGTGATTTTGCGCTTCGTATCGAAGACTTCAGAACCGACAAGGTAGAAGTTGGTGAACCAGATATTCCTGGCGAGTACGTGGAAGAGAACGTTTGGGATGTCAGACAATGGTCTTTGTTGAGGACGCGTGATTTCCTGATGTACCGCTATGCAGGTCGTAATCCTGTCTATGATGTTCAACTGGATCGTGACTTCTTCAGTAGCAATGAGCCACGCAAACTTTATTTCTACTATGCTGACATCTTGAATGGATTAACAATAGACGAGACCATTAGTTCGAAGGTCAAAGAAGTGTTCGACCTGTTGACAACAAAAGCCCATGAACGAGGTTTTGCCCTTGTTCTGATGTTGCCTGTCGACAAATATGACCTCTATCAGGACTATATCGTCGACAATCCTTATGGACATAAACGGGTGAATGAGGAAGTACGCGAGTTGCTGGGCGACCGCCCGGAAGTGATGCTCTGCAAATACGCCCTGCTACCTTTGCTGGCATCTGGTGAGAAGGATGTGTTCCTTTTTGATAACAGTCACTGGAGTTGGAAAGGTTCCCAAGCCGTAGGCAAGGAGCTCGCCAGGAGAGTGAAAGAATTGAAGGCGCTGGAATCTGCGGACTGAGAATGAAGACAATTAAAATAAGATAATAATTCATATTAATTTAAATTTATCAACAATGAAAAGAATTCGTTTTTTAATTATGCTGGCGACAATGCTAATAAGCAGCGGACTCGCCTATGGACAGATCGCTGTCGATGTTAACAAAGACGGGAAGGTGGATGCTACCGACTTGAAAGCCATTGCCGACGCTGATCTGGCCAACGAACAGGGTGGATTAGCCGATGTCAACAAAGACGGTAAGGTGAATGCCACCGACATCGTTACTGAGGTCAATCTGATCAACAACGGTAAAACCTACTTTGTTCTTGCCACGATGAAAGTGACTTATTCGAACTTAGTGGATTACCTCAAGAATAGCAAATATTACAACAGTACAGCATTTGCTTCGCTTGCAGATGTTTTAAGGACAAAACCGTCCATTTCCATCACTGCAAAGACCTATGATCAACGCTATGGCGTCATTCTTTTCCCGAAAGACTGGGATGTATCAAATGTGGTCATCATGAATAAGGATAGTAAGATATACTTTAAACTGAAGGACGCTGTTACTGACATTGTAGGTTATAAGTGTTACCAAACTGTTGATAAGTTCACTACGGCAGGCAGCATTGCTGTGATGTCTCTGGACGATGCCAAGGCAGCCGGTGGAAAAGATGGTACAGACAGCAGTAGCTCTAGTGGTGATAACTCTGGAGGCAATACTGGTGACAATACAGGTGGTAATACTGGTGGCAACACCGGAGGTAATACAGGTGGCAACACAGGTGGTAATACAGGTGGTAATACTGGTGGCAACACCGGAGGTAATACAGGTGGCAATACAGGTGATAATACTGGTGGCAATGAACAACCAGTATTTGACAAGAATTATTTCTGGTTTGGTACGTCCTATCCAAAAGCTGACACTTTCAAACCCACTGCAAGCGATGTAACTACCTGTTCTTCACTTGACGAAGCTTTGAGAACCAAGAGTACGGTAACTACAAGTGCTTATGCCGTATTTATTTGTCCAGCGGCTTGGAATGTTAAAGCTAGTGATTACATATTCCAAGATGCTGCTGGAAAAACCTACAATTTGGTGCAAAAAACGCTGGCTTTCCTCCCTACTCACAGCTATTTTGAGACGACAGAAAAAGTTGCCTCATCCCGTAAATTAACACTGAAGAAGAACACCGACACTGGTGGTAGTTCCGGTGGTAGTTCTGGTGGAAGTTCCGGTGGTAGTTCTGGTGGTAGTTCTGGTGGAAGCACTTCCTCAGGTATATCCTTTAGGGATGCGGTCAGTTACAAAACTTCAGGAACTGCGGGTAAGGTAACATTCAAGCTTATCAACAAGACCAACCAAACTGTCTATCACTCTGGCAAGTTCAAGGTGTATATCAAACAAACTAACAGTCTGAATGGTTGGGATAGCAGTGGAAAGCCTGTTAGCGGAAGTGTTGAACTGGGATGTCATTTCAACGGTCCTACCGTCATTGATAATGAAGGATGGACTCACTGGTGGTCGAATCCCCACAAAATTGCGCCGGGAGCATCCCAGGAGTTTGCCATGACGTCCTTCTATGGTACATCATTGAGTAAGTATTGTAACGGCAAATGGTATTTCTTCTCGTCCAGCAATTCTGGCTGTATTAGTTCCCATGGCACTGGTGGCATTGGAGCCATCAAACTGGGTACCGCCGTTGTGGACAAAGGTGAGAAAACGAACTATTCTGGTTTGTTCTGTGTCAGTCCTATGAAGCCCAGCGATGCCTTGCTGGAGATAGGCAAGACGTACAACATGGTCATCTTCCACGCAAATACCGACAGTAAGTATTGGGGAACTATCGTCAAATAGTCTCCATATACTGACACCATTGACAAGCAGGAGCCTCACTGAAAATGCGGCTCCTGCTTTTTTGGTGTTCGTCCAGTGCTCAATTCTCTTTCGATAATCTTGTCCATGACTTCTTTCCTGACATGAGGTCCGTCATAGAAGTCAGATTCGTTAAGTCCCTCATCAAGTGGGTTAAAACTGCTAATGAGCTGAATGTTGTTTTCCTTGGCGTAACGGTCAACAAAATCAAAAGCATCTGTTGCTCCTTTCAGCTTTAATAGCTTCTTGTAAAAAACAGGATGAAAGGGGCTACGGACGAGGTATATTTTTATTCCGTCGGCCTTCATTCTTTCCAGAAGTTTTGTGAACAAGGCAACGCGTTTCTCAGAAATGTCATAGAAATCTTTGTATAAATGAAAATGCGTAGTATGTGCTTTTTCTTCAATAACTGATTGGGGGGCCTCACGGACGGGCCTTTCCCATGTAAAGGAACCGTCAGTCCGGAAAGTCGCACCGTCATTGGTGGCTGTTTTGACATACTTCAATTCTTGGTTTCCGGCCAAGCATGAACGAAGTGCTGTCTTAAAGTAGGATACAGAGAAAAGATTCCATACGATATCCCAATCTAGTTTTGAACCTGTGACATCTTCTCCCATGAACTCATTGACATAATCCCCCAGACACTTCCATCTGTCATCGATATAGTGTCCGTTGAAAAGTGAAGGGTCGGCCGGAATCAGCACATTGGAGTAATGTATGTTGAAATCTTTGCATATCTGATAAAAAGCGACGATCTCCTCAATTTGGCAACTTGAAATACTGAGATTTAGGAAAGACCTGCCATGCATGACGTCTTTGGAAACAGTCATGATGCGACTGGATCCCATAGCGAGATAGTCAAAAGTTTCTCCTTGATGCAATTCGGCAAATCTAAGTTTATAAAGGCGCTCGTCAATATCACTTATTCCTTCAACATGGTATCCTTCCCTGATTCCAGCAATGACTTTGTTGATGTACTCTTGTCCATGATAGACATGTCCAGGATCAAGTGTATAGTTGACCGTTACGATACCTCCAAAGACGATGACGGCCAGCGTCATCATATAGCATACAAAGCGTTTCATCTTGTTCAGAATTGGAAATAAATAAACTGACTGCCTTCAAAGTTCCCGTAGAATATAATGGCAGCAATGATGATAAAGTCTAAAACGTAGGGCAGCCACTTCTTGTTTGCAAGAAACGCGGGCTTCATTTGCAGGGGATATTCTTTGTCGCGCTGATACCATTCCAAAACCAACAGTACAAGTATGATAGCCCAGGTGGATATACCTATGGGATAGACAGGTGCTGAAAACAATGAAAAGGTAAACAAGTGGTCTGTATATGTCACGGCATCGGCCACCGTGTCGGCTCGGAACAGAATTAGTCCGAAAGCTACAAGGATGAATGTTATAGCCATTTTGGAAAAATCGGACAACTTGGGCAGTCCGTGTTGATTTGGCCTGAGTTTCTTTTTCTTGCCGAAAGAGCCGGAGAATATCAAAGGGAGGTACAGCAGACCATGATACAGGCCGAAAAGCCCAAATGACCAGCTTGCTCCGTGCCAGAAGCCTATAAGTACGAAATTGATGACAATTGCCAGTGCAATACCGTAGTTCTGATAATTGCGGAAGGCAATGTTCAGAGGAGAAAACACATAGTCAGTCAGCCAACTGGTCAGTGAGATATGCCAGTTCCGCCAATACTCAGCAATATTCCTTGCCAAAAACGGATGATTGAAGTTCCTGGAGATTTGGAATCCTAATATCTTGCCTGTTCCTATAGCCATATTGGAATAACCGTCAAAATCGGCATACATCTGAATAGGGTACAATAAGGTTGCCAAAAGAATTGCAGAGCCGTTTTGTGCCTCCAAATTGTTCCATACCATATCTATTCCTGCCGACAAAATGTCGGCAATACACATTTTAGTGAACATGCCCCAGAGTATCTGCCTGAACCCGTCCATTGCCAAGTCGTAGCTGAATGTCCTGCTTCTGACTAATTGGGGGATGAAAGTGCCGGGACGGTCAATAGGGCCGCTGAGAATCGTGGGGAAGAATGCGATGTAGGCAGCGAAATCTATGAAATTCCTGCAAGGCTCAATCCTTTCCCGATGTATTTCGATGATATAGCTGATGAACTTGAATGTGAAGAAACTGACGCCGATGGGGAGAAGAATGTGAAGTGCCGACCAGGAGACATGAAATCCTACAGCATTCAAGAGTTCTTTGACAGATTCTGCAAAGAAGTTGAAATATTTAAAATACAGAAGCACACCAACGCCCAGGCACACACCGAAAGTCGTAATGCGTGAAGCCAGTTTGTGGTTGTCCTTGTCCATGGCATTTTTCAGCCATTTCCCAATCAGATAGAACACAGTGGTCGCTATTATTAATATCGGCAGTGTCTTTATGTCGGTATAACCGTAAAAAAAGTAGCTGGTCAGTAGAACCCAAGAGTTCTGGTATCTTACATTCTTAGCAACGGGGGGAGCGTAGTAAACTACAAATACAACAACGAAAAACAGCAAGAAGCTAATAGAGTTGACTACCATGCTATTATTGAATTATTAATATTAATTAATGTATGCGTACAAACATTGTCACATTTCGAAAAGATTGCTGCAAAGGTAGTGCTTTTCCCTGAAACAGCCAAATCTTTTGCGAGATTTTTGCATGAAAGGTTTTTTGATGCATAACAATCGGCCCCAATTACTAAAGTTTTTAGATGAAAACATTGTTATTTGAAAAAAATAGATTAATTTTGCACCCGAAAATGAATTATATAGAAGAACGAAAATAGCTATGTATTTACATATGTGTGACAGAAAGCTTATTTCAACTTTGATGGCGTTGTTTTTACTGCAAGTTTCCGTTGCTGCTAAAGGAAATGAGGCTGGAAGACAGTACTGCTCCGGTACGCTGCCCATCATGTTCATTAATTCGGATGAGCCCATCACAAGTAAAGAGTATTATGTCAATGCGACGTGCTATATAGATGCTCTTGGACAAGAAGGATATGAGTCGTTAGGCACTGCCGAAACTCCGATACCTTTGCAGATAAAGGGCCGTGGCAACATGACATGGAATAGATTGAATAAGAAACCCTATCGTCTGAAGTTTCAGGATAAAGTGAGTCCTTTGGGGATGAAAGAAAATCGTCATTTTACGCTGTTGGCCCATGCCGATGACGATTTGGTGTTCCTTCGTAATACGGTGGGCTTTGAATTGAGTCGGCTGATCGGTATGGCATATACGCCGGAGCAGGAACCTGTAGAAGTGGTTCTCAACGGCGACTATATAGGACTCTATATGCTTACAGATAAAATCCGTGTAGGTAAGAATCGGGTGGAGATAACAAAGCAGGACGATTTGTCTACAGACCCGGAGGAAATTACGGGTGGCTGGTTGCTCGAGATTGACAACTATGAGTATGATGGACAAATATATGTACCAAACGGAGAAGACGATCGGAACAGTGTGAATATCACTATTCATGATCCGGAAGTGCTGTCGAATGAACAAAGAAGTTATATCACGACATTCATTGAAGATACTGATAAAGCCATCCGTTCACAAAATAGGGCGAGTGTCGTTTGGGAAAAGTATATCGATATGGATACGCTGGCGCGCTATTATATTGTCAGAGAGATTGTTGATGATGCAGAATCATTTCGTGGCAGCTGTTTTATACATAAGGATCGGGGAGACGACACAAAGTTGATTTTCGGACCGGTGTGGGACTTTGGGAATGCTTTCCGTCGAGGACATAATAAGTTCATCTGGCAAGACCCGCCTTACGGATCCGTCTGGATAAGTAAAATATACATGTTTCACAGATTCAAGGACTGTGTTATAGATATTTGGAAACCTTTCCTTGGCATGCAATATCCTAAGCTGGATAAGGCCATTGATGACTTCATTGAGCGTATCCGCTATGCGGTAGACAGTAACGTTGCCCGTTGGCCGGAAGCATATACTGGCCCTATAGATAGCCGAAAGCAGCTTATGAAACAATGTCTCGCCGAGAAGGTGGCATTCCTCACAAAAGAATGGGGCGAAGGTGTTATCAATGGTATTGCATCCCCAGTAATGACGCAGGATAACGATTCCTATTGGTATACACTGGAAGGACGGCGACTCAGCGAGAAACCGTTGAATCCCGGATTGTATCTGCATGGACGTAGAAAAGTGGTGATACGTTGACAAACGAATATCAGATACGAGTGCTGCCTGAAGTGGCTGCGCAAGAAGACAGGCTGAGGCGGTGGATAGCCGATGAAAAGGGTATCGACCAACGGACGCTGTATGGGGTAAGAATTCTGAAACGAAGCATTGATGCGCGGCAGCGGCAGGTATGGGTGAACCTGACGGTGAGGGTTTACGTGAATGAACAGCCTCATGATGATGGGTTTGTCAGGACGGAATACCAGAATGTTGAGGGATGTCCACAGGTGATTGTCGTTGGAGCTGGTCCTGGTGGATTGTTTGCTGCTTTGCGTCTGATAGAACTCGGATTGCTCCCCATCGTCCTTGAACGGGGAAAGAATGTTCATGACAGGAAAAAAGATTTAGCCAATATCACAAAGACTCAGAAGGTGGATGCCGAGAGCAACTATTGTTTTGGTGAGGGTGGGGCAGGTGCCTACTCTGACGGCAAACTCTATACCCGCAGCAAGAAGCGAGGCAATACAGATAAGATCCTGAATGTCTTTTGTCAGCATGGTGCATCAACGGCTATCTTGGCTGACGCCCATCCGCATATAGGAACGGACAGACTCCCCAAAGTCATTGAGGCCATGCGTAATACGATTATCCAATGTGGGGGAGAAGTGCATTTTCAAACGAAGATGACGGGTTTGATTATCAATGGCGATAAGGTCGTTGGATGTATCGCGGATAAAGAATACTTCGGCCCCGTGATACTTGCTACAGGACATTCTGCCAGAGACGTTTATCGTTATTTGACTGAAGCAAAAGTGGAAATTGAGGCGAAAGGTATTGCCGTTGGTGTGAGATTGGAACATCCGTCTCAGTTGATAGACCAGATACAATATCACTCGAAGCAGGGCAGAGGACGATGGTTGCCTGCTGCAGAGTACTCTATGGTGACACAAGTGGATGGCCGTGGCGTGTATTCGTTCTGTATGTGTCCTGGTGGTTTCGTGATTCCTGCTGCCACAGACAAGGAGCAGATTGTTGTGAATGGGATGAGCCCTGCCAGTCGCGGTACCCAATGGAGCAACAGCGGCATGGTCGTAGAGTTCCGGCCGGAAGATGTCAATGGAAACGATGTGCTGAAAGTCATGAAGTTTCAGGAAGATTTGGAACGTATGTGCTGGCAGCAGGGAAATATGAAGCAGACGGCTCCTGCTCAGCGAATGGCAGACTTTGTCAATAATAAACTGAGTTATGACTTGCCAAAATCATCCTATGCTCCTGGACTGATTTCGAGTCCTTTGCATTTCTGGTTGCCAAAAATGATTTCCAAACGTTTGCAGGAGGGCTTTAAGATTTTTGGCCGACAGGCACATGGTTTCCTGACGAATGAAGCGACATTGATTGCTGTTGAGACCAGAACGAGTAGTCCTGTGCGTATTGTCAGGGATCAAGATACGTTGCAACATATTCGTATTCAGGGTCTTTTCCCATGTGGGGAAGGAGCCGGATATGCCGGCGGAATCGTCTCAGCAGGTGTCGACGGGGAACGATGTGCAGAAGCTGCAGCACAATACATTCAACAATAAACAAAAAAATTTCCGAAAAGGTTTGGTAGTTTCAAATCTTTTTCGTAACTTTGCCAACAAGAAAATAGTTTAACTAAAAGATTGCGCTCTATGAACAGGGAGGAAAAATTTGTTATTACGATCAGCCGCCAGTTCGGAACCGGCGGACATGAGATTGGAGCAGAGTTGGCTCGCAGGCTTAATGTGAAGCTGTTGGATAAGCAGATCCTGAATGAGGTGGCTAAGCGGAACCGGGTAGTGGAGGAAGCTATGGAGAAGATCGAAACCCGTAATCCACTATGGCGTGACGACTTCACAAACTTCTATCAGAACTACATGAGTAAGGCTGAGTATGACGGAGCAGAACATGACCAGACGTCGCATGATCTTTTTGATGCACAGGCAGAGACCATTCGGAAAATTGCTGCCAGGGAGTCTTGTGTCATCGTTGGTCGTTGTGGATTCCACATCTTTGCAGAACATCCGAATGCACTGAAGATTTTCATCCATTCGACAGAGGATTGCCGGAAGCGCAGGATAGCTGAGAAGTATGGTCTGGACATGCGGGATGCAGCAGCAATGGTGGTCGACAACGACTATAGCCGTGAGCTTTACACTAAAACTTTCACTGGTAAAGACTGGACTGATGCCCGCAATTATGACATCTCAATAGATGTCCGTAAATTCGGCATAAACGGTGCTGTAGATTTCTTAATGAACTGTATTGAATAGTTTTCTTTAGAAAAATTTGTG
>JAEEGJ010028460.1_pt1 | contig 11112 bp, 11 predicted proteins | sample 8958761 | NCBI WGS metagenome assembly JAEEGJ01 (sample SAMN16246546, study PRJNA631951) | gut metagenome | biome: gut microbiome; feature: rumen; material: RS-attached | host: Bos | place: Iran: Karaj | collected 2018-10
GCCATACAATCCCCAGTGCTCATAACAAACCCATGAGACTATGACAAAGAACACAAAATAGGACGTTTCAAGAATTAAATACGCTTTGGAACGTCCACGTGCCAAAGTCAGATAAGCGACCGGCAATGTCAACACTTTCATATACATGGCCATTGCTGAGAGTTGCGTCATTGCCACTATCGGCAGAAATTCATTACTGAACAGCAGCGGAATCAGCAGCGGCAATCCGATGATAAAAGCAACCAACATGGGAGCCACCATCAGCAACGACATTTCCAACTGGCGATTCACCACCTCGTTGGAAGCCTGGACATCCTGATTGACAGCCGAAAGACGTGGAAAGAAATCACTGTCAATGGCAGAGAACACCATACCGGCATACGTAACGGTCATCATATAGGCTGCGTTGTAGAATCCTACATCTTCCAAACTGCCATGAACATTCAGGATAAAGCGGATGAGCATCTCAGAAGCACTACCCACCACACCTGCCATGATGAATGCCAAACCCAGCTTCACCATGGGTATTCCTTCTCCCAATACGCTCCACATGCCTTTCACCCGCAAAGGGTAATAATGGTAAGAATAGCTGATGGTCAGCAACATGGTGGTCAGTGCCATTAAGGTCATAACGGGCACGATAGCCGACTCCCCAAAGAAATAATACAACGGCACCGTAATCAATAGCGAAGCTACCATCGCCCATACCTGAAGCATGGCTAATGGACGCAAACGCTGAGTGGCTTTCAGTATAGCGGTCTCACCACCTGTCACAGCAATCATGGCCACAGCAGGAGCCAAAAGGAAATAGTGTAGCGTGTGATTACCCCAGCTGAATGACAGCAGGTCAAGCAAAGGAGCCGACATGAAGCACAGGGTCATACCCAACAGGGCTGCCACGACACACCAGGCTCGTACCACCTTGATATAATGTGCCAATTGCTTTTCGTCACCATTATCATATAATTCTGACACATGACGTACAGCACTCATGGCAATGCCAAGATTCGTGGTTTGGGAAATGAACGACATCGCCGTATTCAGCAGCGAAACCAGTCCCATACCCGCAGGACCGAGGAACAGCGCAACAAACTTATTGCGCACAAGACTTATCAATACATTCAAGCCCTGCACGCTGCCAAACACGCCTGTATATTTCAGGATATGCCTATAGCTGTTATTATCGCTCATTTCATACGATAAAACGTAAAAAACGAAAAATTATTTTGTCAATCCCATATTTTGCAGTATCTTTGCACGATATGAAACTCAGCATTGTCATACCCGTCTATTGTGTAGAAAGCACCCTCGACCGTTGCATCGGAAGTGTGCTCAACCAACAGTATGACAATATGGAAGTGGTTTTGGTAGATGATGGTTCACCTGACCGCTGTCCACAGATGTGTGATGAATGGGCCAAGCACGACCAGCGAATTAGCGTCATCCACAAGGAGAACGGAGGACTCAGCGATGCACGTAATGCCGGTATCGAGCAGGCGACAGGAGACTACATCACCTTCGTGGATTCTGATGATTATCTGGAAACAGGGACCTACCCTGTCCTCATGCAGATACTGGCAGCACATCCCGAATACGACCTGTTAGAATTCCCCTGCACAACAACCCAACTATGCAGTCACGTCTATACGGACATGAACGACTACTGGCTGGAGGGAGAAGCATACCGGCATACGTATGCCTGGAACAAAATATACCGTCGGCAGTTATTCAAGGATGTCCGTTTTCCCGTCGGCAAGGTGTTTGAGGATGTTTATACGCTTCCGCAACTGCTGACTCTTTGCAAGACTGTTGCCACCACCAGCCAGGGCCTCTATCATTATATGCCCAACACCCAGGGCATCACAAGAACAGCAGGAGGCAAAGAACTGCAGATGCTGTTGGAGGCACATGTTGACGTACTGCGAAAAGGATTTCCAAAAACCGATGACGAATACTACATGCATGTGGTCAACATCCAGATGGACGTGTTTGAAAGATTAGGAACTCGCCCCATAATTCCCCCATTCCATGTCACAATAGGCCATATTAGTGATATCAAACTAAAAACGAAAGCAATATCCCTTAAAATATTAGGAATCAACACGCTATGTCTTTTCAACAAGCTAATACACAAAATTCTCGGACGCCACTTGTAAGCTTTGTCCTAACCTACTACAACCAGCCTGTCAAGATGCTAAAGGAGTGTCTGGACAGCATTCTCGTACTCTCACTTCGTCCCTACGAACGAGAGATTATTATCGTTGACGACGGGTCGGATACTTGCCCCATGAACGAACTGATGAAATACGGCGACGACATCATCTATATCAGGCAAAAGAATCAGGGACCTGGCATTGCACGCAACACGGGCCTTGATATTGCCTCTGGACAATACATTCAATTTATTGACAGCGATGACATGCTCAACCAACCCGCTTATGAACATTGCCTGGACATTGTCAGGTACAGCAAACCCAATATGGTACTGTTTGACATGACACCCCGAACAACACACGGTTCTACCTTCAACGACGAAGGCCCCCTGACAGGATCAGAATACATGCGCACCCATAATATCCACGGCTCTGTATGCAGTTACATCTTCGAACGTAATATCCTCGGCACGTTGCGTTTCTCCTCGCTAATCTATCGTGAGGATGAGGAATTCACGCCACAACTCATTTTACATGGACGGCAGCTGTTTTTCACAGATGCCAAAGCATATGTCTATCGCAAGAACAAGAAATCTATCACCCATAAGAAAGGGGTACGCAGCAAAGTCAAAATGCTCAGCGACAACTTGGAAGCCATCAAAAGCCTTAAGGCTGTCAATGTGAAACTCCCGCCAAACGAGCAACAAGCCATGCAACGACGCATCGACCAACTGACGATGGATTATATCTATAACGTTATCATAAAAACCCGTTCACGCCACTATCTTGACCGCAAACTGAACATTCTCCGACGCGAAGGCCTGTTCCCCCTACCCGACAAAAAATATACTACGAAATACAAATGGTTCCGCCGACTTACCAACTCAGAATGGGGACTGAACATACTACTCCGCATGTTACCACTCTTAAAGAAAGAACGATGAGAATATTACTATTAGGCGAATACAGCAACATGCACGCCACGCTGGCCCGGGCATTCAAGGCTTTGGGACACGAAGTAACGGTGGCTTCTAATGGTGATTTCTGGAAGAATTATCCACGTGACATTGATTTGGCACGACGTCCAGGAAAACTGGGCGGCATAACACTCATGGCAAAAATCTATTCACAACTGCCACGATGGCGCAACTACGACGTGGTACAACTCATCAACCCGCTATTCCTGGAACTCAAGGCCGAACGTATCTTTCCCATTTACAACTACCTGAAACGCCACAACAAGAAAGTTTTTCTGGGTGCCTTTGGAATGGACTGGTATTGGGTTCATACCTGTACCTATGACAAACCGCTCCGATATAGCGATTTTAATATTGGCTGTACGGTCAGAACAAATTACGATGCCATCAAGGAGCAGAAAGACTGGATGGGAACAAAGAAAGAACAGTTAAACAAACTGATTGCTGAAACAAGCGACGGTATCATTGCCAACCTCTATGAGTACTGGGTATGTTACCATAACGCTTTTGCTCCAAAAACGACATACATCCCCATTCCTATTGAGCCTGCCATTACAGTGCTCGATGAAAAGCCTGCCCTACCAGTCAGAATATTCATCGGCATCAGTAAGAACCGTAGCGAATACAAAGGTACCGATATCATGCTTCAGGCGGCCAAGGATGTCCAAAAGCAGCACCCAGATAAAATGGAACTGAAAATTACAGAAGGATTACCCTTCGCTCAATATGAGCAAATAATGAATGGAAGTGACATCATTCTCGACCAGCTGTATAGCTACACACCCTCCATGAACTCCCTACTGGCCATGTCGAAGGGCATCGTCGTCGTAGGAGGCGGAGAACCCGAATGTTACGATATCCTGAACGAAAAGGAACTACATCCCATTATCAACGTACAACCTAACTACGAAAGCGTCTATCACGAACTGGAACAAGTCGTCTTACACCCAGAACGCATACCTGTACTTAAACAGCAAAGCATAGAGTTTGTCCAAAAACATCACGACTACCTGAAAGTGGCACAAAAATATTTGGATTTCTATAACACAAAAGGCTGACTCCCTCAGGAATCAGCCTTCCGTTTTTTCAGAAAATACGATAAAACTCTTATGCCTCTGCAGGTGTCTCCTCAGCAGGAGCCTCAGCGGCAGCAGCCTCAGCAGCCTTTGCAGCCTCTTCCTCTGCCTTAGCAGCAGCGGCAGCAGCCTTCTTCTCGGCTACCTTCTTTGCAATTTCCTCGTTAATCTTCTTCTCCTGATCGAGCTCCTTAGCTACAGCATCCTTCTTAGCCTTAGCCTCAGCGTCACGAACCTTGTCAAGTCCCTTCTGCTTGTCAGCCTTCCAGGCGTCGAACTTCTTCTGTGCTGTTGCCTCATCGAAAGCGCCCTTCTTCACGCCACCCTTCAGGTGCTTCATCAGGTAAACGCCCTCTCCGCTGAGGATGTTACGAACAGTGTCCGTAGGCTGTGCGCCTACCTCAACCCAGTAAAGTGCACGCTCGAAATTCAAATCTACTGTGGCAGGATTGGTGTTGGGGTTGTAAGTACCAATCTTCTCAGTAAATCTACCATCACGTGGTGCTCTTGCATCAGCGATGACGATACGATAAAAAGCGTATCCTTTACGGCCACCGCGCTGCAGTCTGATTTTTGTTGCCATAAATCTAAATTTTAATGTTTAATTTTTAATGTTTAATTTGAATCTCATGCCTCCATCTCGTGAAAGCGGCTGCAAAGGTACGAATTTTTGGTGAATAGTGAGTGGTAAGTAGTGAAAAATCTGCTGTCATTCCCCAAAGTTTAACGTTTTTTACAATAAAAACTCTAAACTCTAAACTCTAAACTCTAAACTTTATCGTACCTTTGTCCGGATTATGAAAGAACTGTCTATCCTCATCCCCACCTATAATGACGTATGCATGCCGTTAGCAACGAGCTTACAGCGGCAAGCGGAGACGTTGGGTACCAACTATGAAATCATCGTGGCCGACGATGGATCTACGGATCAAAATACTATTCTGCAAAACCGTTCCATCAACTCATTGCCCCACTGCCGCTATGTGGAACGAAAAGAAAACGTAGGCCGTGCCGCCATCCGCAACTTCCTGGCCAACGAGGCCAGCCATCCCTTTCTTGTCTTTATCGATGCAGACATGGTGGTGCCCGACGACGACTTCCTCAGGCGCTATGCCGAGCATCCCTGCGAGACGGTCATCGACGGCGGTGTCGTCATCAACGGGGCAGCCTCCGTGCGCCACACGCTCCGCTATCGCTATGAGAAGAATGCCGAACAAGCCCACCTGACGGCTGTTCGCCGCCAGCATCCCTACCAGCACTTCCACACAGCCAATTTCCTGGTAGCACGCGCCATCATGCTCGCCCACCCCTTCGACAATCGTTTCCGAAACTATGGCTATGAGGACGTTTTCTTCGGGAAGCAGCTGCAGGACCATCACATCGAGATATCGCACATTGACAATCCGCTCAGCTTCGAGGTGTTTGAGGACAATGCCTCTTTCATCAGCAAGACAGAAGAAGGGCTACGCACCCTGCATCATTTTCAGGAAGAGCTGAGCGGCTATTCCAACCTGCTCCATCACATTCAACGACTTCGCCATTGGAGGCTGTTACCCCTTATCCGGCTGTGGCACCAGTTCTTCGGGGCAACCGAGAGACGCCTGCTGCTCGGCCGTCATGCTCCGCTGTGGCTGTTCTCCCTCTACCGGTTAGGCTATTTCCTTCATCTCAAAGCATAAAAAAAGGCGCCCATGTAGGACGCCTCTATTATTGAATAACGCTTCATCAATACTCGTAACCTGCATCGGCGGGAATAGCCTGGAAGGTCAGTTTCTCATAACCATCAAAGTCGTCGAACACAATCTGGAAATCGGCATACTCATAGAGATTGCCGCCCGTATTGTGAGAGTCCTTCAGAGAATTACTCTTTGAAAGCGCATTCAGAATCTGATTATAAACAATCTTCTCTTCTGAACTGTCTGCAATGTTAATAGACTGGGAAATGACCCTGTCACCCTCCACCTTGAACGTATAGTCACCAGCAGCATAGAGACCGAACTCTTCATTCTCAAAGATAGTTTCCAACTCGCCAACCTTTCCCTCCAGATCAGCCTTTGTCAGATTGATGTAGTTGATGGGAAGCTGGTTAGCATCCAACTTGATGTATGTGGTGTCTATTTCTTCTGTTACCAGACACTGCGCATTCACATTCATTGCGCCGAGGAGTGCGAAGACTCCCAAAACAAATACTTTCTTCATCTTCATGTCTTTTTTGTTAATACTTCAACAATCTTTTTCGAATAACTCACTTTCAATTTGTTTCTTTTTCCGGTGCAAAGGTAGCAATTTAATAGATACAACGTATCTGTTTTTAGCAAAAAATCTATAAAAATACCATTTTTATGGTACATTTTGACCTAAGTCAACGCTTTTACGTGTCATTCTGCCAACTTGCAGGGCAGAATTCAAAAAGGGGGTATGCTTAATGACACAATTGACACAATTGACACATTACGAAAACAGCGGCTGTCCTCTCGGATGGCCGCTGTTGTTTTTAAGGCTCCGGCTCCTCGTCCTCAATCGGGTTGCTGATCGGGGTCTTGGTGTACTTCTTCTTGGGCTTACCATCCACGGTGATGGTCTCGCTGGTGATGAGGTCACCCCAGATGAGTGAGCACTTCTCCTTGAAGGCCTTGCTGGTCAGGTCGTCCAGCTGCGTTCCGTCAGGACGGAAGCGGACGTGGATACCCTCCAGAACGGCGGATGGGTTGGTAGCCTTGGCAGCCTCGATGCTGTCCAGGCCGCCCTTCGCGTTCTTGGCGGTGGGGTAGAAGATGCCGATGCCGTCCAGCTTGACGGGCACGCCCTGTCCTACCAGTTCGGGGATGCACTCACAGAGCTTGGTGATGACACCCTGCACGATGTCACGGGTGAAGATGGTGCCGTGGTTAGAAATGTGTTGACAGAGGCCACGAGTGCTGAGTACGTTCTGCACGTCGGTGTAGCCATAGAGCTTACCGTAGTAGTCGCTCTTTCGGTTGGTGTTAGCCTTCAGATTAATCTTCAGCTGTACGTTGTTAACTTGTCCCATAATTTGTAAGGTTTAAATGGTTAATAATTTAGTTAGTTATGCTTGGAGCCAATGATGGCTGTCTGCCAAAAATTTGCGGTGCTTTTCGCCTCTTTAGGTGGCACCAAAAGGCGCTTTAGGTGGCACCTGAACCTCGTTGAAGTGGCACCTGAGCGTTCGCTACTCCTGTAGGTTCACCGCAAAATTAGTGATTTTCGGGAATGCTTGCAATTTATTTGCCTAAAAACAGCCGAAAAAACATTTTAGACTGAAATAAAGAAACATGTAAATTGCTCATTATAAGGCAAATACATTGATTTTTCTTTTTCATTTTCATTTTTTCTCCCCTCGGCGTATTTGGGGGTGCTGTGCAGCAAAAAGATTGAAAAGATTTTGTGATGTGCTCACTAATTCGTATCTTTGCAGGCAGAACTTAAAACGGAATTATATGGCAAAGATAACCGTACAGAACACGGAGATTACAGTCTTGAGTGTACAGGACGAAGACTATATCTCATTAACCGATATGGCTCATAGCCAGATGCAAGAACACATAGTATTCAGATGGATGAGTTTGAAGAGTACTATTGAATATCTTGGTGAATGGGAGATGCTGTACAACCCTAATTTTAATTGTACCGAATTCGATACAATTAGAAATTCGGCAGGAAGTAACAACTTTGTTTTGTCTGTCAAGGCATGGATTGAGCGAACTGGCGCAATCGGCATTATGGCTAAAGCTGGTCGTTATGGGGGTACATACGCCCACAGAGATATCGCCTACCATTTTGGCATGTGGATAAGTCCGCGTTTTCAACTTTTACTCGTCAAAGAGTATCAAAGGCTCAAATCAGAAGAACAGAAGCAGCTTGAGTGGTCGGCGAAGCGCGAACTTTCGAAAATAAACTACCGCATTCATACAGATGCCATCAAGAGTAACCTCATCCCTGCAGAGGTAACTCGCGAGCAGGCAGCGATGAAGTATGCAGAGGAGGCTGATGTCCTGAATGTTGCCATGTTCGGTATGACCGCCAAGCAATGGCGCGAGGCGAACCCTGACCTGAAAGGCAATATTCGCGACTATGCCACCATCAACGAACTTATCTGCCTCTCGAACATGGAGAATATCAATGCCGTGCTCATCAATGACGGAATGTCTCAGGGCGAACGCCTCATTAAGCTCAACCAGATAGCCATTCAGCAGATGCAGGTTCTGGAAGACAATGGTGGCAGGAAATTGTTGAAATAAGCAGTTGGTATGACATGGACCTGGTTCCTGTCATGCCGGCATCATTCAGAGAGCGAAATAACGAACCAAAGAGTCCTCTGGTCCAAAACAAATAGCTTAGTAATACAAGATGATGAAACATTTTCTATTTATACTGATTATCTTATGTATGATTAGTCAAAATACAACCGCAGATGTTATTGACTCAAATCATGTAAAAGCAGGGAAATTCATTTATGTGCAGATAAGTATCATTCCTGAAAATAACTATTCCATTGAATTGGGAATATTAATGGAAGATTCTGTCATGTCGCCTGATATAACGAACAAATCGTTATTTATAGAAAGCATATTATCTCATTCATACTATGTGCCTCTCATTGGTATAGGAACAGCCTATGCTGATGTTTATAAAAAGATATTTGGTGACTATAATTTGCATATGATTCAAACTTTTGAAGCAGAGTTTAATTACAATACATACAAGTACTCGAAAGAGTTTCACTTTAAACTACAAACAGGAGATGATGTATATATAAGGTTTTCAAGTATTACAGGATTTTTCTATATGCCTGATAACGCAAAGAACTACTTTAACTCTACAAATGACACATATTTAGAGAAAATAAGCAATTTAAAATGCAGTATTCCTATTTGTATCTTATTTTATGATGGACAATTTATAGAACCTTCTTGTCCATTTAGATGGTTAGATCGGCGGTACGGTTCCGGTGAACAATGAAAACAAAAATCTTGATTTTGTTTTGCATTGTACTCACTTATTCGTATCTTTGCAGGCAGAAGATGAATAAGCATGGACGAAGATAAAGAGTTTCTGAGGCAAGACAATAACTACCGCACGTTAAAGGCATTCCAAAAAGCGGAATGCATTTACGACGTGACATTTTACTTTGCTCATACATTCCTTTCCACGGGCGACCGCACGATTGATCAAATGATTCAGGCTGCGCGTTCTGGCAAACAGAATCTTGCGGAGGGAAATATCGACGGCATCACATCACGCGAAATGGAGTTGAAGTTGACAAACGTGAACCGGGCATCGCTGCATGAGCTGCTACTTGACTACGAGGATTATCTGCGTGTGAGAGGGCTGGAGCAATGGGCGCAGGATGACCCACGATGCGTGCAGACCCGGGCGTTCTGCAAGGCCCATCTCGACTCTGCCATCTTTCGGGAGAAGATAAAGGAGCGTTCCGCCGAGACCATCGCCAACATCGCCATCACGCTCATCCACCAATGTGACATCCTTATCCGTGGACTCATTGAGTGGAAGAAACGCGACTTCATAGAGAAGGGCGGCATTAAGGAGGAAATGTATCGTGCCCGCAAAGACTGGCAGAAAAAGAATGGAGCATACGGAGCTATTCCTTATGAGGGGCATGGGTATAATGGGGTTAATGGGTATAATGGGATTCATGGACAAAAGCCCATTCAACCTAAAAAGCCTACTCAACCCAGAGATGAAGACGGAGATAGAACACAGTAGGGTCTCCGCTGTGCACACGTATTTTTGGATAAATCTCAAAATGTTTTTATGTAAAATATGTAGAAATCTCAAAATCTTATACTTTTACCAACGGATTTTTTGTGTAACTGCACCATCTGAGCACACCCAAAAGAACCGACCTAATTTGTAAAAAAATATTAAATCTTTCAGGGTGTCCCGGCTTTTGGGACACCCTTGCTTTACTTTTGCAACCAAAATTGCAATCAGAATTCACAAAAGTATTCAAACACTAATCAGAAGGACAATGACTAAAAACGAAATTGATGAGATTTTCGAGAAGTTGAGGCAGTCAGGTCTTGACCCTCAGCTGTGTGACACAGCAGTACCTTACTTCGCCAATGGTGTCCCTGCGGGCTATCCCGAGGCACCGGGCGACTATGACGGGGAGATGGTCCCGATGCCTCGCTCGTTCTTGAAACAATGTGACTTTGTACTGGCTGTTCACGGTGAATCCATGAAGGATGCGGGCATCCAGAATGGCGACGATGTGATAGTGAAGCATGACGTTCGCTTCGAGGACGGCGACGTGGTGGTGGCATGGCTCGACGGCGAGACAACACTGAAGACCTACTGCCGCGATGATGACGGCGAGGTATGGTTGGTGCCTGCCAACGACGACTATGAGCCCATCCGCGTGGCAGACTATACGACGGCGTATCTTCTGGGCAAGGTGACGGGCATCAAGAAGAAGAGCCCCCGTGTGCCGTTCAAGATGATACGGAGGCGGATGCAGGAAATGAAGGACCGGCACCGGAAGTCGCTGACGGACGAACGTGTGCGCGACAGCGTGACACAGGTACTACGTGACATCAAGGTAAGTCGCATGTGGTTCTCCATCTATCGTGTGCTGGCAGATGCCGGCTATCTGCACAGGGGCCGCTATGAGGAACTGTCGGAACGGATGGACAAGCTGTTCCCAGACAACAATTTCAACATCAACCCGAAGGACATTGGCCGTATGGATGTGCTTTCGTTCAGCAGGCCGTTTGCAGAGTGGGATGAGCGCAACGCTCCCGTTCAGGGTAAGCGTTTTCGTGAGTACCTGCACCTGGCGGCAGACCTGACGGCGTTGCTGAACGGCTAAAAACTTTCACCAAAACTTTCACAAACTTTCACCGAAAGCACCGTTTTGGCCAAAAA
>JAEEGJ010028463.1_pt1 | contig 11111 bp, 8 predicted proteins | sample 8958761 | NCBI WGS metagenome assembly JAEEGJ01 (sample SAMN16246546, study PRJNA631951) | gut metagenome | biome: gut microbiome; feature: rumen; material: RS-attached | host: Bos | place: Iran: Karaj | collected 2018-10
GGAATATCGGCGTGATCATCACGGACCACAATGTCGGTGAGACCCTCGCCATCACGGACCGCGCCTACCTCCTGTATGAAGGCACCATCCTTCAGGAAGGTACGCCGGAGGAGCTTGCTGCCGATGAGGACGTCCGCACCAAATACCTCGGTTCCGGGTTCCGTCTCAAGCGCTCCGTCAGCGTGGAGCGTGCGCACCGCGAAGCGGAGGCGGACGCTGCCGCCCGTGCCGCGGCCGAAGCCGCCAAGGCCGGGGAATCTTCCGAAAAAGAGGCTCCCGCCGAATAGTTTGGCACACCGCTTGTATTATACTAAGCCGGTTAGTTTTTAAGTTGGTTTAGTTAATAAGGTACAATAAAGGCGAGTCGAAAGACCCGCCTCTGTTGTTTATGGCTCCCGTACGGCCTTGGCCACCTGTTCCAGCAGCCATTTCGGAGTGGATGTGGCGCCGCAGATACCGACGCGGTCTCCGTCACGGACCCACGCGGGATCGATTTCCTCCACGGAACCGATGCGGAAGGTGCGCGGGTTCGCGCTGCGGCACAGTTCGAAAAGGACTTTCCCGTTGGAGCTGGTTTCGCCGGCAACGAAAAGGATCAGGTCGTGTGCGCGGGCAAAAGCCTCCAGGTGTTCGTGCCGGTTCGCCACTTGCGCGCAGATGGTATCGTGAACCGTCACCCGGGATCCGAGCGACTGCACACGGGCGCAGATCTCTGCGTATTCCGAAGGACTTTTCGTGGTCTGGGAGAAAATTTCCACGGGTTGCGAGAAGTCGATGGAGGGGAGGACATCCTCCAGCATCGACAGGTCCTCCACCACGATGGCGTCTCCGTCCACCTGACCCAGCAGGCCCAGGACCTCGGCGTGGCCGATTTTCCCGAAGATGATCAGGACCCCGTGCCGTCCGTCCTCGTGCAGGCGGACATAAGCCTCGCGGATACGACGCTGAAGCTGCAGCACGACGGGACAGGTGCAGTCGATAACCGTGAGGCCACGGCGGCGTGCCTCGGCATAGGTGGCGGGAGGCTCTCCGTGGGCCCGGATGAGGACGGTTTCTCCGGCGGGTACGTCGGCGGCGGAACCGACAGGCCGGAGCCCTTCCGCCCCCAGGCGGTCGAGCTCGGCTTCGTTGTGGACGATGGCGCCGAGGGAATAGAGATGGTCGCGGTCCGAGAGAAAACGTTCCGCGCTGGAGATGGCACGGATGACGCCGCCGCAGAAGCCGGAACGGGGGTCGATTTCGACCGTTACCATGACAGGGCCGGCGCCTCGAGGATGCCGAACTTGCCCTGGATGACGCCGAGGGCCCATACCAGCTCCTCGTGGAGGGTCATGTGGGTGTTGTCCATCACATAGGCGTCTTCCGGCTGGCGGAGGGGAGAGGTCTCGCGGTGCGAGTCGATGTAATCCCGTTCCGCGAGGTTCTTGACGATGTCTTCGAATACAGGCGTATCGCCCTTTTCCACCATCTCGTCATAGCGGCGCTGGGCGCGGACCTGCGCATCGGCTACCATGAACACCTTCAGCTCGGCGTTCGGGAAGACGGTGGTGCCGATGTCGCGGCCGTCCATGATGACGCGGCCGCCCTCGGAAAAGGCGCGGAGCTTGCGGTCCACGTAGTTGCGGACAAAGGGAATGGCCGACACCGGACTCACGTGGGAGGATACCTCCAGGGTGCGGATTTCGGTTTCGATACAGCGTTCGCCGAGGTACAGGCAGGTTTTCCCGTCGTCATTGCGGAAATGCAGGTCCAGACCCTCCACGACGGCCTTCAGGGCCGCTTCGTCGATGGTCCCGTCCTCCGCGATCATCCCGTTCTCCATCGCGAACAGGGTGACGCCGCGGTACATCGCGCCGCTGTCCAGGTACAGGAAATCGAATTCCTTCGCAACCATCTTGGCGAAGGTGCTCTTGCCGGTGGCCGAGAAGCCGTCGACGGCGATGATGATATCAGGAACGTTCATATCTTTCGGTCTTATCTGCGCAAAAATAGGAAAAAAAGTCCGATATTTGCACAAAAGATGCGCATTATGAAGATTTTGATCGTTGATGACGAACGCTCCATCCGGAACTCCCTGAAAGAGATCCTGGAAATGGAAGGATATCAGGTAGATACGGCCGAAAACGGCGCTACGGCCTGCGAACTGGCCGAAAAGGAGAAGTACGATGCCATTTTCTGCGACATCAAGATGCCCGGCATGGACGGGACGGAAGTGCTGCAGAAACTTGTCGCCGACGGGGTCGAGACCCCGGTCATCATGATCTCCGGTCACGGCGACATCGACACCGCCGTCAAGTGCATCAAGGACGGTGCCTTCGACTTCATCGGCAAACCCCTGGATCTCAACCGCATCCTCATCACCATCAAGAATGCGACCGACAAGGCCAACCTCGTCACCCAGACCAAGATCCTCAAGAAGAAGGTCTACGGGCAGGAGATGGTGGGCCAGTCCGAGGGCATGCGGCACATCCGCGAGATGATCGACAAGGTCGCCCCCACCGACGCCAGCGTCCTCATCACCGGCGCGAACGGATCCGGCAAGGAGCTCGTCGCCCGCAGCCTGCACCAGCTCTCGCAAAGGTCGATGATGCCGTATGTGGAAGTGAACTGCGCCGCCATCCCCTCCGAGCTCATCGAAAGCGAGCTCTTCGGCCACGAGAAAGGCTCTTTCACCTCCGCCATCAAGCAGCACAAGGGCAAGTTCGAGCAGGCCGACGGCGGCACGCTCTTCCTGGACGAGATCGGCGACATGTCCCTCGCCGCGCAGGCGAAGGTCCTCCGCGTCCTGCAGGAGCGCAAGATCTCCCGCGTCGGCTCGGACAAGGACATCACCGTGAACGTCCGCGTGATCTCCGCCACGAACAAGAACCTCGCCGAGGAAATCAAGAAAGGCAATTTCCGCGAGGACCTCTATCACCGCCTCAGCGTCATCGTCATCCGCGTCCCCACCCTGGACGAACGGAAGGACGACATCCCCCTGCTGATCAACCACTTCCTGGACCAGATCTGCTCCGAGACCGCGATGCCTCGCAAGGAATTCTCCCCGGAAGCCATCGACCTGCTCGTGAAGAAATCCTGGACCGGCAACATCCGCGAACTCCGCAACGTCGTCGAGCGCCTCCTCATCCTCGGCTCCAATCCGGTGAGCGTGAAGGATATCGAGGATTATGTGATCTGACTAGCTGACAGACATATCATTAACATTCAAGGGGTGCACCGTTTGGTGCACCCCTGAAACGTTATTTGGCTGAGTATCTGATAATTAGCAATTGAGAGGTGCGCAAGTGGGAACTGAACAGATATGCTTGTAGTTTTGAGTCAGAATGACTAACTTTACAACTTGTTAGTAGGGGATTCAACATTAACCAATTTAATACTATGTTTAAAAATTCTATCGGGGCGGAGTGCAAGTCTCTGTACACCAGTCCGTTAGCGGAGGAAATCGTCGTTTCCTTCGAGGAGAATCTTTTAGGTGATTCCGGGAAACCGGCCGAGTTACGTGGTTGGCAGACTGGTGGAGTCGGCGGATCTGGCTACGGCTCCGGCGATGGTGAGGATATCATGGGCGACACTTATGGTGGAAATGATGGATTATAATTCTTGTCGCTCTATGAAAAAGTGTCTTTTCATTGCGGCAGCCTTACTTGCCGCGGTCGCATGCTCCCGGGAACCCATCATCCCCGAAGAACCTATTGACGTGATCGTGGAGGAGAATGGCCCCATCCAGGTCACCCTCGTGGCAGTCAACCCGGAAACACGGACGGAATTGGGGGTGGATGACAATCTTGTGAAACCCTTCTGGTCTTATGGCGACAATATCTGCGTCGTAAAGGTCCCGAATGTCGACCCGGACGCAGGAATCGATGAGAATTTCGAAGTCGATGAAAACGATGAAGACAGTAGGTTTATCTATCATGGATTTACGGGGAATGTAACTGAGACTCAGCAGCGTTCTCTCTCTGCGTCTTTCAGCGGATCCGTGACCGCCCCAGGCCAGTATCGCGCTTTTTATCCAGAGCATACTGAGGAAGTGGTTACTGAAGAGTGTGAGTGGGATGGCGAGACTTGGACCGAAACCTATATCAAAGAATCCGGTCCATGCCTTAAGTGGGATGATTCTGATCAACCCAGCATCAGTTTCTCCATCCCTTGGATCCAGCATCCGACTTCCACCTCCTTTGATCCAACTGCGGACCTGCTTGTTTCCAATCCGTTCAACATTGAAACCGCTGGCAGTCAAACACTTGGCTCCAATACTCAGAATTCCGAGATTCCCATCAACTTCACCCGGGTAAATGCCATTGTCAAGGTAGTATTCAATCCGACCGGTGAATTGCGCACTTTGTTGCAGGGCGAGAAAGTGAAGAGGGTGAGTTTCAATACCATGGGTAGTGGAAGTATGGGAGATGCGGAAGGAATGGGAATGTACAATTCTCCTACGCGGGCCGAGATCGTCGACAATTTTGATAATCAGATCGGTTTGACGGGCGATATGGTGTATTCTTTCCCGTATTTCCATGATTCCGATCTGGCGTCATTCGATGTCAATGAGTATGATTATTATTCATCTGATGGCTGGGCTCGGGAATTCGTTGTCGCAGAATATACGGATGACACGGCTTATGAAATCCTTTCCCAGGATGATGAAACCGCGACCTATTTCATGGTGTTCCCGTCTATCCTGCAAAATTATTATGATTATTATGATGGAACATTCTATGAAGGTCTTCCCATTCGGGTGGAAACCGACAAATATGTGATCACACGTGATATCAAACTCCCGGACACAGGAATTGCGCTCCAGCCCTCTGTAGTTACGACAATCAAAATCAATCTGAAACTGGACAATGTTGACATTGAGCAGAAAGAGATTACATTAAGCAAGAGCGAAACCACACTAATCCCGGGCGATGGAGAGTTTGTGGACTTGGTAGCAAATGAAATTACTTTCCCCAAAAAGATTAAATCCAATGCGGAATTCCAGCAGTATTTCACCGTGACTGCGCCGCAGGGCATTTCATTGAGTTACGTTGATGCTACTGATGTCGGATACGAAGGTGACCGTATTTCCGATCTTTATCTCAGCGTTGATGATGAGAATATGGATCCTGACGATTACGATGTAACAATCACCTATGAGGGATATACCACGACCTGCACGGTCCATGTCATTACCCTTAGCGAGTCGGATATCATGGATTTTGATGATGACGCGGTGAAGGCTATTTGCGTGGGTGCTTGGGGACATTACTTTGATGACGAGATTACCTACTACGAGGCCTCCAAGGTTAAGTCATTTGAGAACCCAAATAACGGGTTTAAATCCTATTTTTATAATAACAAAGACATAGAGTCTTTTAAAGAACTACAATACTTCACTGGCCTACGAGAGATTGGCTATCAGGCCTTCTATGGATGCGAAAATCTACATACGGTGATTATTCCGGAGGGTGTTACCATGATTGAGTCAACTGGAGGTAATAGTTATGCCTTTCAAGGTTGTACCAGCCTCAAGTATGTTACTCTTCCTTCAACGCTCGAGATTATTGGTTTTAAGGCTTTCTATGGATGCGAGAGTCTGGAAGTTATTGCTTTGCCTGCAAATGTAAAAACGATATCCGGTGATGCGTTTAGGGGCTGCATTAATCTTACAACCGTTAGTATTCCTTCCGATTCACACCTAGAAACCATTTATGGTAGTTTCTACCAAAGTAATTCCGAATATGGTGCGCATGGCGCTTTTTATGGATGCTCATCTTTGGCATCAATCTGGCTACCTCCGACTCTTAAGACAATAGGAGATTATGCTTTTAAGGATTGCTCGGCATTGACATCCATTAATCTCCCAGAGGGAAGCAATGTGCCTGGCATCTATCTTCCTGAAGGACTTCGAGATCTTTCCTCTTATGCATTCTCTAATTGCACGTCTATCACAAAAGTTATCATACCCGGAAGTGTCGCAACAATCGGCGAAGACGCATTTCACGGGTGTACTAGCCTTTCCGAGGTAATCTTGAATGAGGGATTGGAAACGATTGGAAGACGTGCTTTCTTTGGCTGCGGTGGTCTTCATCAGATCGTTTTTCCTGCTTCTCTAACCGCATTGGGGTTTTGGAATGGAGAAGGCCTAGTATTTTACGGCGTAGAATTCCGTTCTGGAACTGACGGGGATAATAATGAATATCAGGGAGTTAAATTCTTGGGAAGTAATCCTCCCAATTTCCAGAGAGACGACATTACTATTTCTGGCAAGCATTGGGAAGCTACGGCTAACGATGGAGCGGGAGGTTGGGTCAATGGCGTGACAGTTTATGTTCCTACGGGATCCAAAGATGCCTATCTTGCTGTTGGCAAAATCAATCCCGGTGTCACTGATAGGGAGAGTTACTTCGTTGAGTATTAATAATTCCTGACTGAATCGACTACGGCCCTCGCCTTTCCGGCGGGGGCCGTTTCTGTGTGGGAGAGATGCCCGATCAGGTCGGGCATGACGAGCGGAGGGGGGAGGTCCCACGAAAAAAGCCGGCCCTCGCGGGTCGGCTTCATCGTCTGGTGGCGGAAACCTTACTTCACGCGCTGGCCGTAGGAGCGGTCGGTGGTGTTGACGGTGATGATTTCGCCGGTCTCGATGAAGAGGGGAACCATGATCTTGGCGCCGGTCTCCAGGGTGACTTCCTTCAGGGCGGAAGTGGAGGCGGTGTTGCCCTTCACGGCGGGCTCGCTGTAGGTGACTTCGAGGGTCACGTAGGTGGGGAGCTCGCAGGTGAGGCAGCGCTCCTCGGGTTCAGTGAGGAACATCATCTCCACGCGCTGGCCTTCCTTCATCAGGTCGGCGTTCTCCACGACGTCGTGGGGAAGGGTGATCTGCTCGTAGGTCTCTTCGTGCATGAAGTTGAAGGCCTCGCCGTCATCGTAGAGATACTGGTAAGGACGGCGTTCGACGGTGATGGTGTCGAGTTTGACACCGGCGGTGAAGGTGTTTTCGAGGATGCGGCCGTTTTCGAGGTTGCGGAGCTTCGTCTTGACGAAGGCGGGACCCTTACCGGGTTTCACGTGCTGGAAATACACCACGACGCAGGGCTTGCCGTTGAACATGATGTACATTCCGTTCTTGAGGTCAGCTGTTGTTGCCATAAATATAGTTTTAATCGTTAAATAATCGTCGGTCTCGCAATTCAACCCACAAAAATAACGATTTACAATATTTTATGCAAATTTTCGAGCCCGAAGGGCGAAAGTAAGTCCCTCCCCCGAGGGGAGGGATTTAGGGAGGGGGTAACGTGGAGGCGGTTAATAGACCGCCGTTTGACGATCAATCTTGAACTGCTGGATCTGGTACGTTCCGTCCGCTTTCGAGGAGACGAAGATGGTCACGACGAAGACTTCGCCGCCGGCGTTCAGCTGGCCCAGCGCGTATTTCATGTTGGAGCGGGAGGCCTTGTGGGAGATGTCGAAGGAGCGGGGCGTGTAGGCGTCGAAGAAGGTCTTGACGATCTGGCGGGCCTGGGTTTTGGAACAGTTGCGGGTGGAGGAGATGATGGAGACTTCCAGGTTGTCGGCGAACCAGGCGGAGAGGCTGGCGGCGTCCCCCTGGGAAATGTACTTGCCGATGGGGACAAAGACGTCATAGCCTTTGTCCTGGGCGGAGAGCCCCGTAACGGTAAGCAGCAACAGGGCTGCAAGCGTTGTGATCAACCGTTTCATCGGTGCATATTGCTTGCAAATACCGAGCCGAAAGCGTATCTTTGCGAAAGAATGGACGTGAAACTCGTGACAGTCGGCCGGACCGACGTGCAGTGGGTGAAAGACGGCCTGGACCTTTATGTCTCCAGGCTGAAGCATTACGTCCCTTTTTCGGTCGTCGAAATCCCCCAGCTGAAGAACGTGTCGGCCTTCTCCCAGGAGCAGATCAAGGAGAAGGAAGGGGAGCTGATCCTGAAGCAGGTGGCCCCGGGCGACGCCGTCGTCCTGCTGGACGAGCGCGGCAAGGAATACCGCTCGGTCGAATGGGCGGAATGGATCCGGCAGCGGCTCGCCCGCGGCGGCAAGTCGCTGGTGTTCGTCATCGGCGGCGCCTACGGCTTTTCCCGGAAAGTCTATGACCGGGCCGAAGGACTCGTGTCCCTGTCCCGGATGACGTTCTCCCACCAGATGGTGAGAACGATTTTTGCAGAGCAGCTGTACCGGGCGTTCACCATCATCAAGGGAGAGCCCTATCACCATGAGTAAGATCCTCCGCATACGGCTCTGGACGGGGGTGGCGGTCCTTTCCGTCGCCTTCGTGCTGCTGGTGGCCTCCCTGCTGGCGAACCAGTCGCATCCGGACACGGAATCCACGGCCCGCGACCTCGGGCGCCGGGTGGAGAAGCGGCTCGCGCTGCTGGACAGCTACGCCACCCAGGCCCTGGAATCCGACCCGGAGGCCTGGCTCCGCTTGGAGGACCTGCCGGAAGACATGGTCGTGTACCGGTACCGGGAGGACACCCTCCAGTCCTGGGCCCATCAGTTCCCGCTGCGCAACGACGACATCCGCTCCCGGACCCTCATCCAGCGGCTGGGCGACGGCCGGAGCAACGCGGCCTCCCCGCTCGCCGCGCTCTCGTCGGCCGTGACCTATGTCAATTACGGCCCGAAGTGGTTCCTGGCCCGCTCCATCCGGGAAGGGGACATGACCGTGATCGTGGGCCTGGAAGTGATCAACGAGCTGAAATCCAGCCCCTTCAACGGGGTGAACCCGCGGTTCCGCCTGAGCGACCGCTATTCGATCCAGCCGCTGACGGGCAGCATCGGCGTTCCCGTGGTGGCCAACGGCACCCCCGTTTTCAAGATCGCGGCGGAGACCGTATCCGAACCGGAACGTCACAACGTGTACCTGTTCTGGCTGTCCATCGTCCTGTTCCTCTCCGGGGTGATCCTGCTCCTGCATGTGAAACCGACGATTCCGGCGGCCTTGGCGGCGGGCGCGCTGGAAACGGTGTTCATCGGCGGCATCTACCTCTATGGCCGGCAGCTCGGCCAGGCTTCCCAGCTGTTCTCCCCGCTGCTGTACGCCGACGGCCCCTTCTTCTACTCCCTCGGGGCGGTCGTGCTGGTGAATCTGCTCATCACGACGCTCGTCATTTCGTTGTATTCCATCCGCTGGACGCTGCTGCGCCGGTTCCGCCGGAAGGATTCGCGCCTGAGGGACATCCTGGCCATGGTGGCGGACGTCGCCGTCATCGTGGCCATCTGCGTGTACATCCACCGGTCTTTCAAGAGCATCGTCTTCAATTCCGGCATCTGCCTGGAACTCTACAAGGTCAACCTCATCGACCGCTATACCGCCGTCGTCTACCTGTCCTTCCTGGCCCTGACCCTCACGATTCCGCTGCTGGTCCAGCTGCTTTCCCCGCTCCTGCGGCGCCTGACGGGGTTCCGCTACGATATGTTCTCGCGGACCGGCCGGCTGGTGTTCGCCGTCATCGCCGGCGCGTATTTCGCGATCGCTTCCTCCCTGCTGGGCTTCCAGAAGGAAAAGAACCGGGTGGAAGTGTGGGCGAACCGCCTGGCGATGGACCGGGACATCAGCCTGGAACTCCAGCTGCGGGCCGTCGAGGGGGCCATTTCCGAGGATTCGGTCATCGGCGCGCTCTCCCTGCTGGACAACAGCTACGAGATGATCCGGGGGCGCCTGGTCAACACCTACCTGACCCGGATTTCCCAGGATTACGACATTTCCGTGCTGATCCCCACCCCTTCCCTGGCGACGGACGTCCTCATCAACGAACGGATCCGGAGCGGGGTGCGGCTGGCGGACAATTCGCATTTCTTCTACAGTACCGGCACCAACGGGCGGGCGCAGTATTCCGGCGTGTTCACCTATTTCAACCCGACGTACGGCTCCTCTTCGGTCTTCGTGCTGGTGGAATCCAAGTCCAACCGGGAGGACCGGGGCTACCTGAGCCTCCTGGGCCTGTCCGCGCCCGGCCGCGTCTCCATTCCGCCGCACTATTCCTACGCCCGGTACGTGGACGACCATCTGGTGCTGTACAAGGGCGATTTCCCCTATGCGACCGTGATTTCCGACCGTTTCCGCCAGGTGGTCGGCACGATCGGGGAAGGAAGCGTCCTGCTGGACGGCTATATGCATTTCGTGCAGTCGGTTTCGGATGACGAGCTGGTGGTGATCTCCCGCGAGAAGACCGAAATCCTCAACTACATCGTGGAAGCCGTCCTGTTCGGGATTGTCGCCTACTTGCTGCTCACCCTGCTGGGCTTCCGCCCGCGCCGGAACCGTTCCGGGGAACGGAACTATTACCGCACCCGTATCAATGTGGTGCTGTATATGTCCCTGATCCTCACCCTCGTGGCGATGGCGGCGTTCAGCGTGTATTTCGTGTACCGGCGCAACAACGCGGACCTCCAGAGCATCATGACCTCCCGCATCACGACGCTCCAGTCCATGCTGCAGGGCGGCCTGCGTGGCGTGGCGGCCGAGGACGACCTCCATTCCCAGGCGGCGAAGACCGCCGTGGAGATCGCCGGAAACGACCTCAAGTGCGACATCACCCTGTTCACCCCGGATGGCCGCATGGTCCTGTCCACCACGCCGGAGATCTACGACCGGATGGTGGCCGGCTGCCGGATCGCGGAGGAGGCGTACTATAGCATCGTGCTGATGCACAGGCGATTCAGCATCGAGCTGGAGCGGTGGGGCAACCGCCGTTTCTACGCCCTTTACGCGCCCGTGCTCAACGCGAACGGCGACATGGTCGCCATCGCCTCCACGCCTTATACCGACCAAAGTTACGACTTCGAGAACGAGGCCCTCGTGCATATCGCCTCCATCATCACGGTGTTCCTCCTCCTGCTGATGATCGCCCGCGTGGTCACGGTGGCGGTCATCGGAAGGATGTTCCGCCCGCTCAGCGAAATGGGCCGCAAGATGAAGGTCTCCGACGTGGACCACCTGGAGTACATCATCTACGACCAGGAGGACGAACTCACCTCCCTCGTGCGGGCCTACAACCTGATGGTCCACGACCTGTCGGATTCCACCCGGCAGCTGGCCCAGGCCGAGCGCGACAAGGCCTGGAGCGAGATGGCCCGCCAGGTGGCCCACGAGATCAAGA
>JAEEGJ010028465.1_pt1 | contig 11111 bp, 11 predicted proteins | sample 8958761 | NCBI WGS metagenome assembly JAEEGJ01 (sample SAMN16246546, study PRJNA631951) | gut metagenome | biome: gut microbiome; feature: rumen; material: RS-attached | host: Bos | place: Iran: Karaj | collected 2018-10
TCAACAAGCCCTCCAGATATTCCACATCGGTCTGGGTGTTACGCCCTGCCCCGTTTTCATAATCGATGAGTGCCTGCGTCACCGTACGCAACGCAGCGACGGTCGAAGAGGCATTATAGGCACCCTTGAATGTCTCGCCAGCAGAGCCTGGGTAAAGCACGAGTTTGCCATTACCATCCAAGCGTTTGGCGCCTCGCTGATTGGCGAGATACTGATAGTGTTCGTCGAAGAAGCGCAGACAGGAGTAAATCATCGGAATGTAAGGACTGACATCCACGTTCTGATAGCGACGTGCCTCAAGAGCCATCATACAGAACTCCAAAGCGGTGTCCCATTCGTATTCCAGCCACGCATTGCGTTCCATGCCTGGATCGAAACCATCAGGACGCTTGGTGCCGTATTCCGGATAGCAGGGCAGTCCGTAATTCTCTATCTGTTCCGTCAAGCAAGCCCCATTATGTCCCCAATACAGTCGCGAGCGTTCTTCCGCGTTCTTATATATATTAAGGTAGAAGTCAAGTTGCGGACGAAGCAGGTCGAAGTCACCATTCTTCAGCATAGGCCAGTAGACCAAGCGTTGGTTTTGGGCAGTATGCACGCCCCCACCCCAGTTGCGGAAGTCGGCACTAAGGCGATATTCATCGGCAGTATTAACATACTCAGGGTCGAAGGTAAAGAGGCCGCCATTGAACTTGGTGGGCCACTGACCACGGGCGTTACAGCCCAGCATATAGCGGAACAACGTATAGTTACGCGTCAGGGCTTCAGCATTGCCAGTAGCCTCGACATAGCTGCGCCGCCAGAACTGCTGCCACCAACGGCGACTGTTGCGACGGTCATAGTCGTGGCGCACCTTACCTTCCAAAGTAGTCAGTGCTGCCGTCCATTCGTCGACAGAACCCTGACGACTGGCTAACGCTATCTGGAGATGAGCCTTCTTACGAGGCTGCGACGTTACGTATATCCATCCCTGATAATCGGTGCTGGCATAACGGCCTGACAAGGTATCCATCAACACGAAGCCCTCACCTTGCATGCGTCCACCAAAGACAAGATTCTTCAGCGGATTATAGAGTTTGTCCTTGACAGCATCCATCTTCTGCTGTGTCACCGTGGCGTCAAAGATGGTCTGAGCACCATTGCAGTGCATGAAGGTCAGGACACGGTCGGCGGCAATGATGCTGTCGTGGCGAGTAAGCAAGCCCTTGGGTGCAGCAAACTTATAACTGCTCTGGAAGGCCTCGCGCTTGGTCATCACGATGTCGTGAGTGCGCCAATTCTCGTAGGTAACGGCAACGTTGAGCTTCTCGCCCTTACTTTCCATATCTACGTGTACGACAGGCTTTTCGACGTCAGCCCACAACTGGATACTGATAATGCCGTCTGTCAGTTCCAGATAACCTTCATTCAGATGCAGAATCTGACGAAAGCTATTTGTATCGATATTGGGCGACAGGCTGATGCGGAAGCGACCGGCCTTGAGCAGACTGTTGTTTTCATCAAACGAGCCACTGCGCGAGAGATAGAACAGTACGTCGCCATTCTCCATCCACACATTCATGCCAACGTCGCCACCACCACAGGGCATCGACTCCGATGAGTTACGGCTCGGCGTTGTCCACTCGTAGTCCTTCGGTTGGCCACAGACCATCAGGCTGACGGTCAGGAAAATGAGAAAAAATAAAGGCTTCTTCATACATAATAAGGACGAAGAAGCCTTGTTTTTGCACCCAACAGACTACTGAGCGAGGGCCTCGAAGAGGCGGTCAAGGGCGACGTCGACGTTGCCATTTGTCTCGTTAAGCAGCGTAACGAACTTCGAACCGATGATGGCACCAGCGGCATTGTCCTGAGCAGCCTTGAGAGTCTGGGCATTAGAAATGCCAAAGCCTATCATGCGCGGATTGCGCAGGTTCATGGCGTTGATGCGACGGAAATATTCCTGCTTCTGATCGTCAAAACTCTTCTGAGTGCCTGTGATAGAGGCTGACGAAACCATATAGATGAAGCCATCGGTGTGGTCGTCGATAAAGCGGATGCGCTCTTCGCTGGTCTCAGGGGTGATAAGCATGATGATGCGCAAGTCGTACTTATCAGCGACGGGCTTAACGATGTTCAGATAATCGTCGAAAGGCAGGTCAGGAATGATGGCACCACTGACGCCAGCCTCAACGCAACTCTTACAAAAGGCCTCTATGCCGTAGTGAAGGATGGGATTGAGATAACCCATCAGGACAAGGGGAATCTCTACCTGTTCCTTGATAGCTGTCAGTTGGGCGAAGAGGGTTTTGAGGTTCATGCCATTCTTCAAAGCCTGTGTTGCTGCACTCTGGATGACAGGACCATCAGCCAAAGGATCGCTGAAGGGAATGCCCACTTCAATCATGGCGATGCCACGACGCTGCATAGTCAGGATGACGTCGGCAGTACCTTCAAGAGTAGGACATCCTGCACAAAAATAGAGCGAAAGGAGTTTCTTGTCCTTGCTATTAGCGAAAAGAGAATTAATCTTATTCATTGTTCAATGCGTTTAAAAAGTCTTTTAATTTGTTGATGTCTTTAAGCCCTGGGGCGATTTCGAAACGAGAGTTGAGGTCAATGCCGATACACTTGGAATGATGAAAGGCTTTTACACGCTCTGCATCGTCGGGACCGATGCCGCCACTGAGCAGGAAAGGCGTATTGCCGTCGTAAGCTGAGAGGACGCTCCAGTCGAACTGTTGGCCACTACCACCTACCGACGGGCATTTCGTATCGAAAAGGAAGTAATCCACAAGCCCCTCATATGTCTTGTATGTCGCAATATCATCCTGCCCACTTACGCTGATAGCCTTGATGAGTTTGAGTCCTTTCAATTGAGCACAATACGCTCTCGACTCATGGCCGTGCAACTGGATATAATTGAGGGCATAGTCATCTACGATTCTTCTGACTGTCTCAATATCCTCATCGACAAACACCCCTACCCGCTTGCAGTTTGTAGGCAGATAGGCAGGACGCTCACTGACGTAACGACTCGACTTCGGCCAAAAGATAAAGCCCATCAGGTCAATGCCCAGTGCCTCCACCTCACGGATGTTCTCCGCATCACGCATGCCACAGACCTTAACGAGAAAAGAACTTTCTCGTTGAGCTTGCTCACGTTCGGCTGAGCTCAAGCAAGCTTGGCTCTGCTCTCTCTTAATCGCAACCTGGATAATCATAGCTTCGAAATGAATTCGTTAAGAGCCTGACCGGGGTCGGCAGTCTTCATAAAGTTCTCGCCGATGAGGAAGCCGCGGAAACCAGCTTGGCGCAGCGCACGAACGGTATCGGGATTGCTGATGCCGCTCTCGCTCACCTTGACAGCATCCTTGGGCAAAAGTTCGGCAAGGCGGAAACTGTTCTCCACGTCGGTGACGAACGAACCGAGGTTGCGGTTGTTGATGCCGCAAAGGTCGGCGCCAAGGGCAGCATATTCCAGTTCCGGTTCGGAGTGCATCTCAAGAAGCACTTCGAGGCCCAGCTCGTGAGCTTTCTTCAGCAGTGCTGAACACTGCTGAACACTAAGACAAGCCGCAATGAGTAGCACGGCACTGGCCCCACAGAGGGCGGCGGCATAGAGCTGCGCCTCATCAATGACGAAGTTCTTATATAATATAGGTAATGTGACGCCGCTCTGACGGGCCGTGCGGATGAAGTCGTCCGAGCCACCGAAGTAGTGCTCATCGGTCAGGATGCTCAGCGCGGCGGCACCATTCTGCTGATACGACAGCGGGATGATGTCAGCACGCCCTTCCTCCTTGATCCAGCCTTTCGAGGGCGACTTACGCTTGAACTCAGCAATAATGCCGCTCTCGCTCTGGAGCAACGCCTCACGCAAAGAAGCCTTCTTGGCGCAAAGTTGCTCAAGTTCCAGATGCTTGTGGGCAACGATTTCCTTTAGAATATCTTGCATTGTTTTCGTTATTACGTTATACCGTTATCGCATTATTACGACTTAGCTGTTCAGTTCCACGAATTTCTTGAAGGTCTTCAGGGCACTGCCGCTGTCGATACTTTCGCGGGCAATCTCCACGCATTCCTCGATGCTTTTCTGACCTTTCTCCAGCACCTGAATACCAAAGGCGGCGTTAGCCAGCACGATATTCTTCTGGGCAGGCAGAGCACGATTTTCCAATACAGAATCAAAGATCTGTGCGGCCTCTTCTTCCGTAGCACCACCAACGAGTTCCTCAGGCTTGGCGATGTCGAAGCCGAGGTCCTTGGGCGAGAAGATGCGCTCGTAGTCCTTCGTCGTCACCTTGAAGTCGCCAGTCAGTGAAATCTCATCGTAGCCATCGATGCTATTCACGATACCATAGTCGATACCAATCTTCTGATACACCTGATTGTAGAGGCGCATCTGATCAAGATTAGCAACACCCAACAATTGACACTGAGGCTGACTGGGGTTAACCAACGGACCCAGCAGATTGAAGATGGTGGGAAATTGCAAGGCCTTGCGAATAGGACCGACGAATTTCATGGCCTTGGCGAAGAGCTGCGCGTGCAAATAGACGATGCCTGCCTCATTAAGCGAGCGGTTCAACTTGTCGATGTCGTCAGTGAATTTGATGCCGTGATGCTGAATCACGTTCGAGGCACCGCTGACGCTGGTGGCGGCATAGTTTCCGTGCTTAGCGACCTTATATCCGGCGCCGGCAATCACAAAGCAACTGGTAGTCGAAATATTAAAGGTGTTCTTGCGGTCGCCACCAGTACCCACCACGTCAATATAACGGTCGGCATTGAGGATGGCAGGAACACCCGTTTCCAAAATACCATCGCGGAAACCCAGCAGCTCGTCGACGGTAACACCGCGCATTTGTAAGGCCGTCAGCAAGGCCGTAATCTGTTCCGTTGGGTACTCGCTCTGCGTGATGCCAACGAGTATATTCTTCATTTCTTCACGAGACAGTTCCTCGTGGTTCAGCATCCTGTTCAGGATGTCTTTCATTGTCTGTGCCATATCTTTTACTTTTTTACCTTTTTACTTTTTTACCTTTATAAAAACATCCAGTTTTGCAGCATCTTTTTGCCGTCTGGAGTGAGCACACTCTCGGGGTGGAACTGGATGCCACGGACGTTCAATTCACGGTGTCGCAGGGCCATAATCTGCCCTTCGTCGCTGACGGCGGTAACTTCTAAGCAATCAGGTAATCCCTCACGAGAGACCACCCAGGAGTGGTAGCGTCCGATGGTGATGTCACGCTCGAGCCCGCTGAAGATGGGATCGTCAGCGATGATGTGACAAGGCGTAGCGACTCCGTGGAAGACGTCACTCAAGTTCTCTAACTTTGCACCAAATACTTCGCCTATGGCCTGATGACCCAAGCAGACACCCAAGATAGGTTTCTTTCCTGCATAGGTTTTAATCACATCAAGCAGCAGTCCTGCCTCAGAGGGGATGCCGGGACCAGGCGAGAGGATAATCTTGCTAAACTGCTCAAGGTCTTCGAGTTCAAACTGGTCGTTGCGCACCACGGTGACCTCCGCGCCCAGCTCTTTCACTAAATGACTCAGGTTATAGGTAAACGAGTCGTAATTATCGATGATGACTATTTTCATAATGTTGCTGCTTTTTCGATGGCCTTTCTTAATGCGCCAAGTTTGTTGTTCACTTCCTGTAATTCATACTCCACGTCGCTCTTGGCTACGATGCCGCCACCGGCCTGGAACCATAGCTCGCCATTACGAGAGACGAATGTGCGGATGGTGATGGCCTGATTCAGGCTTCCATCTAGTCCGATGATACCGATGCAGCCACCATAGGCACCGCGGTTATGCGGCTCGTACTCGCTGATGAGTTGCATAGCGCGAACCTTCGGTGCACCACTCAAGGTACCAGCGGGGAAGGTGTCGATGAATGCCTTGATGGGGTCGGCTCCCTCGTCAAGCTCACCGCTGACACGAGAGACAAGATGGATGACGTGACTATAGTACTGTAGGTCTTTGTAGAAATCGACCTTCACACCGTGACAGTTGCGGCTCAAGTCATTTCGAGCGAGGTCTACCAGCATCACGTGCTCGGCATTCTCCTTCGGGTCGTTACGCAGATACTCCGCTCCCTTGCGGTCGGCCTCTGCATCGCCTGTGCGTTTAGTCGTTCCTGCAATCGGGTCGATATATGCTTTCTTGCCTTCAATGCGACAGTGGGTCTCAGGTGACGAGCCAAAGATTCTGAAGCCGCCAAAGTCGAAGTAGAACAAATACGGGCTGGGGTTGATGCTCCTTAGCGCACGATAGAGTTTGAAGTCGTCACCCTCGTACTTCTGGATAAAACGACGCGAGAGCACTATCTGGAACACGTCGCCACGCAGACAGTGGGCAATACCTCGGCGGATGTTTGCACGGTGCTCGTCGTCCGTCAGTGTCGAACGCACATCACCCACGGGATGGAAGTCGTACGCCTGAACATTCGCCTTGTTCATCGCCTTCAACACGGCATCGATGTCGGCAGCGTCACCCAACGTCACCACTTTCAACATGTTATTATGATGGTCGAACACGATCACCACCTTATATAATATATAGAGCACGTCGGGGGCATCGTTCTTTGCCTGCGTCTCGTCCTTCACGGCGATATCCTCAAAGTAGCGCACGGCATTGAACGACGTGTAGCCGAACAGTCCGCAGACGTCCGCATCATCACCCTCCACCTGAATGTTATCGATGAGGGCATGTATGGCCTTATCCGAGCGGTAGTCTTTGTTCACCTCGTGCTGGAAGGTCGTCCCATCAGGATAGGTAACGGTAGCAATGCCGTGTCCAATAGCCACACTGGCAATGGGATTGATGCCGATAAACGAGCGTGAATTGTTCGCGTCGTGATAGTCCGAACTCTCCATCAGCGCACTCTGCGGATACAGGTCGCGCAGTCGCATATATACGCCCACCGGCGTGTACAAATCCGCCAGAATGGTCTTGCTTGTTGTCGTATATTTGAATGTATTCATAATTGTCAATGTTCAATGGTCAATGTTCAATGTTCAATTAAAACTCCCCGTATTCTTTTGCCATTTGTTTGTTCTTCAAATACGTCTCTACGTCCTTGTCACCGCGGCCGCTGACGGTGAGCACCACCACGTCGTCCTTCTTAAACGTCAGCTTCTTCAGGGCTGCAATGGCATGGGCACTCTCGATAGCGGGGATGATACCCTCCATGCGCGTCAACTCGTAACCGCCATAGATAGCCTCGTCGTCATTGATGCTCAGCACCTGCGTACGACCTTGCTTTGCCATGTTGCAATGCATCGGACCCACACCAGGATAATCCAAACCTGCCGAGATGGTAAAGGCCTCCTGAATCTGGCCGTCCTCGTTCTGCATCACGAGCATCTTCGCACCATGCAGGATACCCGTCGTGCCGCGATGAATCGTCGCTGCCGTATAGTCGGTATCCCAACCGTGACCGCCAGCCTCAGCCAGCACAATTTTCACACGGTCGTCATCCATATAATGGTAGATGGTGCCTGCGGCATTGCTTCCGCCGCCGATGCAGGCTATCAAGTAGTCAGGATAGTCGCGGCCAATCTTTTCTTCCAACTGCCATTTGATCTCCTCCGAGATGACGCTCTGCATCTTAGCCACGAGATCGGGATACGGATGCGGACCCATCGTCGAACCGACAATATAGAACGTGTCGCTGGGATGACAGCACCAGTCGCGGATGGCCTCGCTGCAGGCATCGCTCAGCGTCATGTTACCCGTCCTTACGGGATGCACCTCGGCACCCAGCATCTTCATCCTTTCCACATTCGTGTGCTGGCGCTCCACGTCCGTTGCGCCCATAAACACTTCGCACTTCATGTTCATCAGCGCACACACCGTCGCTGTCGCCACGCCGTGCTGTCCGGCTCCCGTCTCGGCAATGATGCGCGTCTTGCCCATCTTCTTCGCCAACAGGATCTGACCGATGGTGTTGTTGATCTTGTGCGCTCCCGTGTGGTTTAGGTCCTCGCGCTTCAAATACAGCTGACAGCCGTACTGCTCACTCATCCGCTTGGCATAATACAGCGGACTGGGCCGTCCAACGTAGTCCTTCAACAATGCATGATACTCTGCCTTGAATTCTGCACTCTCGATAATCGGCAGATACGCCTCCTGCAGGTCATGCACGCACTTGTAGAGAATCTCCGGCACGTATGCCCCTCCGAACTCTCCGTAAAAACCGTTTTTGTCTACTTGATACCTGTTCATCTTTTTTATTGTTTAATTGTTGTCCTTGTTCTATTTCCCTGTTTTGTGCCGCTCTGTCGCAGCCTCACGAATGAAAAAGAGACTCGCCGCAGTCGCGACGAGCCTCCGTTTTATTCCTTTCATGAACACACACGGCTCAGTGCCTCGCGACTTAATCGAGTCTCGAGCGCCACCACCAAGCGTAAGCATTCATTCTCTGTGTCATTTTACTGTTAAGTTTACTTTTCGTCGGCAAAAGTACACATTTACTTTCATTCTGCCAAATTTTTCGCCAACTTTTTTACGTTTTGTATTCAAATTTAGGATAAAACGACAATCCGAAGCTATCACATCGTTACGTGTCTTCGCCCACTTTTTCGCTCTAGTTATTTGTTGGTGTCTTTACTTTCACAGATATTTCCTCACCGTATTCCCATTCTTACCCAGATTAGTTTCATTGATGATATATTCCACCAGCATTTTTTGCTTCATGTCCAGACAATAGCCAATCTCCCTCCAGATGGCATAAATACTTACCTTGGTGTAATACTCCAAATCGAATGTATAGCGCTTGCCCGCTACACCTTTGATACAGCGCTGGTCCTGCTGCACAAGGCTGTATGATACATGAAGCAAAAAGCAAAAGCCAAATGCCACAAAAAACCAAAACAAAATACCACAAAAAGCCAAAGCGGACCGCAACCGTATGCGCACTGAGCTGGACAGCATCAGCCATCGTTAATGTCCTCACCAGTCCCTTAACATCGTCGGATTTATTCTGAAGAAACAAACTTTTTGAGCGATTTTTCGAAAAAAGCAGGAAAAATCGACACATTATCGAAATCTTTTTGTATCTTTGTGCACGAAATAACAACAAACGATAAGATTATGAAAAGAGTTTTATTTGCAATTATTGCATGTGTGTTTATGTTTGGCGTTGATTCTTATGCTTCAGCGAAAGACAAGAAAGATGGTCACGTTATTGAAGTTGTTAAGGGTACGGCCAAAGTCATGAGAGAAAAAGCAACAGCGAATTTAGTTTTTGATTGGAGTAACGCCTATTGGATGGAGAAGGGCCTTATGAAAGACGAACTCTCAGCGGTTGATTATGAGAATTACACGACAAGAGCTCCCCAAAAATTCCAAGAGGCTTTTAATGAAAATAGCAAAGGGTTAAAGATTGTTGATGATTCCTCAGCAGACTATGAAATTAAGGTTGTTGTGAGTAAAATCGATTATTTCTTTAGCGTTATGAGCGTTGTTCCAGGTCATAAGCATACTTTTTTTGGAAAAGTAATTGTGACGCAAAGGTCAACAGGTGAAGAAGTGTTGGAAGTTAATCTAACGCGTTTTAAAGGAGGCCGTGACTTTGTTAAGGACGATAGTTTTTACGAAATGTTTCTAGATTTAGGCAAAAAAATAAGTTCATTGAAGAAATAAAAGCACCCTCGTTTCAGAGGATGTTCACAGTCTCGTTGCTCAGAGGAGCAGAAAACTGAATGTTTCATTAAATAAAATAGTTTAAAATTTGTGCAACCCTCGCCCGTCGTGAGACGTGCGGGGTTTTTTGTATGAACTTGCTAAAAATGTCGCACTACCCAAAAGGACGAATTTCTTTAAGGTGCATTTTTTGCACGTTAAAAAAACATTTGATCTATTTTGATCATTTTTGTTAAGTTTTGATCTAATCGCAATAATCTCCTCTATTTATGCTAATTTTGTGCCTCGTAAAAGAACAACTGGGTAACACCAGCTGACTAAATCGAAAGCAAAATGAAAGCAATTTCCTCGCAGTTCGTGACCGCTACAATAAAAAAGTGTTAAATTGGCAATATAAGCAGCACTGTTCTCTTTTTTTGTTGTATTTTTGCAGAAAATTAGTGTTTATGGACTCATTAGAACCAATCAAACGAAAGATATACGAGATACGCGGGCGCAGAGTGATGTTGGATTCTGACCTTGCAGAAATGTACCAAGTTGAGACCAAGAATCTCAAAAGGGCGGTTCGAGCCAACATCGAAAGATTTCCTGACGACTTCATGTTTGAACTCACCAAAGAGGAGTACGATGCTTTGAGGTGCAAAAATTTCACCTCAAACAAAAGAGGAGGTAATCGTTACCTTCCATTTGCTTTTACACGTGAGGGTATTGCCATGCTGTCAGGATTGCTAAGGTCAGAGATTGCCGTACAGGCCAACATAAACATTATGCGTGCTTTTTTCCAGATGCAAGAAGCATTGCTCATCGTCAGCAATACGCAATTGCAGCTTGAGCAAATCCGCGCAGAAATCAAGCAGTTGCGCACGGATATGAATGATACGTTAGCTGACCAGAATGACATCAATGAGATGACACGCGTCCAACTTGAGGCTATCAGTGATGCGCTAATGGAATTACAAAATCAAGGCAAGAATCCGCTTGCGCTCCCTGAAATTGGATATACCGCTATTCAGAAACGTAGGGAGGAAGAAGAAAAGAAATAACAGATGGACTTGCACTTCAATCAAAGCTTGGCGTCAGGTTATCACAGCGGTTCGCAGATTTCGCGCGTATTGACTGAGGACTGGATGGAGCGCAACATGTTCTGCCCAGTTTGTGGCGCCCCAGTATTGGGCCACTATGAAGCAAACAAGCCTGTGGCTGATTTCTTCTGTGATGATTGTAAGTCTGATTTTGAGTTGAAGAGCAAGGAGAGCAAAACGGCCGTCATAGGTCACAAGATAGCCGATGGCGCTTATGGCACAATGATTGAGCGAATCACGTCTCTTCGCAATCCGCACCTTTTTGTGATGACCTATACCAATTGGACGGTGAATAATTTACTCATCATACCCAAGTCCTTCTTTGTGCCTGACATCATTGAGAAACGTAAGCCACTGGCTGACACGGCTCGAAGAGCGGGCTGGACGGGA
>JAEEGJ010028467.1_pt1 | contig 11110 bp, 7 predicted proteins | sample 8958761 | NCBI WGS metagenome assembly JAEEGJ01 (sample SAMN16246546, study PRJNA631951) | gut metagenome | biome: gut microbiome; feature: rumen; material: RS-attached | host: Bos | place: Iran: Karaj | collected 2018-10
AATGACACGGCAAACCGATCCTTAGGAATGGCAGCGATTTGTCCCATCGTCAGTTTCTGCACGACGTAAGGCACCTCACTGTTTGGCAGTATCATCGACTTTCCTGCCATCATCACCTTTGTTCCCAGATTGCGGGACGGAGCAAGGCCTCCCGCCGGGCCGATCTTAAATGAATCCATATCCGTTATCGTATTACATCGTGCCTTCGGCACAGTTCAACTTTAATGCAAAGGTAATGGGGGCTTGGGTACTTGCTCACGCCATCTTTCGCGGGCATCTATCATTTGCTGGAAAGCCTCGGCATACTGCTCAGGGCTGTCATAGCGCTTGAAAGTGTTTTGTTCCGTCATCATCATACTCTTTTTTATTGGGAGTTAATTGGGAGTAACGATCAGTCTGCTGGAGTCGATGTTGCCTGAGCCAACCTTGTGCTGGCTGAAACGCGACACGGCGCCTGCAAGCTTGATATCGCCTGAGCCTTGGAGTTCGCAATCGACATGCCGGCAACCTTCCTTGAAGACCGTCTCGATATCGCCCGATCCCTTCAGGGCAAGACTGGTCGAGGTGACGTTCCAGAGGTTCATCTCTATGTCGCCGGAGCCTATCAGACTGACGGCAACCTCCTTTGCGTCGAGACGCTTCATATCGAAATCGCCTGAGCCTACAAGCAACACCTCGCAGTCGTCGCAGATGACATCCGCCACGTCGATGTCGCCAGAACCGCGCAGCACAAACGAGGCATGATCGGTGTCGATGCGGCCATCGCTGACGAAGTCGCCAGAGCCGCTCAGCTGTACATGTATCAGATCGGGAGACGTGACATAGACGGCAGTCTCGTCATCGTCAACGACGGTGAAATTGAAGATGCCTATCTTGCCGCGATTACGGACCTTCAGTGTGCTGCCGTCAACCTCGGTGATAATGTCTTCCACAATGCTCTTCGGGCCCTTGACACTGACGGAGAAAGAATCTGCCTGAGTATAGTACACCGTGGGAGAGCCCAAGATCTCGATCTTCTCGAAGCCGTCGTGGGCACGACGCTCCGTAACCTTCTCGGAATCAAATACGCCCAGAACCTTGCGCTCGTTAATGCACGAGCCAAGCATCAACACACATGCCAACAGCGCGGCACCCTTCATCATGACTAATTGCTTCATATCAAAATCTTCTTTTTAATGTTACTTTCTGACTATTAGACGAAAGTAATCCAAGAAAAGTTGCAAAGACTATGTCAAAGGCAGAACCACCCAGAAAGTAGAGCCCTCTCCTGGACGTGAATCCACACCAATGGTTCCACCAAGGCTGGCAGCATGAGACTTGGCAACAGAAAGGCCAAGACCTGTACCTGGAATATATTCATCGACCTTGACAAAACGCTCGAAGATTCGTTCCTTGTCAGCCTCAGCAATACCCTTACCAGTATCCTTTACCCAAATACGCACATGCTCACCATCGATAAGCTCGAAGCCAAGCGTAATACTGCCCTTCAGAGTAAACTTCACAGCATTCTGCATCAGATGGTCGACCAGTTCGCGCAATTTCGCAACATCCGTCGTCATCATCAGCTCCGTATAGGGGAACTGCGTCGCCAGCACCACCGTCTGGGAATCGACCATCTGCATATAGGTCTGTGTAATCTCACTCAGCACCTCTACCAGATTGGTCTGCGACTTGACAAGATTCTTGGCCTCTGCCTCAATCTTCGACATGCTCACAAGACCATCGATAATACGCAGCAGTTTCTGGTTGTTGTTCTGTATCTCACGAATGAGCTGATTACGGTCTTCCTCGTTTTCGACGACAGGGAGGAGGTCGGCGAATCCTACGATGGCATTCAGCGGCGTGCGGATCTCATGACCCATATTAGCCAGGAAGGCCGTCTTCAGGCGATCACTTTCCTCTGCTTTATTTCGGGCTGCAATCAGAGCTGCCTCCATCTCCTTTCGATCATTGATGAACATCGTCGTTCCCACAATCTTGACAGGATTGCCGTCCACGTCGCGATCGGCAATCGTGGCATAGCTCTCTTCCCAGTAGGTAAGTCCCTTGACATTAGCCGACTTGACGCGATACTGCTGATGATAGTAGCTGGTACGGCCTTCACAGAGATCATCCATCGCAGTTCGCACGCGCTGGGCATCTGATGAAGCAAGATAATCCACCAGAGAATCTATCGACGAGTCTGGAGGAATCATATGATCATCCTGTCCGCCACGGAAGTCATTATTAAAGGTAATCATGCGACGACGGGGATCCATCTGCCATGTGGAGAGTTTCATGGCTTTCAGAATAAACTCATACTCGACATTGCCCTGACGGATCTTTGCCAGTTCCGCCAACTCTCCCTTCAGCCGCTTGCCTGTACGACGCTGGATGAAAATCAACGCAAAGAGCAGGATGGCTGCTACACCTCCTAATCCCCAAATGGCATAAGCCATAAAGGAGTTCCCAACATAGGTATATAAAAACAATCCTGCCATTAAAGAATAGTTACCTGCGCAAAAGTACATATTTTATTTGAAATGACCGCCATTTAAATACTTTTTTTAGCAAAAACCGAACTTTTTTGTTAGATTAACAATCAAAAAGCGCATTTTTCGGTCAACTTACATTAACTTTGCAGACGCAATTGTAATCAATTGTCGAATTTTACGTAAAATAATGGAACAGAATTTTGAATTGATCGCCAAGACGTTTATGGGACTGGAACCTGTACTGGCGAAAGAGCTGACCCAATTGGGGGCTAAGGATGTGAAAATCGGTAGACGAATGGTTTCGTTTACAGGTGACAAAGAAATGATGTATCGTGCCAACTTCCAGTTGCACACTGCCATCAGAATACTGAAGCCTATCAGCCACTTCAAGGCGAAGAGTGCTGATGACGTATATGAAGAAATCCGAAAGATAGACTGGACGCAATATTTAGAGCAGGACAAGACGTTCGCTGTTGACGCTGTCGTCTTCTCCGAGGAATTCCGTCATTCCAAATTCGTATCTTACAAGGTGAAAGACGCCATCGTCGATCAGCTCCGCGAGAAGACAGGGAAGCGACCGAATATCTCTGTGGCTAATCCCGATGTCCGTCTGAACATACATATCGCAGAAGACCAATGCACGCTGAGCCTCGACTCCAGCGGTGAGTCACTCCACCGTCGTGGTTACCGTCAGGAGAGTGTGGAGGCCCCTCTCAACGAGGTGCTTGCCGCTGGCATGATACTCCTCTCGGGCTGGAATGGCGATACGGATTTCATTGATCCAATGTGTGGTTCTGGCACTCTGCTCATCGAAGCAGCCCTCATTGCGAAGAACATGGCCCCAGGCCTCTTCCGCAAAGAATACGCCTTCGAGAAATGGCCAGACTTCGACGCCGACCTCTTCGACAGCATCTACAACGACGAAAGCCAGGAACGGGAATTCAAGCACCATATCTACGGCTACGACATCGACATGAAAGCCGTGAATACAGCAACACTGAATGTGAAGGCTGCAGGACTGACGAACGACATCACCGTCAAACAGCAGGATTTCAAGGATTTCACACAGCCAGGCGAGAAGAGCATCATCATCACCAATCCTCCCTATGGCGAGCGCATCTCGACACCCGACCTGCTGGGCACTTATAAGATGATTGGCGAGCGCCTGAAGCATCAGTTCAAGGGTAACGACGCCTGGGTACTCAGCTATCGCGAAGAATGCTTCGACCAGATTGGTCTGAAGCCAAGTATCAAGATTCCACTCTACAACGGTTCGCTGGAATGCGAATTCCGCAAATACCAGATGTTCGACGGAAAACTGAAGGATTTCCGCTCTGAAGGTGGTGTTGTGAAGACTGAGGAGGAGAAGCGCCAGATGGCCGAGAAACATCGTTTCAAGAAAAACCGTGACTTCAAGCAGCGCCTTGAGGAGACAGAGCAGAATGAAGAAGGCGACATCCGCTCCTTCACTTTCCACCACCACAAACTGGAGAAAGAAGAACGCAAAGAGCGTCGTGACCGCAGAAGCAACGATGAGCGCGATGAGCGGAAGGGCGACTACAAGGGCAATGCCAAAAAAGGCGGTGGCTACAAGAGCAGTCCAAACCGTGGTGGACATGAGCGTTTCGACCGTAGCGGCAAAGGCCGTTCTTTCGGCAAGGGAAAGGATTTCGGTAAGAAAAGGAGATTCGATGATGACGAGGATTAGAAGAATATTGGGAATCCTGGCCATGATGGGACTCCCCGTGATCTCACATTTCAGTCCGATGAGTGCACAAGACAAGCTTTTTACCCTGGAAGACCTCAACTACGGTGGCACCAACTACCGAAAGATGCTGCCAGAGAACCGATGGCTGACTTGGTGGGGCGACCAGCTGATGTATCAGGATGCTGAAGAAGGCGGCACCATTGACAGCAAACAGCAAAAGAAAGTGCTGTTTACCTTAGAAGAGGCGAACGCAGCACTGAAAACCATCAAGGGTTACGAGGAACAGACCTTACACTCTGCGATGAATGCGGCCTACCCCTACCCTGAACAGCCGCTCGTACTACTCAGCAATGCCCAGTGCCAGTTGCTATACAACTTCAAGACAAAGCAAGTGGAATGGACGCAGCCTACCGCTCAGGCCACGCTCAAGAAATGGAACAAGACCTCCAGGGCACTGGCCTTCAAGAAGGCCGACCATCAGCTCTATGTACTGACTGACGGCGAGGAACAGCAGCTCACTACCGACGGCAGCCGCGAGATTGTGTATGGCGAAGCTGTACACCGCAATGAGTTTGGCATCATGGAAGGCCTCTTCTGGAGTCCCGACGGACAACGGTTGGCCTTCTACCGCATGGACCAGAGCATGGTGACCGACTACCCGCAAGTGGATATTTTCCCACGCAGCGCCACCTATGAGCCAGACAAATATCCGATGGCAGGCATGACGAGTCATAAAGTGACTGTAGGCGTCTATGACCTGAAAACCAAACAGACGGTCTATCTGAAGGCAGGCGATCCTACCGACCGCTATTTCACGAATATCGCCTGGAGTCCTGATGGACAGACAGTCTATATGCAAGAACTAAACCGCGGACAGAACGACTGCCGCCTCGTCAGCTACAATGCTGCGACGGGCGAGAAAATCGCTGAGCTCTACCGCGAGACCTCCGACAAATATGTCGAGCCACAGAATCCCATCGTTTTCCTGCCCTGGGATAGCAGCAAGTTTATCATGCAAAGCCAGAAAGACGGCTATAACCACCTCTATCTTTTTGACACCAAGGGCAAGGAATTGAAACAGTTGACCAAAGGCCCGTGGGTAGTCACTGAGCTGCTTGGCTTCAATAAAAAGCAGAAGAGCGTCATCATCATCTCCAACGAGAAGCACCTGCTGCAGACAAATGCCTACGCCGTGAATATCAATACTGGCAAAAGAACGCTCCTGGATGCGGGCATTGGTGTCGTACAGAGTGCTCTGCTCTCTGGCAGCGGCTCGCTCGTAGTTGAGCGCTACTCCGCCCCTGAGGTACCTCGTCGCATCGACCTGTTGAATACAGCCAATGGCAAGTGCACGCGTCTGTTGGATGCCGCCGACCCTTGGGCAGACTATCAGCAGCCCCACTTCGAACAGGGCACCATCAAGGCTGCCGACGGCGTTACCGACCTTTATTTCCGCATGGTGAAGCCCCACGACTTCGACCCCAGCAAGAAATACCCAACGGTGGTCTATGTCTATGGCGGCCCTCACGCCCATAACATTGATGCCTCCTGGCACTGGGCAAGTCGCTCCTGGGAGACATACATGGCCCAGAAGGGCTATATCCTCTTCATCCTCGACAACCGAGGCTCTGAGCATCGCGGACGCGACTTCGAACAGGCCACCTTCCACCAACTGGGACAGATAGAGATGAAAGACCAGATGAAAGGCGTCGATTATCTCCGTACCCTGCCCTATGTGGATATGGAGCGCCTGGGCGTACACGGATGGTCGTTTGGAGGATTCATGACTATCTCACTGATCACCAACTACCCCGATGTCTTCAAGGTAGGTGTGGCTGGTGGTCCCGTCATCGACTGGAAGTGGTATGAGGTGATGTATGGCGAGCGTTACATGGGTACACCAGACAACAACCCTGAAGGCTATGCGAAGACCAGTCTCATCGCCAAGGCCAAGGATCTGAAAGGCAAGCTGCAGATCATCACGGGTTACAACGATCCGACGGTGGTGCCACAGCACTGTCTGTCGTTCCTCGATGCCTGCGTGAAGGCTGGCACCCAGCCTGATTTCTTTGCCTATCCTGGCGAAGAGCACAATATGCGTGGTCATGCCAGCGTGCATCTCCATGAGCGCATCACCCAGTATTTTGAGGACTTTTTGAAGGTAAAAAGGTAAAAAAATAAAAAGGTAAAAAGTAAATAAGGTATAAAAGATATGAAGATATTGTTGTTAGGAAGCGGCGGTCGTGAGCACGCCCTCGCATGGAAAATCGCTCAGAGTCCCAAGTGTGAGAAACTATACATCGCCCCAGGCAATGCTGGAACGAGCAACTGCGGTGAGAATGTCGCCATGAAGGCCGACGATTTCGAGGCCATCAAGCAGTTTGTAAGCACTAATGGTGTCAACATGGTGGTAGTCGGTCCTGAAGATCCTCTGGTGAAGGGTATCTACGACGACCTGAAGCATGATCCGCGCACAAAAGACGTTCCCGTGATTGGTCCTTCGAAGGCTGGTGCCGTACTCGAAGGCTCCAAGGACTTTGCCAAAGGTTTCATGCAGCGCCACCATATCCCCACAGCCCGCTATCAGACGTTCGACGGCGAGCATCTGGAAGAAGGTCTGAAATTCTTAGAGTCATGCGAAGCCCCCTATGTGCTGAAGGCCGACGGCCTGTGTGCAGGCAAGGGCGTGCTGATTCTCCCCACCCTCGACGAGGCCAAGAAAGAACTGAAGGAGATGCTGGGCGGTATGTTCGGCAATGCCTCCTCACAGGTGGTCATCGAGGAGTTCCTCAGCGGCATCGAGTGCTCAGTCTTCGTACTGACTGACGGACAGCACTATAAGATCCTGCCCGAAGCCAAAGACTACAAGCGTATCGGTGAGCACGACACAGGTCTGAACACTGGCGGCATGGGGTCTGTGACACCTGTTCCCTTCGCCACCAAGGATTGGATGCAGAAGGTGGAAGACCGCATCATCCGTCCTACCGTCGAAGGTCTGGCTGCAGAGGGCATCGACTACAAGGGATTCATCTTCTTCGGCCTCATCAATGTCAAGGGAGAGCCTATGGTCATCGAATACAACTGCCGTATGGGCGACCCTGAGACAGAGAGTGTGATGCTCCGTCTGAAGAGCGACATCGTGGATCTCTTCGAGGGTGTGGCCGCTGGTGATCTCGACAAGCGCCCCATCGCCTTCGACGAACGGGCTGCCGTCTGTGTGATGCTCGTCTCGGGCGGCTATCCGCAGGAGTACAAGAAGGGCTATCCCATCACGGGCATCGACAGCGTGGAGGGTAGCATCGTCTTCCACAGCGGTACCGCTCTGAAAGATGGTGAGGTTGTGACCAATGGCGGACGCGTGATTGCTGTGTCTTCCTACGGCAAGGACAAGGCCGAGGCTTTGAAGAAGTCATTCGAAGAGGCACAGAAGATCCAGTTCACCGACAAGTATTTCCGTCGTGACATCGGTGCCGACCTTTGAAAAGTAAAAAGGTAAGAAGAAAAAAGGTGAAGAGGTAGAAAGTGAAGTACATTCAGAACCAGATAGCTGTAAGTCGTCAGACCCTTCCGGCGACAATGGTATATAGCGCCGTCGTGTGGCTGCTGGCAGGCGTAATACAGGAAGGCTGGTGGATGATCCAGTTCCCGCTGTTCCTGATATCTGCCTTCCTGATGATGCAGCTCAACAACGTCAATATGCTCATCCGCATCTACAGCCGGATGATATCGGTGTCGTTCGTCATACTATCTTGTGCGGCGGCGTTTCTCTTTCCGTCTGCCACGGGGGGATTCGTCCAGTTCTGTTTCATCGTCTCCATCCTCTCATTGTTCAACACCTATCAGGAGCTCCCAGTCGTCGGGTGGCTCTACTATGCCTTCCTGTTTCTCTCCCTGGCGAGTCTTGTAGAGGTCAGGATACTGCTCTATCTGCCCCTGTTCTGGTTCCTGATGCTGGTGACGATCCACGCCCGTGGCTGGCGGGCCATTACGGCCTCTGTGTTAGGCATCCTGACGCCCTACTGGTTTATGGTTGCCTGGCTGTTTTATACCCACCGCCACGAGTTCGACTTCAGCTTGTTGATCTCCCACTTCGGAGACCTGTCTGCCGTCACGTTGTCCGACTTTGCTATTGACGACCTCCAGCGATTGCTGACGCTGGTCGTTGTCATCATCCTGGGCATCGTGGGCGGCATTCATTTCATCATGAAGCATTACGAAGACAAGTTCCGCGTGCGCCAGCTATATTACAGTTTCATCTATCTGGCCCTCTATACCCTCGCCCTGATGTTCGTCATCCCTTCGCAGTTCGACATACTGCTGCGGATACTCATCATTGCCGTCAGCCCGCTCATCGGCCATTTCTTCGCCTTGACGAAGACCAAAGTCTCCAACATCTTCTTCTTGGTCACCGCGGGCGTCATCCTGATCCTGACCTTATTCAACCTATGGAACTCATCATCCATTTTCTGACGCAATACGGCTACTGGGGCATGCTCCTGGCCGCCTTCCTGGCTGGCAGTTTCTTTCCCTTCTCCAGCGAGGCGGTCCTCATAGGACTGATGGCTACGGGCCTCGACCCCTGGATCCTGATGATCTACGGAACGGTGGGCAACGTGCTGGGCAGCATCGTGAACTACTGCCTCGGACGTATGGGCAAGATGGAGTGGATAGAGAAGTACCTCCATGTGAAGAAGGCCGATCTCGACAAGGCCCACCGCTTTTTGGCAGGTCGCGGCTCGTGGATGGGGTTCTTTGCTTTCCTGCCCATCTTGGGCAGTGCCATCACGATAGCCCTCGGACTGATGCGCTCCAACGTCGTCATCACCTTCATTGCTATCACCTTAGGCAAGATTTTCCGTTATATCGTCCTAATATATGGCGCTGGTTTGTTTATGTAAGTTAATTTATGTAGAGCAGCAGCAAATTCTTCACTTTTCACTTTTCACTTTTCACTTAATTTTAGTACCTTTGTACCCAAATAGTTTGATTTTTAACGTTAAAGACTTATACTTTTTTAAATGAAACAGTTTAGACTGGTGGACAATATCCTTGGATGGCTGACATTCTTCATAGCCGCCTTCGTCTATTGTTCCACGATTGAGCCGACAGCCAGTTTCTGGGATTGTCCGGAGTTTATCACGACGGGTTATAGACTTGAAGTAGGTCACCCCCCTGGGGCACCATTCTTCATGCTCACGGCCAACCTCTTCTCACAGTTCACGAGCGACCCCTCACAAGTGGCGCGGATGGTCAACACGATGAGTGCCCTCCTGTCAGCGACCTGTATCCTCTTCCTTTTCTGGAGCATCACGCATCTGACGCGACGGCTGCTGATCAGTGACTGGAACGAGCTGACACGCCCCAAGATGATAGCCATCGAGGCCTCCGGACTGGTGGGCGCCCTCATCTACACCTTTAGCGACACCTTCTGGTTCTCGGCCGTCGAGGGTGAGGTCTATGCCTACTCCTCTGCCTTCACGGCTCTGGTATTCTGGCTCATCCTGAAGTGGGAAGACCACGCCGACGAGCCTCACAGCGACCGCTGGCTCGTGCTTATCATGTATATGACGGGACTTTCCATCGGTGTCCACCTGCTGAACCTGCTCTGCCTGCCAGCCATCGGTCTGGTTTACTACTACCGCCGCTTCCCCGATGCCAACCTGAAGGGTTCTCTGATAGCCCTCTGCCTCTCAGTGGCCATCCTCGTCGCCGTCCTCTATGGCGTCGTGCCTGGCATCATCACCGTCGGCGGATGGTTCGAGCTGTTCTTCGTCAACACCCTGGGCATGCCCTTCAACACGGGTGAGATCATCTATATCATCCTGCTCATCAGCTGCGTCATCTGGGCTGTCTATGAGACACAGACGCAGCGACACAGCGACACCGTCCAGAATCTGGCATTCCTGCTGGCCTTCGGCATGCTCGGCATCCCCTTCTACGGCTGGGGCTGGTCTGCCTTCATCATCGGCGTCGTCGCACTGGCTGTCGTCTGGTTCGTGCTGAACCTGAAGAAAGACAAGCTGCCGCTCGTCACGACTCGTGCGAAGAACACGGTGCTGCTCTGCATGCTCATGCTGATGATCGGCTACTCGAGCTACGCCCTGATCGTGATCCGCTCTTCTGCCAATCCCCCGATGGACCAGAACTCTCCAGAGGATATCTTCACCCTCGGCGACTATCTGGGCCGCGACCAGTATGGCTATCGCCCACTGCTCTACGGACAGGCCTTTACCTCACAGGTGGCCCTCGAACAGGACGGCAACTACTGCAAGCCCGTCATGTCGAAGGGAAAGCCCGTATGGCAGCGCAAGGAGAAAGCCTCCGAGGATGAGAAGGACTCCTACTTCATCGTCCGCACGAAGGATGAATACAAATACGCCCAGAACATGCTGTTCCCGCGTATGTACGATGCAGGCCACGCTGCTGCCTACGAATCATGGATGGGCGGCGTCGATGGCTACGAGGTGCCCTACGACCGCTGCGGCGAACAGATGACGGTGAAGGTACCCACACAGCTGGAGAACATCCGCTTCTTCCTCAGTTATCAGTGCAACTTCATGTACTGGCGCTACTTCATGTGGAACTTCGCCGGCCGTCAGAACGACATCCAGGGCAACGGAGAACTGGAGCACGGCAACTGGCTGACGGGTATCCCCTTCATTGATAATGCACGCCTCGGCGACCAGTCGCTGCTGCCCGACGAACTCAAGGAGAATAAGGGCCACAACGTCTTCTACTGTCTGCCCCTCATCTTAGGTCTCATCGGCCTCTTCTGGCAGGCTTGGTACACCCGCAGGCGCAAAGTCACCATCAACGGCACAGAGAAGACCATCGACGACCCCATCGGTATCCGCCAGTTCTGGGTAGTCTTCTTCCTCTTCTTCATGACAGGTCTGGCCATCGTCATCTACCTAAACCAGACCCCGAT
>JAEEGJ010028468.1_pt1 | contig 11110 bp, 10 predicted proteins | sample 8958761 | NCBI WGS metagenome assembly JAEEGJ01 (sample SAMN16246546, study PRJNA631951) | gut metagenome | biome: gut microbiome; feature: rumen; material: RS-attached | host: Bos | place: Iran: Karaj | collected 2018-10
CTCCGCCGTGCCGTTCAACTACCACAAGACCAGCGTATTGGGCGCGAATCTCGGCGGCTGGACCTCCTGGGCGCTGGGACGCACGGCCTTCGGCGTGGAGCTGCGGCGCGAAGCCATCGCCAGCACCACGCTCGGCGAGCCGCTGGCCCGGCCGCGCGCCATCCGCGGCACGGAGCGCGCCTACGACAGGGGACTGGACCGCACGCACATCAGCTTCTACCTGGAGCACAACGTCATCCTGCAATGGTTCACGGCGTCAGCCGGCGTCGCGGCCATCCGCAACACCTGGGGCGGACAGCCGTTCCGGCTCTATCCGGGCGCGGACCTCAGCGCGCGCATCGGCGCCCGCTGGAAGGCGTACGCGTCCTGGAATACCTCGCTGCGCCTGCCCACCTTCACGGAGCTCTATTATTCCGTCGGCGGGCACGCCGCCGACAAATACCTGCGGCCCGAGCGCCTGCAGGCTTTTGAATTGGGAATCAAATACCTGCGCCCGGGCATCAGCGCCGTCGCCTCGGTCTATCACCACCACGGAACGGATCTGGTCGACTGGATCAAAGATCTCTCGAAAGGGGAGGACGCCCTCTGGGTGTCCGTCAACCATACGCAGGTCAACACGCTCGGCGAAGAGCTCTCGCTGCGCGTCCAGCCGGGCATCCTGCTGGGCCGGGAGGATTTCTTCCTCCGTTCGTTCAATGCCGGCTATGCCCACATCCACCAGGACAAGGCCCTGGAACCCGGCCTGCAATCGGCCTACGCCCTGGAATACCTGCGCAACAAGCTCGTCCTGCAGGCGGATTTCCAGCTCTGCGGGCCGCTGTCCCTGAACCTGGCCTACAGCTGGATGGACCGCGTGGGCAGCTACGAAGCCTTCGAGGCCGGCGTGAGCCGCGGGCCGCGCGCCTACGTGCCGTATTCGCTGCTCGACGCGCGCCTGACCTGGGAGACGGCGCGCTGGCGCTTCTTCCTGGAAGGCAGCAATCTGTTGAATATCACGTATTTCGACCACGGGAACATCCCGCAGCCCGGCATCCGCCTGCTCACCGGCTTGGTCTTCCGGATCCGGTAGGGGAGGCATGCTATTTGTAGGGATAAACCCTTAAAACACAACACTATGAAAAGTATCATCGTCCTCTTTCCGGCATTGTTCCTTGCCCTCTGCGGCAGCGCCCAGAACCCGTCCAAATCGGCCCTGGAGGTCCTTGACGGGCGGAATTATAAACTCCTGATCGAACGCGAAGTCGTCAACCGCTGGGAACAGCCGAGCGAGTCGTTCGCCATCGGACTGGGCGAGGGCTCCGGCCTCGCCGACAAGCCGAAGGCCAACATCAACGGCCAGGAGATACTCGTCACGGACCACTGGATCCGCGTGGACAACGACAAGCTCACCAGCCGCATCGGCGATATCCTCGACTATCAGCTGGCGGGTGACGGCGATGTCAACAAGAAATACCGGAACGCCGCCGCGGACAACATCGGAATCCGCGAATTCGAGATTACGGACTATAAAGAGGTTGCCAAGAAGAACAAACGGAACATCGACATCACGGCGATCCACAAGTCCGGGGTCCAGGTCTCCTTCAAGATTGCCGTCACGTCCAAAGGGCTGTTCAACCTGCGCGTGTACGACAAGACCGGCAACCAGATCCGCGAATACAAAGGTGTCCTGGATATGGATTACGCGCAATAGGGGGTTCTTCCCCTATCCGCTACTTAACATAATATAAATTGTGTAACAAAAGAGGCAGGGAAGCAGAAGGCGCTGTAATTTGGTGTTTTCCAGGCTTTTGATTATATTCGTCAAGACTAAAGAAAAACAACTATGCGGTACCTTGTTTCCTTCATCCTCTGCACCGTACTCTGCATCTGCTGGCTGATCCAACTCTTCTCGGGTCCGGGCTGGCGCTTCATGCACCTGGTGATGTTTGTTCTCAGTGCCCTGATCGCTGCCGGAAGCTTCGTCCAACTCAGGAGAGACCGGAAGAATCAACAGAGCAACCCGGCATTCAAGGCGACCTTGAATACCCTTATTATTATCTTCTGCCTGTTTATTCTCGTCGTGCTCATCAAAGCACTGACGCACTAGAGACCGCGTTTCGCGTCCACGGGACCGGCGTAGATGCCCAGGAAGATCTTGCGCAGCTCCGCCCTGTCAAGCCGGCGCTCGAGCTTGCCGAGCTTGTGGCCGATGTATTTCTCGAACGCGGCCAGATCCTGCTCCGTATAACGGCCCTCCTCGGCAAACTCGCGTTTGTCGTACAGCAGGTCGTGCGCCATATAATTGGTCTTCCAGAGCTTGTAGCCCGCGATGATGCGGCGGTCCAGCAGGTGGCGGATCGACTGGTAGCGGTCGTTCTTCTCGCATTTCGAGGCCTCGAAGATCTCCTCCGCCGTGAGCGGCTCCTCGATCTCCAGGTGGATGTGCCCCTTGGCCTGGCGGATGCCCGTCAGGATGCTGTGCAGGTCTTCGTCTTCCTTCTTGATATACGGTCCCTCGCGGCGCAGCAGCACTTCCCGCGCCTTGCGCGCGTCGCAGGACTCGTATTCATAGGAAATGCTCATCGGGACGATGTTCAGCTCGCGGAAATTCTCCTCGAACGTGCCCGTGCCGCTCATGTCGAACATCTTGAGCAGGCCCTGCTCCGTCGTGTCCAGGCCGTTCTTAGTGCGGCCCTCGCGCTGCGCGATCCAGATGGACGCGCCGCCGGACGTGATCCGCTCGCGGATGTATTGCGACAGGCGCTGCGACGAGAGATACAGCTCGCGGGCCTTGATGCCGCGGATGACCTTGATCATGCGGTTGGAGCGCAGCAGGTCCTCCAGCAGCTGGCTGGTGACGAGGTTCGACCCCACGCAGATCTCCGTGAACGGCAGCCCCGCCTGCTTCATCACATACTGGATGAGCGCCGGGTCGAGCACGATGTCGCGGTGGTTGGAAACGGCCAGGAAACGGCCCTGGATGCCCTTGAGATGCTCGATTCCGCTGCAGGTGAAGCCGTCGGAGGTCCGGGCCAGGATGCCGTCGATCACCCCCATCATCACTTCGTTCTGGAACTGGTCGATGCTGCCGATGCCGCGGAGCATGTGGCTCATCGCGGAGGCAGGGACCGACGGGAAAAGATATTTGGACACCACCGGCATCATCGGGTGCCGGGACATCCGGGCAAGGGCCTCTACGGCCTCTGCATCCGTATACGGGCGTATGTCCTCGAATTCATTCTCGTTCATACCCAGCAAATTTACGAAATCAGCGTCTAAAAAGCAAAGATGAGTCGCCGTAGCTCAGGAAACGGAAGCCGTTCGCCAGGGCGTAATCATAAATCGTGTGCCAGTCGCCGCCCACGAAGGCGGAGATCAGCAGCAGCAGCGTGCTCTGCGGCTGGTGGAAATTGGTCACCATCGCGTCCACCACGCGGAAGCGGAATCCGGGCACGATGATGATGCGCGTGCCCACCGTCAGCTCCTGCAGCCCGTTGGCGTCCAGATACGCGATGATGGCGTCCAGCGCCTCCTCCAGGCTCGGCGCATCCGCGCCCAGCCCGTACGGCGCCCACTGCTCCACGTCGGCCGGTTTGCCCGTCTGCAGGCAGCTCAGGCCCACATAATAGAGGGATTCGAGCGTGCGCACAGACGTCGTGCCGACGGCCACGACGGGGCGCTTGCGCTCGCGCAGGCGGACCAGCAGGTCGCGGCTCACCACGAACGGCTCGCGGTGCATCGGATGCTCCGACACGAGCGAGCTCTTGACCGGCAGAAACGTCCCCGCGCCCACGTGCAGGCACACGCGCTCGATGTCGATCCCCTTGGCGGCGATCTCGTCCAGCACCCGCTGGGTGAAATGCAGGCCGGCCGTAGGGGCCGCCACGGAGCCGCGGATGTGCGCGTAGAGCGTCTGGTAGCGCTCCAGGTCAATGGCCTCCGTGTCGCGGTTGAGATACGGTGGAATGGGCACGCGGCCACAGCGCTCGAGCAGCTCGGAGAACGGGATGCCGCCCTCCCAGCGGAATTCGACGACGCCGGTCTGGCCTTCGCGGCTGATCAGGCGCGCCTTGGGCCAGACGCCCTCGAATTCATCGCCCTCCAGGGTGAGGATTTCGTCGTTTTTCCAGCGTTTGGCGTTGCCGATCACGCATTTCCAGCGGCAGGTCGCCCTGGCGGCGAAATTGGTGTTGTATTCGGCCGGCGCGTCAGGCTCCAGGCAGAAAACTTCGATATGCGCGCCCGTGGGCCGCTTGAAGAACAGGCGGGCAGGGACGACCTTGGTGTCGTTGAATACCATCAGGGCCCCTTCGGGCAATTCCTCCGCGAGATGGCGGAATTTGCGCTCCGCGACCTGACCGTCGCGATAAACGAGCAATTTGGACGCGTCGCGCTCCGGAAGCGGATATTTGGCGATCCGCTCGTCAGGGAGCGGATAGTTGTAATCTTCTATATGAAGGACAGGTATCATGCTGCAAAGATACGGCTTTTTCACGGGGCGGACAAGGTGTATTTTTGTTAACTTTTGTGAAAAGATTGTAAACATTTGGAAAGTTTACAAATGTTTTATCCACTGTGCGCCCGGGGCGTTGAGAAGTGTGATAAGAAAAAGTGATTGCAGATTTATGTGTCAAAATATTTGCTCAAACTCAATACTTTACGAGATTCAACTGCAGTTAACAATGATGTTGATTCCGGTTCGCGACCCCGATTTTCGGGGTTTCACCTGTTAATTACATAGTAAGCTAACTAACTGATTGAATCTATATCAATAAATTAGGCTCGGTTTCCTCAATTAAGGGTTAACCATGCTCTCCCCTATCTTATTAACAAGCTGTCAACAGTTGCCATTTGTAACTGTTGATTCTGTGAAAAAGATTCGTTACTTTTGTAAACAAATCGTTTCGAAATATGAACAAGCGTCTTCAGCAGTTTTTGGCCGCCGAGAACATCAGCCAGGCCCAGTTCGCCGAGACCCTCGGCGTCGCACGCGCCAGCGTCTCCCACATCCTGTCCGGACGCAACAAGCCAGGCTTCGATTTTCTCGAGAGTATGATCCGCCACTACCCTGCCCTCAATTTTGAGTGGCTTCTCACGGGCCATGGAAGGATGTACGACAGCGCAAAACCTGCCCCTGAGGCCCCTGCAAGGCCGGTTTCTCCCCTGCCCGCCGAGCCGGAAGACTCGCTCTTCGGCGAACCCGGATACCGGCAGGAAACCGTCGCCGAGGCCCCCATCCAGCCGCAAAACAGCTATACCGACGATTTAGTTAGCAAGACGCAAGTCATTAATAATAAGAAGAATATTTCTAAAATAGTCGTCTTCTACACCGACGGCACCTTCCAGGAAATCCCATAATCAAAAGAAATATGTATCTTTGTACTTATGGGATTGTACGGAATTCTGATCAAACCCTTCGTCCGTAGAAGGGACATCGAGAGCGCCTCGCGGATTGCCCTCCGCTATTTCGAGCTGATCGAGAAGATTCCCGGCGGCCGCCTGATCAGCCGCTGGATCCACCGCAACCGCCCGGAGGGCCTCCAGCGCGAGGTTTTCGGCCTGGATTTCTATAATCCGGTCGGCCTGGGCGCCGGTCTAGACCTCTATGGCGAGCTGTACAACGACCTCAATAACCTGGGATTCAGCTTCGTGGAGATCGGCCCGATGGACGCCGACGGCGTCCGCCGCGCCGTCCGCCGCATCCAGGACGACCCGCAGGACGACATCCTCGCCGCCTGCATCAACGCCGACCACCTGACGGCCTTCACCCTCGCCTACGACTTCTGCGATTTCTTCGTGATCGACATTGCGTCCAATCCATCCACGGACGTGCTCGATCCCCTGCTGGACGCCCGTGTGGGTGAGGAGATCTACAAACCCATCGTCATCAAGCTCCCCAAGTCGATCCCCGTCTCGGAGATCGACGACATCATCGACTACAGCTTGATGAACGGCGTGGACGGCATCGAGGCCCGCAGCATCGAGCAGATCCGCCATATCCATGAGTATTCTCGCGGCCGCCTGCCCATCATCGCCAACACGCACATCGAGTCGCCCGAGCAGGCCGCGGAGGCCCTCGAGGCCGGCGCTTCGCTGGTCGAGGTGCGCAACGCCCTGGTCCGCCAGGGTCCCCCGTTCGTCGGGAACATCCTGAAATATCTGCTTAAGAAGTTTGCCAAGAATGAGCGAAACAGTCCAAAACCGGATAGCCCGGCTGCTGAGCAATAGCGGCCGCACCCTCAGCGCCGCCGAGTCCTGCACCGGCGGACAGATCTCCCATCTGCTGACCACCGTGTCCGGTTCGTCCACCTGGTATCTCGGCTCCGTCACCTCCTATGCGACCGCCATCAAGGAGAAGGTCCTGGGTGTCCCCTCCCGCACCGTCGAGCAGTTCGGCCTGACCAGCGGAGAGGTGGCCGCCGCCATGGCGGAAGGTGTCCGTGCCCTGACGGGCAGCACCTACGCCGTCGCGACCACCGGCCTCGCCGAGGGCGGCGACGGGCACTATCCGGAGGGCACGGTCTGGATCGGCGTGACCGGTCCGGCCGGCACGAAGGCCCGGATTTACCAGTGTGACCTGGGTCGGAAGGGCAATATCCGCCGTTTTGCCAACGTCGCCCTCCAAACTTTGGCCGCTTACATCGAAAACGATTTAAAGAAATAGGAATCAATCCACGAAACAAAAGAGTTATACTACATAACGTTTTTGTTAACCCCTCTTTTCGCCCCGTTTCGGGGCGATTTTTCGTATCTGTGCGGCGGGCGGCGGGCTACTGTCGTGCCGGAAGGCGTAGCCACCCTCGGCTCGTTAGAGGGAGGGACCCGACGGATACAAGTTCCCGCGTCTGCGGGGACGCAGGAGACGTTGGGAGGGATGAAGTGGAGCGAAGCGGAACGGAAACTTCCGGCACGACAGTAGCCGCCGCCCGTGATACAAGGATTATTTCCGGTCGTACGGGATGAGGGAGGCGTTCTTGAGGTAGAGGACGTGAAGGGTGGGGTCGTTGAGGAAGTAGACCGAAGCGCCGGTGCCGAGATCGACGGTCAGCTCGTCGGTGGCGGCGGTCGTCAGGCTCGAATTCAGGCCCGCCACTTCGGCGAAGGCGCGGGCGTTCTCGAGGCTGACGGCATTGACCTGCGACGAAGTCCCGATCCGGTAGCGCGCCACGGGCGCCTTGCCGTTCAGGATCGACTTCGAGAATCCTTTCGCGTCCAGCTTCAGCAGGCCGGTCTCCCCTCTCACCAGCAGCGTCGCGTTGCCGGAAACGGCAAAAGCCGACGCAGCCGTGCGGTGCGTCAGGTCCAGGTTGGACGAACCCGCCTGGTCCACGGACAGCGAATCACAGTCCACCGACAGCGTCGCGTCGGCTTTGCGGTCCAGCGACAGCCGGATCCGATCGGCTTTGAACGCCACGGAAGCGATCCGCGCATTGTCCGACAGCTTCACGCTGACGCAGGAATCATCAAAGACCAGGTCGTCCGCCGCGACCAGGGCGGCACGCCCGTCCAGCGCCAGCTCGCGCAGCGTCTCGGGCATCGTCACCTCGATACGGAACTCCGGACTCCGGGAATCCTTGCCCTTGAAAAGCTTGCGCACCTCGCCCGGCACCTTGCGCTCATCCATCGTCACGGTCAGCGTGCTGTCCGCTACGGAGAACTGCACGTAATCCCCGAACAGCTCCTCCACGGCCATCCGCGCGCGATACTGCTTGCCGTAGCGGATGTCCAGGCTGAACTCGCCGCCCAGGACGATGCGGCTGAAGGCCGGCAGCTCGTCCTTCACCGTCGCGCGGACCCGCTGCGCGGAGAGCGGCAGCGATCCTGCAGCGGCGATTGCGATAAGGACGAGTAAAAGTCTGTGATTCAATCGTTTCATATACTGAATTAATCGATTAACGTTCCCCACTCTTCGGTCTTGGCGTCCAGGTCCCGCTTGCACTCCAGGTACTCGCGGGTCAGGTCCATGATGTCGTCCTTCTCCGTGGGCGCCGCCAGGATTGCCTCGATCTGCTTCATCCGTTCCTCCTGCCTGGCGATCTCGCACTCCAGGTAAGAGATGCGGTTCTTCTTCTTGCGGTCGATCTTGTTGACCTGCTTGCGCTCCTCGAAGGCGCTCTTCTTCTGCTCCTCCTCCTTGCGCGCGGCGGCCGTCGGCGCCGGCGCGAACTTGCGCTCCAGCTCCTGGAGCGTCTCCAGCTTGCGCTTCGCGAGGAAGTCGCTCACCGTGCCGAGGTGCTCCTTGACCTGGCCGTCGCGGAACTCGTACATCTTGTCCACCAGCCCGTCCAGGAAGTCGCGGTCGTGCGAGACGACCAGGAGCGTGCCGTCGAAGGCCTTGAGGGCCTGTTTGAGGATTTCCTTGGACTTGATGTCCATGTGGTTGGTCGGTTCGTCGAGGGCCAGCAGGTTGTAGCTCTGGAGCATCAGCTTGGCCATGCCCAGGCGGGCGCGCTCGCCGCCGGAGAGCACGGACACGCGTTTGTCGATGTCCTCGCCGCGGAACAGGAACTGGGCCAGCAGGTCGCGCAGCTTGCTGCGGATGTCGCCCACGGCGATGCGGTCCAGCGTGGAGAATACGGTCTCGTTCTTGTCGAGGATATCTTCCTGATTCTGGGCGTAGTAGCCGATCTGGACGTTGTGTCCGAGGCGGGATTCGCCGCTGATCGGGTCCAGCTCGCCGTTGATCACGCGCATCAGCGTGGTCTTGCCCTCGCCGTTGCGGCCGATCAGCGCCACCTTCTCGCCGCGCTTGATCTCGATGTCGGCATGGCGGAAGACGACCTTCTGCGGGTAGCCGACGGTCAGGTCCGTGGCCTTGTAGACGACGTCGCCGGAGCGCGGCGCGGGCGGGAATTTGACCGTCAGGCGGGCGTTGTCGGTCTCGTCGATCTCGATGCGGTCGAGTTTCTCCAGCGCCTTGATGCGGGACTGGACCTGGTTGGACTTCGTGGGCTTGTAGCGGAAGGTGTTGATGAATTCTTCCGTCTTCTGGATCATCCGCTGCTGGTTCTCGTAGGCCGCGACCTGCTGCTGGATGCGCTCCGCGCGAAGTTCAAGGTATTGGGTATAAGGGACTTTGTAGTCGTGGATATGGCCGAGCATCACCTCGACGGTGCGGGTCGTGACCGTGTCGAGGAAGCGGCGGTCGTGGCTGACGAGCAGCAGCGCGCAGCGGCGGGCCTTGAGGTAGTCTTCCAGCCACTCGATGGACTCGATGTCGAGGTGGTTGGTGGGCTCGTCGAGCAGGAGCACGTCCGGCTGGCGGAGCAGGATCTTGGCCAGCTCGATGCGCATGTTCCAGCCCTGGGAGAAGGTCTCGGTCAGGCGGCCGAGCTCGTCGTCCAGGAAGCCGAGACCCAGCAGGGTCCGGCGGGCCTGGACCTCGGGCGGCTCGCTGTGGCTCATCTCCAGGCGGTCGTTCAGGCTGGTCAGGCGGTCGATGAGCGCTGCGTAATCGTCTGATTCATAGTCGGTGCGGGTCTCCAGCTCCTTCGTCACGGAGGCAATCTCGCGTTCGATTTCGGCCGTATTCGCGAAGGCGGTCATCGCCTCTTCGAGCACCGTGCGGCCGCGGTGGTGCTCCATGATCTGCGGCAGGTAGCCGATGGTCAGGTCGCGCGGCTTGTCGATCCGCCCGGAGGTCGGATTCTGCAGGCCGCATATCATCTTCAGGATGGTGGACTTCCCCGCTCCGTTCTTGCCCACGAGTCCGATCTTGTCGAACTCGCTCACGTGGAAGTTGATCTTGTCCAGCAGGACAAAACCACCATACGCAACTGTCACATCCTCAATCGAAATCATATCTTTTATCTCGATTGCAGGTCAGGCAGTGCCGCAAGCAAACCCGTGGCCACCCATGGCCTCGTAAATGGGAGGGGCCCGCGCCGCAAGGCGTGGGAGGGATGAGCGAAGCGAAGGTTTGCTGCGGCAGCTGCCTGCCTGCAATCAGTAAATATCATATAAACAACAAAGTATCAAAGAATTCCGGGCGGTGGAAGTCGGGGTTGGGCGTATCGATCGGGGCCCAGCTCACGAAGTGCGGGACGGGCAGGCCGTCGCCGCATTTGTAGAAGTTTCCGCGCGCCTGCAGGCCGTCGAAGCGCTCCAGGCCGAAAGTCGCGGCGGGAATCTCCAGCGCGACCTCCCAGGCCGTCGGCTCCTCACGGAGGCCGAACGGCGCCGTGCCGAGCGAGCAGCGGCGGACGATGCCGTCGTAGGCCGCCTGCGGCAGCGATTCGCGGTCACCGCGCCCCGTGCCCCGGCAGAGCAGCACCTTGCCCGTGCAGGTGCACTCCAGGTTGTAATAATAGCCGTCCGCGCGCGGCGCGAAGAAGAACTCCACGCACGAATCCTCCCAGACATGCTCGCGGTCCGCGGCGCAGACCGCCCGCACGGCATCCTCGCGCACCCGGTAGGTCAGGTGCAGCGTGTCTCCCGTGTGGTAGATTTCAAACTGGACGTCCGGGCGGGACGGGAACGCATCCGGCCAGTTCAGGCAGGCTATGCGTCCGCTTCGGGGCTCTCGGGTGATTTCGAGCATAACAGGATGGAGATTTCGTACAACAGATAAAGCGGCGTGGCGACGATGATCATCGACAGCGGGTCCGCCGGCGTCACGAGCGCGGCGAGGACGAGCACCGCCACGATGGCGTAGCGGCGGCCCTTGCGCAGCTGCGCACGCGTCAGGATGCCCAGGCGCGAGAGCAGCCAGATGACGGTCGGGAACTCGAAGGAGAGGCCGACCAGCAGCACGGTCGAGATGAACATCGACATATAGGACCCGATCGTGATCGCGTTGGTGATCTGGTCGCTGACCGAATAATTCAGGAAAAACTGCACACAGGCGGGCAGGACCAGCACGTAGCCGACGGCGACGCCCAGGTAGAAGAGCCCGGCGGCCATCAGGAACGCCGTCCCGACGGCCCGGCGCTCCCGCTTGTAAAGCGCCGGCGCCACGAAGCGCCAGAGCGCCCACACGATGTAGGGACAGCCGAGGATCAGCGCGGCGCCGAAAGCGGCCCGCAGGTGGACGAAGAACTGCGCGGACATCTCCACGTTGATCAGTTCGAAGTCGAAATGCCATCCCAGGAGCCGGTAGAGGAAGAAATCCTCAGACGCCGGCGCCAGGACG
>JAEEGJ010028470.1_pt1 | contig 11109 bp, 10 predicted proteins | sample 8958761 | NCBI WGS metagenome assembly JAEEGJ01 (sample SAMN16246546, study PRJNA631951) | gut metagenome | biome: gut microbiome; feature: rumen; material: RS-attached | host: Bos | place: Iran: Karaj | collected 2018-10
TAGAGACAAGAAGGTAAAGCATGCGAAGGCGGACACGAAATAAGCTTTCGGTTTTGATGACAAATAGTAAGGAGGCTTCCGCATAGGAGGCCTCCTTATTGTTATTTTGGTCTTATTTCTTCCTTCCTGAGAGGAGCTCAGCGTAGTTCCTGAGATGGGTTTTCTTCTCTTCTGGCAGGCTAACAGCTTTGAGAGCGGCCAAAGCTTTTTGGTCGTATTCGGCAATGACTTGTTCGACGGCCTCTTTCACATGCAGGCGGTCGTAGATGGCCTGTACCTCTTCGATTTTTTCTTCCTCGTCGTGGTCGATGCGCAGTGTGAAGAGATGCGCAAGGCGTTTGCGGTCTTTTTCAGAAGCCAGTTCAAGGGCTTTCAGGTAGAGGTAAGTCTTCTTGTTTTCAGCGATGTCGCCGCCGTGGCGTTTGCCGAAGACTTCCACGTCGCTATATAGGTCAAGGATGTCGTCTTGCAGTTGGAAACTCATGCCCATATTGATGCCGAAGTCGTAGAGGTGCTGGATATCGCTGGTTGTAGCGTCTCCCACGGTAGCTCCCATCTGAAGGGCAGTGGCCAAAAGAACGGCGGTCTTTAGCCTGATCATTTCCAAATATTCGTCGATGGTCACGTCGCCTAAGGTCTCGAAGTTGAGGTCCATCTGTTGACCTTCACAAATCTCTATGGCTACCTTGCCAAGTTGTTGTGCAAGTTCGGCACCTTTTTTCGGCTTCAGTGCAAATTGGAAGGCTTTAGCTAACATGGCATCACCGGAGAGGATGGCAATGTCGGAGTTCCATTTCTGGTAAACAGTCGGCTTGCCACGGCGCATAGGAGCCTTGTCCATGATGTCGTCGTGGATGAGGGTGAAATTGTGGAAGGTTTCCAAAGCCAAGGCGGGCCAAAGGGCTTGTTGCTCGTCGCCGCCAAACATGTCGTTGGCCAAGAGGCAGAGCATGGGGCGGAGGCGTTTGCCGCTTTGCAAGATGGTGTAGGCAATGGGTTCGTATAACTCGGTCGGCTGACCGTTGAAGTCGCGTTGCGCCATGAAATCGGCGAAATCCTGTTGCAGTTGCTTGATTTTTTCCATGAAATGCAGATTTGATGGCACAAAAGTAAAGTTTTTTGCCCAATCGCACAATTTTGGAGCGGATTTTGCGGTTTTTATTCCGTTTTATTTCAAATGAAAATGCCATGAAATACCTCAGACTGATTCCCGTTTTGCTGCTCGGCGCGATGCTGACGGCCTGCAACACGACCAAGAAACTCTATGAAGCCCAACAGTATGACCAAGTGATTCAGCGCGTTGCGCCCGAAGTGTGCCAAGGCAAGATGAACGTCAAAGACATCAATTATGTGGCAGCCTCGTACCACAAGGCCAACCAAGCCGACCACGAGCGCATACAAGCCTTGAAAGCCACCGGCCAACCCGATGTGTGGCCAGAAATTTACCAGCGTTATTGCAGCATGAAAGGCCGCAACGACGCCTTGAAATGCTTCCCGAGCAAGGTGAAAAACGACATGAACTATGTGAAACTTGACCTTGATGATGACATGACGGCTGCCCGCAACAAGGCGGAGAGTTTTTTGGTGGCGAAGGCCAATCAATTGTTGAGTACGGGTTCGAAAGCCGATGCGGAAATGGCGGAGAGATACATTAATCAACTTGAGCGTACCAATTCAGCGAATCCCCGCTTGTTGGATTTGAGAAAAAAGTGTGCTTTGTTTACAAATGAGCATGTTGGTTTTGGGTATGTTTGTGGTAACAGTAACTATTCATCATTAAATATAAAGAAGGTTTTATTTGCTTTTGATGAAGGGGAGCTTCCAAGTCAAATTTCAAATGTTCATATAGTGACCGATCCCAGGCCAGGAGAAAATCGTAAGGCTATGGTGTGTGTGATTGAAGAGAATGTAGCCATTTCGCCAACTCGTTTAGACAAAGTGACTTTCAAGGAAACGAAAGGCAACCAAACCGTTGAAGTGACGGATTATTCACAGTCAAAAACGATGACGGTTAAAGGATATATCCAATATCGTTCCAAGCGTGATGGAAAGATATTAGGTTCTGTTCCTTTTGAAGCAACCTCCACCTTCAAGAACGACTACACCACCATCAAGGGTGACCGCGAGGCGTGTTCTACAGAAACACTCAACCGTTTGAATGGCAAGCCTGTACCCTTCCCTACGGACGAGAGTTTATTGTTGGATGCGGCGCGGAAACTTAATGATTTGCTGGCTGGGGAGTTAAAGAAGTAAGCCGTTGCGTCACCGAGTCCATGATCCTTTCGGTGGTGGCGGGATCATGGGTATAATAGCGCATGTTTTCCTTGAAAATGCTATCGGTAATACCGTAATGCTCAAAGAGTTGCTGGTAATATTCTTTGGCCATGTCGTCAATCACTTTGCCGTTGGACTTTCGGTAATTCATATCGGCCTCAAGAATTTGCACGTCGGTCATTACGGCAATCATCTCCTGTTCGGTGAGCAATCGCGATGGGACAACCGCCTTGTTCTTGTTGCCGCAAGCCGACACAAGTACAAGGAATAGGGTAATAAAAACCAAGCGTTTCATTGTCTGTCAGTTGCCAACATCGGAAAGGAACTTAATACGCATCAGTCGGACTTCTTCCTCATCGTATTCATCTTCGCCCAATTCGCGCAAAGCAGCCTGAATGTCATCTGTCTCGGCCTCGTGGAAATACTCGAGTATGTCTTCTTGGTGGTAGATGTCGACATTTTCCTCGATGTAATAGTTGATGTCCAGATGTGTGCCACTCGACACGATGCTCTCGATTTCTGACAGCAGTTCATCGAATTCAAGACCCTTTCCGTAGGCAATGTCCTCCAACGGAATCTTCTTGTCAATGTTTTGGATGATGCCGATTTTCAAGGCCGAGTTGTTCACTACCGACTTGACAACCATGTCGTTGGGCCGTGTAATGTCGTTCTCCTCCACATACTCCTTGATGAGCTTGATGAATGGCTCACCGAATTTCTCTGCCTTGCCCAAACCCACACCCGCAATTTGGGTCATCTCCTCTTTAGTGATGGGGTACTGGATGGCCATATCCTCAAGCGAGGTGTCTTGGAAGATGACAAATGGTGGCAGACCATTCTGTTTGGCTATGGTTTTGCGCAGGTCTTTCAGCAGGGCAAAAAGGGTCTTGTCGGAACCGCCGTCCTTGCCACCACCCATGGCTATCGACTCGGGATCATCATCCTCGCTGCTATCGTAGTCGTGGTCCTTGACAAGCATGACGGTGTAAGGTTTCTTGATGAAGCCTTTGCCCTCCTTGGTGATTTTCAAGATGCCGTAGTTCTCTATATCCTTAATCAACAGTTTGTTGACCAATGCCTGACGGATGACTGCCGTCCAATACTTTTCGTCATGTTCGTCACCTGCACCAAAATACTCGTTGTTTTCTTGCTTTGCGGCCTTGATGTCGCCCGTAAGTTTGCCGGCCAGCAATTCAGCAATGTGTTTGGTCTTGAAGAGCTGTTTGGTGTCCTCAACAGCCTCGAGGACGAGCTTGAGGTCTTCCTTGCCATCAAATTTCTCTTTGGGCGAGCGGCAATTGTCGCACGAGCCGCAGTTTTCCTTTTCATATTCTTCTCCGAAATAATGGAGTAGTAGTCTGTGACGACAAACCGCTGATTCAGCGTAAGTTACTGTTTCATTAAGCAACTCACGGGCAATCTCTTGCTCGGCCACATTCTTGCCTTTGTTGAACTTCTCCAATTTATGGATGTCCTCGTAGTCATAGAAAGCGATACAATTGCCTTCACCGCCGTCGCGACCGGCGCGGCCTGTCTCTTGATAGTAACCTTCAAGGCTCTTGGGAATGTCGTGGTGGATGACGAAGCGCACATCAGGCTTGTCGATGCCCATACCAAAGGCAATGGTGGCCACAATGACATCGGCTTCTTCCATGAGGAACTTGTCTTGGTTCTCCTTGCGTGTCTGACTATCGAGGCCAGCGTGGTATGGCAAAGCGCGGATACCATTGATAGCCAAGGTTTCAGCCAGTTCCTCCACTTTCTTGCGGCTCAAGCAGTAAACGATGCCCGACTTGTTCGGGTTCTGCTTAATGTATTTGATGATATCCTTGACAACGTCCTTGGTCTTTGGACGCACTTCGTAATAAAGGTTCGGACGATCAAATGATGATTTGAACACCCGCGCATCCATGATTTCGAGATTCTTCATGATGTCATTCTGCACCTTCACGGTGGCCGTGGCAGTCAAGGCGATAACAGGCAAGCTGTCGTCAATGGCGTTGATGATAGGACGCAGACGACGATACTCAGGGCGGAAGTCGTGTCCCCACTCCGAAATACAGTGCGCCTCATCTATGGCGACAAACGAGATTTTCAAGGTACGCAAAAACTCCACCGTCTCTTCCTTGGTAAGGGATTCGGGTGCCACATACAGCAACTTGGTCTTGCCGCTCTTCAGGTCTTCTTTCACCTCCATTAGTTCAGCCTTCGATAACGACGAGTTCATCACATGCGCAATGCCGAGGTCAGTACCGAAGTTGCGAATCATGTCGACCTGATTCTTCATCAAGGCAATGAGCGGTGAAACTACGATGGCCGTGCCTTTTGACATGAGTGCGGGCAGTTGGTAGCACAAAGACTTACCGCCGCCCGTAGGCATCAAAACGAAGGTGTTGTTGCCCGCCAAAACGCTCTTGATGATCTCCTCCTGATTCCCCTTGAACTGATCGAAACCGAAGACGTCCTTCAGCAGCTTGTGGATTTTCTGGTCATCTTTCTTTGCCATAGCTTTGGTTTTTGGTATTGTCCGAATTTTTGCGTTACTTTGCAATCTGTTTTGAAAAACGACGTTATGCCTTCGGAGGTTCCTCTCCCAGAAAGCAAAACAAAGTTATATCTTTTCAATCATACGGCGCAAGAAAAATTTGAGAAAAAATGAGAAAAAATAAAGAAATAATTCGATTTGCAAGTCAAATTATTGACAATGAAGCAAATGCAATTATTGGACTCAAGGCTCAATTGGACGATGATTTTGCGGAAACAGTCAATTTGATGCTTGAAAATCAGGGGAACCTCGTGTTTTCGGGCATCGGAAAGAGCGCGATTGTGGCCCAAAAGATTGCCGCGACGATGAATTCAACGGGAACGACCGCCGTTTTCATGCATGCCGCTGATGCCATCCATGGCGACTTGGGTATCGTGCGCGAAGGCGACATCGTGGTCATCCTTTCGAAAAGCGGCGAAACGCCCGAAATCAAGATGCTTGTGCCGCTCATCAAGTTACGGGGCAACAAAATCGTGGCTATCGTTGGCAATCGCAATTCCTATTTGGCCTCACAAGCAGACCTCATTCTTGACGTGACCGTGGACGAGGAAGCTATTCCTGGTAGCCTTGCTCCCACCAGCAGCACCACCGCCCAACTTGTCATGGGCGATGCGCTTGCATTAATATTAATGAGGTGTCGCGGCTTCTCCACCACCGATTTTGCCAAATTCCACCCAGGTGGCGCTTTGGGCAAACAGTTGTATCTTCGCGTTAAAGACCTGTATGTCAGGAATGAGCGTCCCGAAGTTGGTCCCGATGACAGCCTGACGCAAGTCATCATCGAAATGACTCACAAACGCCTCGGTGCGACCGTAGTAACTGAAAACGAACAACTTATAGGTATCATCACCGATGGTGACCTGCGTAGAATGTTACTGAAATACCCCGATATCGAGCAGGTAAAGGCCGCCCAAATCATGACCTCCAACCCTAAAACAATTGACGAAAACGCTTTGGTCGTCGATGCCTTGCACAAAATGAGGGAGAACAGCATCACCCAGCTTCCTGTTATCAATAACGACAAATATTTGGGAATCATACATTTACACGATATACTTAAAGAAGGGATATTTTGATTATGAAGTTGTGGACTGAAGATTTAGTAAAAAAATACAAGCAGCGCACCGTCGTGAAGGGCGTAAGCGTTGAAGTTGAACAAGGCGAGATTGTCGGTCTTTTAGGTCCCAACGGCGCCGGCAAGACGACCACTTTTTATATGGTGGTGGGGCTCATCAAGCCTTATTCCGGCAAAGTTTTCCTTGACGAGCAAGACATCTCATCGCAGCCCATGTTCAAGCGTGCCCAGATGGGCATCGGCTACCTCGCGCAAGAAGCTTCGGTGTTCCGCCAGATGAGTGTTGAAGACAACATCGCCTCGGTGATGCAGTTCAAGAAAGGCATGACGAAGCAAATGCAACGCGAGAAGCTGGAGTCGCTTTTAGACGAATTCGGTTTGCAGCATGTCCGCAAGAGCAAGGGCATACAGCTGTCGGGTGGCGAGCGTCGTCGCACCGAGATTGCCCGAGCATTGGCCGTTGACCCCAATTTCATCCTTTTGGACGAACCTTTCGCCGGCGTCGACCCTATTGCCGTGGAGGATATCCAAAGAATCATTTTCAAATTGAAGAGAAAAAACATCGGTGTGCTCATCACTGACCACAACGTTCACGAAACGCTCTCCATCACTGATCGTGCCTATTTGCTTTTCGACGGTTCCGTACTCATGTCAGGCACCCCCGAAACCTTGGCCGAAGACGAGCATGTCCGACAGGTTTATTTGGGGCATAACTTCATTTTGCATAAAAAGGAGATGTAATCGTTTTATCAACCCATTTTCTCTCCAAAGAAAACTGACAGCAAAACATAAACCATCATCACAAAAGGCAGTGCCAAGAACCTAAAAACGGCAAAGCCAACAACAGCAATAATCAGGAAAATCCACTTGACTTCGTTGCCTTTCCATTTCACAGACTTCATCTTGAACGAGAAGAAACGCAAGCGGCTGACCATCATAAAGGAAAAGATAATCGTGATGCCGAGGCAGGCCCAATAGCCCAGACTGCCATCTATGAGATGCCCCACTTGGCCAAGCATCAAGGGCAAAGAAGCAATGAAGATGGCCATGCCGGGGGCGGGAATGCCTCGGAAAGTGGTTGTTTGCGTGTCGTCAATATTGAATTTGGCCAGACGAATGGCTGAAAACACAGGCAACAGAAACGCCAAGCAAGGCAACAACTTCACGCCAAACAGTGCGACGGTCGGGAAATCGACGGCTCGACTCATCAGCCAATACATGATGAACCCTGGAGCCACACCAAACGAAACCACATCGGACAATGAGTCCAAGTCAGCGCCGATGGGCGAATGGGCGTGGAGTAGCCGTGCCGTAAAGCCATCGAGAAAATCAAAGAGTCCAGCAACAAAAATCATAATCGCCGCTTTAACAGGCATGTCCATCGAGAGAAACAGGATGGACATGCAACCAGAGACGAGATTGCCGCAAGTGATGGCGTTGGGAATATGTTGCTTGACTGTCATGTCTATTTAGCATACAGTTCGTCAATCTTCACAACGATGGGCTTTTTGTCACGGAACGCGTAACCACAACGACCCGCAGGTGCACCGGTGAGGTAGGTCGGCTCACAAACGAGATAGTTCTTCCCGTCTACATCAATAAAGGTACCGCCCAAATCCTCGTTGAAATGGACTGCCGTCGAAAGATGTGCGGGATAATGGAGCAATACCACATCAAGTTGCAACAGGTCGCGAACAATACAAGCAAAGAGAACGGCGCGGTCCTCGCAATCGCAAGAGGGATAGTAGAACGTTTCGTCGGGGAAAAGGGGACGTTCATAGCCAAACTGCCGCTGATCAGTCTCATAATTGAACCCAGTTTGGATAAAGTCGAGAATGATATTGACAGCATCATACTCGCGTTTCCCTTCAATGGCTTTGCGCAGCATCGGATAAAGCTGCTCTTTTAGTTGGTCGCTCAAAGAGGCTTTTGCATAATAGCTCCACATAGAGCTGCGAGGATAGCTGTCATAAAAATCGATGAGATTGGCATTGAGCTCCACAGTCACCTTCACATCAGGATAGTGGCGCGACTCGATGGTGCGTTTCTCGGTACGGTTGATGGGCAGTTTAGGTTGAGTGAGGGCAAGTGTGAACGGACGCTCATTGGGAAACGCCTGTTTGGAGACATGCATGTTTTTGTTGCTGACCAGGGTATCAAACACATAAAACTTTGATCCAGCTTGCTCGAAATAGCCATATCCAAAAATCTCCTCTGTAGACCCAATCAAAAGCACAAGTTTGGTATCCAGACGTCCAAATCGTATCTGGTAGCCCGATTGGGTGAGCAAATAGGCCTGCATCACAATCGCTTCATTGTTTTTGCCGCCACAGTATTCCTGGGCAACGGTTTCCGTGAGCTGAATGTAAGCCCAGTCACACAAGCTTCGCTCCGTCCGTTGTTGCAAACACTCGCCAACAATATTATCATAGTATTCGTCGGAAAGCTTCCGCCACATGTTTGCCACACTCTTTTCTGAATTGTCAGCCAGCTTTAAGGTACGTCCCTTTTGAAAGTGGAACATGAAAGATGATCCGTAAAGATACACGGTTTGAACCGTAGCAGCAGGCATAGGCTTCGGCCTTATCGGCGCAAGGGGTTCAGGCTGCTTCAAAAACTTTGGTGTAGACTTAATGCCCTCAAGCTCTATTTCCCTAGAAGGAATACGAGGTGCATGTGTCGGTCGGGGTTCTGTTCGGGGCTCTGGTTTGGGGTCAAATTTGGGAACTGCAATGGGGTCTGGGACTGATTTCAGCTCGGGTGTTGGTTCGGGCACTGGATTTGGTTCAGGCGTTGGTTCAGGCTCTGGATCTGGTTCGGGCGTTGGTTCAGGCTCCAGATTTGGTTCAGGCGTTAATTCGGGCTCTGGACCTGGTTCGGGCATTGGCTCGGGCGTTGATTCAGGGTCTAGATTAGGCTCTAAATCCGGCTCAAGTGTCGGATCAGGAGAAGGATTAGGACCTTCAAAAATAAGACGTGGATCTTCAGGCTTGGGTTGCCAAGGAATCTCCTCTGGAGGACTCATATTAAACAATTTCCACGTCTCTTCGAGAAACTTGGCATAATCGGCATTGGCCTTACGACGGAAATCTTGATAGTTGTCTATCGATTGTTGCTTAAATTTCTCGTACTCGTCATAAGCGTTTTGGTTTGAATTCTTCACAGTTTTGCTCCAGTCTTCGTCGACCTGGGCGGTAAGCGTGGCTGCCATAGCCATCGCCAACATTGTCATTGTCAATCGTTTCATACAAACTTCATTTAGAATCATGCACAATAGAGGCACTCAAGGTGGAAAATTAGTCTAAACAACGGTGCAAATTTACAAGAAAAATCACATCAACACCTATCAGGATGTAATTTTCATTCCATTGTCCATAAAACCGAAGATTAGGAAAGATTTTTTTCCGATGAGTTGTAACTTTTCGCTCATTTTTCCGTATTACTTATATATTGCGATGAACAGAAAACAGTACAACACATGCGTGGAATGTTACGCTGACAAGCTTTTTCGTTTCGCGTTCTCGAGTCTGCGCAACCGCGAAGCGGCCGAGGATGTGGTACAGGAGAGCTTTGCCCGTGTTTGGGAACGGCTCGATGGCATCGACTTTGCAAAGGCCAAGTCGTACCTTTTCACCACTGCCCACCACGCCATGATTGACGAAATCAGACATCGGATACAGACGAGCGACATCGAAGAAATCGCAATCCTCTCTGACCCAAAAGGTATCCCCTACCCTGATGTCAATGACATTCTGCACAAGACCTTGGCCAACCTGCCCGAAGCGCAACGCAATGCCTTGCTGCTGCGCGACTATGAGGGCTACAGTTACCAAGAAATCGGCGACATCACTGGGATGAGCGAGGCGCAAGTCAAGGTGAACATCTTCCGCGCCCGCACCGCACTGAAAAACAAACTGAAAAGCATCGACAACCTCATCGACACAGAGCCATGAAAACAAACATCACCACCGAAAACTACGAGGCTTACCTCCTGGATTACATGGAGGGCAACCTTGGTCCCGAAGGGGCGGCAGCGCTACAAGCCTTCATCGCAACGCAAGGCTTAAACTGGGCCGAACTTACCGAGGAATTACCTCATTTGGAGGCACCTGAAGTCAGCTACGAGGGCAAGGAAAAGCTGAAAAAGCAGCGCGTCGTCGTACCACTATATTTCAAGATTGCCTCGGCTGCCGCTGTCGGCGGAATGCTGCTTACCATCGGATTGTGGCCCGAAAAGTCGTTGCCCAAAGTGAAGCCTGTTGCCGAACTGAAACCTATTGAAGCCCATCTGACCATAACGGATGAGCCTTTCAGAATCGTTCCGAAAAGAACCATTCAATACACCGAACGTCAAGAAACTAAAAAAGAAGCCAAAAGCGAGCCGACAAGGACGGAAATCGAATCCATTGCTTCGTTGGCGTCTGTGAAGGCACAAGAAATTGCCACCTCTGAAGATGCCGATTTCGCCCTTATGGCCGATATCGAGCTATTACGTTACCGACTGGAGACAGAACAAGCCCTTGCCCAGCTCGCCATCGAACCTTCTTATGAAGAGGAGATGCCCAGCTCGTGGATTGGGAAAGGCATCTATCGGATGACCGAAGGTCGACACAGCAGCATCATTGGCCTCATCAACACCGGCTTGCACCTCGCCAAGAAAGAGGTCGTGAAAGCCACCACCGACATGGCAGCGGTTGCCTACTATCGGGCAGACGAACACCTAGAAGAAGCCAGAGAACGCTGGCAAGAGAAACATGGAGAATAAAAAAATGCCGCTCGAAAGCGGCATTTTTTTGTCATATCGTTCAAGACTTAAAAGGTGATGCTGAAACCAAAATTGATGGGATGTACCTTGGCGTTCCCTGTCTCAAAGAGCGGCAACAAGGCATAGTTGGCGAAGAAGCCAATGTAATCGCTGCCGATGCGGAACGAGGCATCCAGCTTGAATTGGTTGATGCTTGCCCCGTAATAGCGCTTGACTTGTGTGCCATCGGCGAACTTCACTCGGTTCCATTGCGCAATTCTCAACCCACCAGTCACACCTGCGTCGATGTACATGTGACGCACCGGGCGAATCTCCAACATCAGTGGCATTTGCAGGAACAAAACGCCAAATTTGCTGTTTTTGACGATTTTGTCTTCTTCGATGGGCACGAGAGTATAAACCACATTGTCATTGTCGAATTCAATCTTGACATCGTTATTCCAACTAAAG
>JAEEGJ010028471.1_pt1 | contig 11109 bp, 7 predicted proteins | sample 8958761 | NCBI WGS metagenome assembly JAEEGJ01 (sample SAMN16246546, study PRJNA631951) | gut metagenome | biome: gut microbiome; feature: rumen; material: RS-attached | host: Bos | place: Iran: Karaj | collected 2018-10
CAGGCCTCGAAACTCGTCTTTCGGCCAAGTGCCTCGTGCCACATCGTTGTACCAGATATTATCGGCATTGACGATGCTGGGGAGCTTTTCGAAACCGAAGCACTCCTGACTGCTACCTGCATAGCCGTTGATCTGGTCGTAGCCGCAGTAGTCGTTGAGAATGCCTGTCTCAGCATGCGTGCGATGGACGTTGTTCTCGATGACGACGTAGAACAATCGGAAGTTGGCCTCTTCATAGTTCTTGGTAAAGAGCACCTCAGACTTGACGTTGAGTTGACCATTGGCAGCATCATAGCTGGCGGTAGCGCTGATGCCAGCCTCGTGGCGGTCGAACTTCTTGATGTTCTCATAGAAATAAGGTATGTTTCCTGGGTCAATGGCGTATAGCGAGTTGCGGTTCATGACACAGTTGGGGAATCCGCCCATGCTATAGGCCGACATCACCCAGTTGAGGTATTTCTCGCCATCGATAGCCATCGAGTCGGGCACTTGTGCGCTGCCGTCATTGTGAATACCAATGCCGATGAATCCGTCGTGATAGTGCTCACGCATGTAGTTCATGGCTCCCAAGCCGCGTACGCAGTATTGGCACCAGGTGCCAGTGACCTCCTCGCAAACGAGCTTCCAGGGGATGGCCCAGAATTTGCCCGTCAGCTCCGAACGATCGCCTCCGCCCTCTATCCAAGCACGGTAGCTGTACTGGTGGTTGCGCTCGAGTGTGACTGGTTGGGGCAGTGTGAAGTCGATGCTTTTGCCTGGCTGCAGCTCTTGGGTGTAGGTCTGATGGATGGTTTGTCCATCGACCTCGAAGCCGATGGTGAAGCTACTGACAGTCTCATGACCTGTGCCTACGGCTTGTCCGCTGATGGTCACCTCGCCAGCTCCGTCGAGGCAGCGGTCGAAGTTCATGGTCAGTCCTACTTTCGAGGGGATGCCCACGAAGACATCGTCGACATAGAGCATAGTGCGGTCCTTGGAATTGTTGACGAAAGCGAGATAGATAATCTTATCGACATAGGTCGAGAGGTCGATTTCGTGCAGTTGCCAGTCGTGGGCTTCCTTCGAGACGGAGAAAATGGATTCAACAGTCATAGCGTCGAAAGGTGCGGGGAGCGACAAGTCGGCTCCTGTCTGTCCACTCGTAGAAGAGTTGGGGGTAAGACAATACACCACGAATCCGTCGCGATAGTCCTTGTCGGAGGCTCGCGAGCGCCATTGCAGCTTGGCTTTGGCATCTGAGATGGTCAGGGCAGGCAGGATCATCCAGTCGTTGCTGGTGGCTCCGGTTTTGTACCATGAGGTGGAGGTAGCCACATGATTGCCGTCCTCATCAGCGGGGGCAGTAACAATCCAGGGAGTTCCTACGGCGAAGCCCAGTTTCTGCATGTCGGAGGACGGTGTTTTCTGGTCGAGGTCGTAGAAAGTCATGCCTTCAGGCATACCTTGTTCGAAGTCGGCTTTGAAATAGGTGGTCTGTGCCGTCAGGTGGCACGATGCCAAAAGACCCAGGGTCAGACTCAGTAGTGTACGTTGTTTCATGTGGCTTTTTTATTGATTTGTGTGCAAAGATACGAAGAAAAAATGGAAAAACGCCACAAAAGAGCCCATTTTATCGAAGATGTCAGATTTTGTCTATATAAAGACAGGTGCTAAATCTGACGGATGAAGTCGTCGAGCGACTGTCCTTTGGCGAGGGCCAGTTTTTTGCGCAGGCGATAGCGGTTGGTATTGATGCTGTCAGGACTGACGCTGAGCATCTCGGCTATCTGCTTCGCGCGCATACCTATTCTTATATACGCGCATAAGCGAAGGTCGTTTTCGGTAAGTTCAGAGCTGCGCTGTTTCAACTTCAGGAAGAAATCGGGATGGACAGAGTCGAAATGGAGTTTGAAGCGGCTCCACTCGTCGTCATTGCGCAGGGAGTCGCCGATGACGCTGTTGATCTGTCGCACGTACTCCTGAGGGATACTTCCCTGATCGGAGAACTGCTTGGTAATGACGTGAAACTGCTGATGCATTTCATTCTTGTAGGCCAGCAGAGGCGTGGACGAAGAGTTTTCACACACATTCTGCTTCATGTCCTGCTCAAAGTTCTTGCGGTTGAGCTGTGAGATAAGCGTTTCCTGCTCAAGGCTCTTCTGCAACTCACGGTTCTCCTGCCGACGGAGGCGATAGCGCAGGAAGAGATAGACGGCAAAGACGATACAGATGAGCAAGATGACCGAGGCGATGAGGAGGGTGGTGTAGAAACGTCCGCGGTTGAGCTGTGCTTCCTGCTGCAATAGGAGTATATGGTCTTTTTGCCGGTCGATGGCTTCGCGTGCCTGAGCCTTGGGGATGTCGCCTTCGCGACGTTCAGCCTCGCTATGTTCAAACTCCTGCTGGTAGAGACTCAGGTAGTGATAAGCTTCCTCACGATTTCCCAGACGGTCGTGCACAAGCCACGAATACTGGTAGATGTCGCAGAGCATACGCTCGCCTGGCAACAGATCGATGTATGGATCTAAGGTTTGAAGCAGTTGCAGGGCTTCCTGATAACGGCCTTGGCTGTAGAGCACTTTGGCGTGGGAGGCGGCCAGCAGACAATAGAAGAAATGATTGTCAGGAGCGTTTTGCTTAAGCAGATCATAGCCCTGTTGACAGAAGATGGCAGCAGAGTCGGGCATCTGCCGGTCGAGATAGAGGTTGCTGAGCTCGGTGAGTGCTTGTAAGGACATCGCCCAGTCTCTGCCACCCTCAGCGATGGATTGACGGTAGAGTTGAAGGCTGCTGTCATCGCGACGAGCCATCGCCTCGAAGAAGTAGATGCGGTTGAGGGGATAGCCAGCTCGTTCGTAGCTCTGGCGGCTGAGGGCAATCTGTTCGAGGGCGGGCTCAGGATACTCGATGTCGAGGAACAACTGTCCCATGAGCAGATAGGCATTGCCCAGAAAATAGTCGTCGTTGTATTGCTGCAAGGTAGGGATGGCCGATGAAAGCAGCTGATAGGTTTTCATGTACTGCCCCATGCGCTCGTAGTTGCCTGCGAGCTGATAGCGGATAAGAGCACGGTCGTAGTCATAAGTTGCATCGTCAGAGAGGGCGAGTGCCTTCTCCAGCATCTCAATGCATTGTGGAGGCGATGCCGACATCTGTGTACAGCGAACCCGCCAGTAAAGTGCGCGTGCCTGCAGTTGACGGTTGTTACTCTGACGTGCTAGCAGATCGAGACTGTCCAACTGTGCAGCGCTGACCTGCTGTCGCTCATTGTCGAAGTCAAGGCGGTTGAGTTGGCGGGCGATATCGTCGAATGTCTGCTCGATGAGAGCAAAGAGATAGGGATATGTCGATGCTGCCGCTGACCAGATGCTGGTGAGCAGGAAAATGGAGACAAGTAGCAGTGCTCTTCTCAGGCAGTTCGACATAAACAGGCATTTAAAAGAGGGCGTGCCGAAAAATCAACTCGCCCTCTTTTTCTTGACGGAAAAAAGATTTAGTTCAGGGCGTCAGCCAGCTCTGCACCAGCCTTAAATTTAACAGCCTTCTTAGCAGCGATGGTGATCTTCTCCTTCGTAGCGGGGTTGATACCTTCACGAGCGGGACGCTCGTTGACGGCGAAAGTACCAAAGCCAATCAGAGCCACCTTATCGCCGGCGATAAGAGCTTCCTTCACTGCGCTAACGGCTGCATCGAGAGCCTTTTTTGCGTCAACCTTGGTGATGCCTGCACCAGCTGCAATTTTCTCAACTAATTCTGTCTTGTTCATAATGTAATTGTTTAAAAATAAATGTTTATAAATAGATTTTGTTCGCTCTTGCACGTTTTTCGATGCAAATATAAGTGAAAGTTTTCATAAAACAAACAAAAAATCGGAAAAAATCACTTTTTTCATGAAAAATAATGTGTTTTAGCCCGTTTTTGTGCTGAAAAACAGATATTTTTCGTAATTTTGCGCGCAAATTGCGTTGTTAGCAGTAAATTGCGAAACGCAAGTCTCAAATAGTCAAACAGTAAATTGCAAATCGTTAAATCGTAAATAAAAAGATGTTTCGTAACATACCGACTATCACCAAAAATCTGCTGCTCATCAACATCATTGTGTTCTTGGCAGTGATTGTCTTCCAGAGTCAGATAGACTTGAAGAGCTGGGGCACGCTCCACTTCTTCATGGCACCCGACTTTCACATTTATCAGCTCCTCACCTACCAATTTCTGCATGCCGACGTCTGGCACATCTTCTTCAACATGTTTGCCCTGTGGATGTTCGGATGCGTCATCGAGCGGGTGTGGGGTCCGCAGCGCTTCCTGGTGTACTATCTTGTGTGCGGCATCGGAGCCGGACTGTGTCAGGAGCTGGTGCAGTACATCGAGTACTCGCAGAGCGGACTGGCCGAGCTGGGCGTCAGCGCTCTCATTCCCGTAAGAACCGACAGCGGCATCATCGAGATGACCGTAGGGTCGTACCTCAACTCATGGGGCACCATCGGCGCCTCGGGTGCCGTCTATGGCATTCTGCTGGCCTTCGGTATGACCTTCCCCAACGAGCGCATCTTCATCTTCCCGCTGCCCGTGCCCATCAAGGCCAAGTGGTTTGTGGGCATCTATGCCGCCATCGAGCTGTTCATGGCCTATGGTGCCAGCGGCGACAGCGTGGCCCACGTGGCCCATCTGGGAGGCATGCTCTTCGGTCTGCTGCTCATCCTCTACTGGAGGCATCGCCCAGGCAGCAAGTTCAACATGGGCAGTGGCAGGCAGTACTTCGAGAACATGAAGCGCAACTTCGAGTCGCGCCGCCAGACTAAGAATCAGAACCAGACGGATACCCGTCAGGCTGGCTTTGGTCCTACGCGTGAGGACGATATGGAATACAACGCCCGCAAGCAGCAGCGTCAGGCCGAGGTCGATGCCATCCTCGACAAAATCCGCAAGAGCGGCTACGACAGCCTGAGCAAGGAAGAGAAGCAGCGACTCTTTGAAGCCAGCCGCGAACGCTAGGCCACCAGTCGCGAACGTCAGACCACAAATGATCACGAAGGTTAAGAACGTCATCCTCTACATCCTTACTGGCGCCACCGTCACTACGGAGGTGCTGATGGTGCTCGTGGCCTATAGCGACAGGCTGAACCCTGTCGACCATCCCGTGCTGGCCTGTGCCGGCATCGTGTTCCCCTTCTTCCTTCTCTTTAATATGCTGCTGCTCGTCACCTGGCTCTGTATAAAATGGCGCAAGATGTGGATGCCGCTGATGGGATTTGTGCTGGCCTACCCCTCCATCCGCATCTACATGCCCCTGCACCTCCACCAGGAGCCTCCAGAAGGCAGCATCAAGGTTGTGTCGTACAACGTGGCAAGTTTCTACCACGACAGGAAGAACCAGGATGCCCACAAAAACATCTACGACTACCTGTGCCGGCAGAAGCCCGACATCGTATGCCTGCAAGAGGATGTCAACATGAAGAAAGAATACCAGGACAGCCTTCTGCATCTCCTGCCCTATTACGACACCATCCACATCAACCGCCCGTCATCACCCCTCATCAATGCGCTGGGAGTGCGCTCACGCTATCCCATCATCGGCAAGGAGCGCATTCAATACGAGACGCAGGCCAACGGATCGGCTGCGTTCTTCCTGAAGATAGACAACGACACGGTGATTGTCGTCAACAACCATCTGGAGAGTACCCACCTCTCGGATTCCGACCGCCAGCGGTATACCGACATGATCAACGGCGACATGACCAGCCGCGACGCACAGGCAGAGACACGCATGCTGGTAGGAAAGCTGGGAGAGGCGATGGTAAAGCGGGCTCCACAGGCCGAGGCCGTGCACAGGTATATCAGTGAGCACAGCCGCTACCCCATCATCGTGTGCGGAGACTTCAACGATACGCCCATCTCCTACGTGCGGCGAACCATTGCCAACGGACTCGTCGACTGCTTCGTAGAGAGCGGCTGTGGCTTGGGCGTCTCCTATACTCCGAAAGGATTCTTCGTCCGCATCGACCAGCTGATGTGCTCACACCACTACAAACCCTACGGATGCTTTGTCGACAACTCCATCCACGCCAGCGACCACTATCCCGTCGTAGGATGGCTGCAACGCATGAACTAACTTTCACACGAGAATCTTCATGTCAAGAAAAGAGAATTTCAGGTTTCTCCCCATATCGGCATTTCTGCCTTTTTTTCTTCTTTCCGCCGACCAGCACCAACAAAACGGGAAAAAGCAGGTTTTCGAGACCGAATACCCGCCAAAAGCCCTTAAATAGTATACAAACCTTAAAAAAATGACGAAAAAAGGCCGAAAATTTTTCCTAGTGTAAAAAAATCACTATATTTGCAGGTCAAATTGCGCAAAATAAATAACGAATTATATAACAAACAAAATGCAAAACAAAGGAATTGTAAAGTTTATTGCAGTTGCCCTCGTGCTTGTCTGCTGCTTCTATCTTTCCTTCTCGTTTGTGACCCGTCACTACGAGAACAAGATTGCGAAGATCGCAGCCACACAGGGCCAGGAAGCTGCACAGGCCTATCAGGATTCCGTCGAGACCAACAAGGTTTGGCTCTGGCAGTGGAACCTGAAAGAGTGCCGTGAGATGGAAATGGGACTTGGCCTTGACCTCAAGGGCGGTCTGAATGTCATCATGGAAGTGTCGGTACCCGACATCGTCGACATGCTTGCTGCGCACAAGCAGGACGCTGAATACCGCAACGTGCTCGATTTGGCCAAGAAGGAAGAGCAGGAGAGCCAGGGCGACTTCGTCGACATCTTCTGCGACACGTGGGAAAAGACCCTTAGTAATCGTCAGCTCCGCGAGATCTTTGCTACACAGCAGCTCCGCGAGAAAGTCACCAGCCAGTCGAGCAACGCCGACGTGCGCAAGGCTCTGAAGGAAGAGGTTGCCTCTGCCATCGAGAATGCCGAGAACGTCGTGCGCAACCGCGTCGATAAGTTTGGTGTGGTGCAGCCCAACATCCAGCGCCTGGAAGGCCAGTCGCGCATCATGGTCGAGCTGCCTGGCGTGAAAGATAAGAACCGTATCCTGAAGCTCCTCGAGAGCAGTGCCAACCTGGAGTTCTGGGAGACCTTCTCAGCCCAGGAAGTCGTAGGCTCGATCCAGTCGCTGATGCAGGCATACGCCAACCAGCAGAACGGCATCGCACAGACCGACTCCACCGCCACTGCTGCTCCCGCTGAGGAAGTGGCACAGACGGAGGAAGTGGCTAAGGACTCCACCGAGGAGGCTAAGCCCGCCGAGAACGCCCTCGCCGACCAGCTTGCAGGCAAGAGCACTCAGGCCGAAGACGGCAAGTATCACCTGCCCCGCCTGAACCTCTATCCTAACGGCAACGCTATGGTGGGTCATGCCAGCGTGCACGACACCGCTGCCATCAATAAGATCCTGCACTCTGACCTCGCTGCCAAGATGCTCCGCAAGGACATGAAGCTCCTCTGGGGTGCCAAGAGCGAAGGTCCCATTTACCAGGGTGAGAAGGGCGAGCAGTTCCGTCTGTATGCCATCCGCGTGAGCGATCCTTCTGGTCGCGCACCGCTGGAGGGCGACGTCATCGTCTCGGCCAGCGACGGCTACGACCAGCTGGGTAAGCCCGATGTGTCGATGCAGATGAACTCTGAGGGTACTCGTGAGTGGGCACGCCTCACGCGCGAGAACATTAATAAAGCTGTTGCTATCGTCCTCGACGACGCTGTCTACAGCGCTCCTAACGTCAACGACGAGATCAGTGGTGGTAACTCCCAGATCACGGGTCACTTCACCATCGAGGACACCAAGGACCTTGCCAACACGCTGAACTCTGGTAAGATGCCCGCCCCGATGCGTATCCTCTCCAGCACGATGGTAGGACCGTCGCTCGGTGCTAAGTCTATCCAGCAGGGTATCATCTCCTTCATCGTGGCATTCATCCTCCTGATGTGCGTCATGGTGCTGCTCTACAACTTCATCCCGGGTATGCTGGCCAACATGGCCCTGCTGCTCAACCTGTTCTTCACGCTGGGTATTCTGGCCTCGTTCCAGGCTGCACTGACCATGCCGGGTATCGCCGGTATCGTGCTCACGCTGGGTACCGCCGTCGATGCCAACGTGCTGATCTATGAGCGTATCAAGGAAGAGATGCGTAAGGGCCTCCACATCCGTGAGGCTATCAACGCAGGTTACTCGAACGCCTTCTCGGCTATCTTCGACTCTAACCTCACCTCACTCATCACGGGTATCATCCTCTACGTCTTCGGTACAGGTCCTATCCGCGGTTTCGCCACCACGCTGATCATCGGTATCTGCATATCGTTCTTCACCGCCGTCTTCATGACCCGTCTCATCTACGATCGTCAGATGCGTAAGGAGAAGTGGCAGAACCTCACCTTCACCACCAACTTCTCGAAGAACCTGATGCAGAACACCCACTTCAACATCATGGGTCAGTACAAGAAGTCGTACACCATCTGGGCAGTCGCCGCAGTCCTCTTCTGCATCAGCTTCGCCGTGCGCGGACTGAGCCGCAGTATCGACTTCACAGGTGGTCGCAACTATGTGGTTGTGCTCGACAAGGAAGTTCCCGTCGAGGATGTGCGTCAGGCACTCTCAGGAGCCTTTGTCAACACGCTGGGTTCTAAGGAAGGTCAGGAGGCTAACACCAGCGTCATCGCCCTTGAGGGCAGTCGCACCGTGCGTATCTCCACCAACTGGAACTACGAGTCAAACGATCCTAGCGTCGACGAGCAGGCTGAGAACATCATCTACGAGAAGCTGAATGCTGCCGGCATGATTACCAAAGCTGACCTGGAGACCTTCAAGGAAGCTCCCGTCACTGAGGGCGAGAGCGAGATTGGCACCATCGTCAGTGCCACCAAGGTGGGTCCGTCGATTGCTAAGACCATCACTCGCGGTGCATTCATCAGCGTGCTGCTGGCTCTGATCGCCATCTTCCTCTACATCCTCCTCCGCTTCCGCAATGTCGCCTTCTCAGTGGGCTCTATCGTAGCTCTGGCATTCGACGCCCTCATCGTCATCGGATTCTTCTCCGTGCTCTGGGGATGGGTGCCCATGTCGCTCGAGATCGACCAGACATTCATCGGAGCTATCCTGACTGTGATCGGTTACTCGATCAACGATAAGGTGGTGGTCTTCGACCGTATCCGTGAGAACCTCGGACTCTATCCCAAGCGTGACAAGAAGGAGCTGTTCAACGCCTCCATCAACCAGACGCTGGCTCGTACCATCAACACGTCAGTGACCACGCTCATCGTGCTGCTCACCATCTTCGTGCTTGGTGGCGACAGCATCCGTCCGTTCTCCTTCGCCATGATCCTGGGTGTCATCTTCGGTACCCTGTCATCCATCTTCATCGCTGCTCCCACGGCTTACCTCATCCTCAGCCGCAAGCAGCCGAAGGAAGTCGAAGAGACTGAAAAGAAGAAGTAAGCTCAGCATACCCTTCATCGGAAAGCAAGCCGGAGGCCAGTCGCCTTCGGCTTGTTTCCGTTTATGACCTGCAGCCGAAAGCCACTTCTTGCTATGTGTCGGTCAGGACATCAGCATGTTTTCTCTTGTGCACTTCACAAAAAAGAGGAGGAAAGCATTGTTTATTCGCAAAAAAATGATTAACTTTGCGGCATCAAACTAATAAAGGAAGGTGCGATATGAGTACAGCAACATTGAGAAGCCTGCTAGACTACCTCTACGGTACGCTCTCCATCAGCAATATGCGATGGGTGGGCGAACGTCTGATAGAGCAGGCCAACAAGAAAGAGAAGGAGCAACTCCGTCCCTACACCATGCAGGAAATTGACAACATGCTTGACGAGGCTGAGGCGGCCTTCGAGGCTGGCGAATACCTGACCAACGACGAAGTATTCGACCACCACAAGGAAACCGTAGCCGTATGAACAAATAGCACTACCCTATGGCAAAGATAACGGTTCAGAACACGGAAATAACTGTCTTGTCTTATAACGACAAGGATTATATATCACTTACAGATATGGCTAACGGCAAACAAAGCGAAAGCCGCGCTGCCGACATCATCAAGAATTGGATTCGCACAAGATACACCATTGAGTTTCTTGGAACTTGGGAAATGATTCATAACCCCAATTTTAAAGTGGTCGAATTTGACCACTTTAGAATGCAGGCAGGTTTGCCAAATTTCGTGATGAGCGTGAGTGAATGGGTTGAAAAAACTAATGCCATTGGAATCATTGTCAAGAAAGGACGATATGGTGGCACCTACGCATTCAAAGATATTGCTTTCGAGTTTGGAACCGCTATTAGTGTCACCTTCAAACTCTACCTGATTGACGAGTTCCAAAGACTGAAAGAAGAGGAACAGAAGCAATTGGGGTGGACTGCCAAAAGAGAACTCTCTAAAATTAACTACCATATTCATACAGATGCGATCAAGAGCCATCTGATACCAGAGGAAATAACCGCAGCACAAGCTAGTATTATATATGCTGAAGAGGCTGACGTGTTGAATGTTGCGATGTTCGGAATGACTGCTAAACAATGGCGAGAGGCCAATCCCGACTTGAAAGGTAATATCCGTGACTATGCTACCATCAACGAACTGATATGCCTGTCGAATATGGAGAATATTAATGCCGTACTTATTAACGATGGAGTACCACAAGGCGAAAGGCTTGTGAAACTCAATCAGATTGCTATTCAGCAAATGCAAGTGCTGGAGACCAACCGTAATCGCAACCTATTACAATAATAGGAGATTTAAGATAAGGCAAGGGATGCCTGTTGTATATCGTTCCACACCATGTCATTAGGCGATGGATGGAAGAGGAATAACCACAAACACAGCAACATCAATTACATATAAACCTAAACAGCGCACCCTCGTCTGGATGCGCTGCTTGCTTGTTGGTCTCTGATGTAATGCATAATGGTGTTTTTTTGGGGTTTCTTACTGAGCATTTCTTTCTCCGACTGACACGTTGAGAGGCTGCAGGGCCTGATATTCTGAGCAGTCGAAGCAGGGGCAGGCCTTTTTCACCCCAGGCAGGTCGCGATGTCCTACGATACGGGCCTGCGGATGCTCAGCCTTCAGGCGGCGGAGCAGTCTCAGCAGAGCCCTTTTCTGGCGCGGCGTGCGCGTGTC
>JAEEGJ010028479.1_pt1 | contig 11106 bp, 9 predicted proteins | sample 8958761 | NCBI WGS metagenome assembly JAEEGJ01 (sample SAMN16246546, study PRJNA631951) | gut metagenome | biome: gut microbiome; feature: rumen; material: RS-attached | host: Bos | place: Iran: Karaj | collected 2018-10
GATGTAATTTTAATCACAATTGCATACCGTGTTGGCTTATTTGGCTTTGTAGACCTTTCTTATTTAAAAGGCGGAGAAGCTTTTGAAGATGCGCCTAACCTCGGTATTTATGATCAAATAGAAGCTTTACGTTGGATTAATAAAAACGGGAAGGCTTTTGGTGGGGATATTAATAATGTCACGATATTTGGTGAATCCGCGGGTGGCGGTTCTGTTTCTTTATTACCTTTAATTAAAGAGGCTAAAGGATTATTCCATAGAGTGATTGCTGAAAGTGGCTCATTAGCCCTTACATACGCTAAAGAAGAATGTAAAGCCTTTACCGATAAACTCATTAAAGCAGCGCATACTGATTCAATGGAAGAATTAATGAAATTAAGCACTGAAGAATTAGCGAAGCTTAATGAAGGTTTAAATGAATCCAATAACTTCCCTATGAGGGATGGTAAGTTAATACCTATCGACCCATATGAACCATATCAAAAAGGTGAAACCACTTCGATTGATATGATTATGGGCACTAATGCGAATGAATTATTGTATTGGATTGGTGAATTAGGTGGCTTATTTAACTATAGCGCGGGCATGCCAATTAAATACAAAACGGACATCGCTAAGATTAGTAAAGATGATATGCAAAAAGTTAAAACCTTTATGCGTGTCGCTAAAGGTAATAAAGTAGCAAGGATTACTGAATTCTATAATGAAATCATGTTTAGATTACCCGCTATTTATCAAGCAGAAGGTCATTCTTCCAATGGCGGTAACATCTATATGTATTATTGGAAAGAAGAATCAAAGATTCCTCTATATAAAGCCTGTCACGCTGTCGAATTAGCGTATGTCTTCTATAATCTAGATGAAACTATTTATACAGGTGAAAGAGCCGATGAAGGGCTTGCAAAAGCGGTCTCCACGATGTGGGTGAACTTCGCTAAGACAGGTAACCCTTCATTAGATGGTATTAAGTGGTCTAAATACGACAAGAAAAAGAGAAGCACTATTATTTTTGAAAAGGATAAGATTAGGGAAGAAAAGGAAGTTTTGGAAGAACAAAGAGACTTACTCTCCCCTATCGTTAAATATATGATTAATCCTGGCTATGCAGATGTAGACGCTAACTTATCAGTGTTTGAAAAAACAAACGCCGCGATTAACGCAGCGTTCAGTTGTATATCTACTCTAGTAGCAGAGAAGATTATTAAATAAACAAGCCGCTCCAATGAACGACTTGTCCTTTGAAAGGATGATTGCCAAACCCACCTCAACACGACATAATTTAAAGCGGTTTTGGATAGCCTTAATCAATGTTGATAATTATTGTTTAATCTTCAATGTACCATCAGTGATAAGTTTGCCTGATTTACGGTCATATAGAAGAATTCTATTAGTGTCAAATGAGACGTTAATCTTCGCGCCCATTTCATAGTCAACATCACCGTATACAACAGATGTTAAGAAGAAATCATCGATTGATAGTTTAACTGTTGTTTCAGTACCAGTAGGAAGAGCACTATAGATTTCACCTTCTAAACCACTATTTTGGTTTTTAATGTTTATAAAGACAGGTCTAATACCTAAGATAAGTGTATCATCTGGAATATCGTGTTCTTCTTCTGCTTCGATGTCGCCATGAACTGTGTGAATATGATAGTTAAAGCGGCGATCAGCGTTTTCTTTTTCAACATAACCACGTTGTTTCTTTGCTTCTTCTAAAGCATCTTCTTTAGCTTGAATTTCAGCATCACGTTGTTTGAAGAATTCGTTGATATCGACTTTCTTGTTAGGTGTGAACACAAATGTTCTACCATTTAACATTTCAAGTTCAATCACATCACCCTTTTGGGTTGGACGCGCTTCAATAAAGTTAATAGATGGTGAACCAATGAAGTCTGCGACAAATAAGTTAGCAGGCTTTTTGAAGATATCTAATGGTGGTTCATATTGTTGAAGTACACCATTGTTGATTAAGCAGACACGTGTCGCAAGAGTCATAGCTTCTTGTTGGTCATGGGTCACGTAAACGAATGTTGAACCTGTATCAAGGTGTAAACGTTTTAATTCAGAACGCATTTCTAAACGTAATTTAGCATCTAAGTTAGATAATGGTTCATCCATGAAGATAACTTTTGGCTCTGGTGCTAAGGTTCTTGCGATAGCGACACGTTGTTGTTGACCACCTGATAATTCAGATGGATAACGATCCATGAATTCGCCAATGTGAACGATACGTGCCACATGACGGACTCTTAAGTCGATTTCTTCTTTATTTAACTTACGGTATTTAATGATTGGTTTTCCTTCTGCATCAACATAAACACCATTGTCGTTGAAGATACGACCTTTTTCTTTTTCAGTGTTACGAATCTTTTCGGCTTTTTCTAAGAATTCTTTGCTCTTTTGTTCTGCGAAATCCTTACATTCAGTTAAAGGCTTAGAATCAAAATTAAGAGCATATAATTCATTAGCAGCGCTCATAGAAATCTTAAAGCCATCAATTAAATATAAACAGGCTTTGTTTTTATCGACTTTGCCTTTCTTATCAACTGCATAGTTGAGGAATTTTCTAATGTCGGTAACTTTAGTTACGGCTTTAGAAAGAGCGATGTATTTAAGATACTCACTATTAATGAGTGGTAAATTATCGTGTAATTCTTGTAAACCAAATGTGATGTTTTTATAAACAGTCATATGTGGCCACAAGGCATAGTTTTGGAATAAGAATCCGACATGACGATTAGCAGCGGAAACATTAATTCCTTCTTCAGAGTCATAGACGACTTGATCGCCGATGACAATTTTACCGGAAGTTGGAGTTTCTAAACCCGCAATCATACGTAATGTTGTGGTTTTACCACATCCAGAAGGACCAAGTAAGGTAATGAAGCCATTATCTTCAAGTTCCATTGAAATATTGTCAACGCCGAAGAAGTTACCCCAACGTTTTGTGACATTTGTCAAAATGATTTTAGGCATATTATTTTGCTGAACCTCCAATTCCTTTATCCATAGAAGCACCAGTCAAGAAGTTGACTAGGTAGTTAGCTGCTAGGATGATAACAATAAGCAAGAAGTTTGCGGCGTTCTCTAAAGCGGCAACGCCAGTATCTTCGAGCATAAACATGAAACGTGTAAGAATGAAATAATCACTGCCGAGGAAGACGAACAAGTCTAATTCTCTCATACAGGATATAAATGGTAATAAGAAACCAGATATAATCGCGGCCTTTTGAATTGGGAAGATGATGTGTGTCATACGTTTCCACCATGGGATATGCATGATAAGACCAGCTTCTTCAATTTCCGCGGATAACTGTAGCATCGCATTAAGTGATGTTCTTGAGGCAAATGGGATGTATTTAATAACACCCACTACCACCATCACGATAAAGATACCAACAGTAGCGCTTGATGCTGGGACACCTAACTTAGTGGCGACAAGCATAAAGATTAATGAAAGCGCGACAGATGGCATCAAGTACGGGAAGAATGCGACGTTATTAACCACAGCGCCAAGTACTGACTTTCTCTTTCTTGAAACTGCATAACCAATTAACAAGCCGAATAGACCCGCAAAGAAGCCACAGGCTAACGATAAACCAAATGAACCGAGTAATGATGACCAGACACGTTTTTCATTTAATAAACCAACATATCCAGCGGAAGCATTACCAATTGGTTCTTTTGAAATCCAAGCCTTGAATGATAAGCCGCTTGAGAAGTCACCAGAGTTCGGTAAGAGTGATTCTAGGAAGAAGGAAATCATTGGACCGAAGCAGGTGATTGCCACGAAGAAGCAAACGACACCACCGGTAATCCAACGACCGATTTTACCAAGATTGCGTTTACTAATTTGTCCGGATTTACCGGTAACTGTAGTGAATTGCTTACGAGAACCTGTTTGTAATTGATTCATGATAAGCATTACGACACCGATAAGAATTAAGACAATCGCAACAGCATAACCTGAACCGATATTTCTACCACCAGAACCTTCAATCAATCCTTTCATACGCGTTGCTAACGTGTAGAATTGAACCGGATTACCTAAGGTTGTAGGAACAGAATATGAAGACATAGCCGATGAGAAAACAAGCAAGATCGTTGAGAATAATGCTGGTTTTAGCATTGGAACCGTCACTTTGGTAAAACGTTTCCACCTAGGAATATTTAAAATTGTTGCTGCTTCTTCGAGGTTGCTATCCATATTACGAAGAGCACCACCAATGAGAATATACGCGAATGGGGTATAGTGTAGGCCAAGGACCATAGCAATTGGGAACCATCCAAATATCATCCAATTTGGAACCATGATATGAGTTAAAGCTTGGAATTCACCACCAAAGGCGGAGAATCCAGACGCGGTGGTCACAAAGAAGTTCTTCCAGAACAACGCTAGTGTCCATTGAGGCATGATGTAAGGGAAAATAAAAACAGCACCGATAAATTTCTTAAATGGCATATTTGTTCGAGTAATTAAGAATGCCATTATGCCACCAAATGCAATTGCGAAGATACATGCAAAGATAGAGACGAGTAAGCTTCTTGCAAGAGGTAGCCAGAAATTACCAACTGCTAATTTTGAATTAAACAAAATAGACCACCAGTTATAGAAAGTAAATTGACCGGCGTTTAAATATTCTCTATCACCATCTGCCCAAGCATTCCAGACATCGATTTCCCAGTGATCAACAGGAACAATGCCATTACCAGAAGCAGTGAGTGAAGATACTAAAAGAGAAATAAAAGGGAAAACATTTAAAATCAAAAGAATAACTGCAAACATAATTAAAATGGAGTTTGCAGGAACGCCTAAGAATGTAAATGTTTTTGTTGCACCACGGCGAACAACTTTAAAAAACGGAGTTCTTTCTTTGTTTGTGAATGCAGCTGACATAAAGATCTCTCCTTATAATTTATCAGCCACACAAAGCGGCAAGCCCGTGAAGAGCTTGCCGACCTAGGGTGTGACTAGTTATTTTATTTCTTTGCAGCGATTTGTTGCATGATGAATGCAGCAACTGTGTTGTAGTATGTACCAATGTAGCTTGGTGTTTCGACTGTTGATTTAGCAGTGTCAATCCACCATTTAGCACTTGGGTCATTTAAGCATGGGAATTCGTTTGGTTTAGAACTATCAACGGCCCATTTGCCATCTTCACCAACGCTTCCATGTCCGTTCATTGAACGGTCTTGGTTGATTTCTTCACCATATGTTGGATAGTCACCAACGTCGCCTGACCACTTGGAGTAGCCAACTTTAGTTGTGGATAAGAAGTTAATGAAAGCACATGTTGTCCATGGGAGTGGGCTATCTGGCATGAGCATTAAGTAATGCTTATACATGAAGCCACCGAAACCCTTCATAGCAAGTGTTGGGTTCTTGCCATCAGAGTGTTTGTCACCTAAAGCAGCGATAACGATGTCTTTCTTTGTAACTTGAGCAGATTCTTCAACGTTTTGAATCTTGGAATAAACAATCCATGCAGCGTGACCTGGAGCAGCGACGAATGCTTTAAGAGCAGCACCGTCATCAGCATAGAATGTAGCGTTCTTAATGAAACGTTCGATGAATAAGAACGCGTATGAACGATCACCACCGTAGCTTGCATATTTTTCTAAAGCTTTCTTATCTAAACCGGAAGAGTTTGTCTTATCTTCGAAAGCTTCTTTTAATAACTTGCAGTTGTCATCGGATGTGAGTTGGATGAGCCAGTCCATGTTAACGTTTTCGTTTGTTGGATCCATTGTGTCAATGGTGACGCCTTCTTTAGCGAAATCCCAAACGTTATCGATTTCCACGTTCTTTTCTTTGTTGTTGTACATCCATGTTTTGAATTGGAATTGTAATGAGAATGGATTTGCATCACGTTCTTTGTTAACGCCCGCTTTTTCATTCCATTCTTTTGGAATGTAGTTGACGTAACCTTTTTCGATACCTTTAGTTTGAAGTTGGTAACCGTCTTGTAAGAGAGCACCACTTGTCACTGGTTTGTTAGATTCGATTTCTGCGTTTAAGAATGTGTAGATCTTACCATCGACTGTTGTTTGGTAATCGATTTGATCAACAGAGATTTCTTTAGCGCCAGATGGTCTAACTTTGTTGAGTTCTTCAACGAATTTGTCTTTAACCTTACCACCACGGCTAGATGTAGCATACCAGTGGAATGTCTTGTCACCGATTTCTTCGGCGGCTTTTTTGAAAAGGTCTTCTCTAGACATTTTTTCGGCTTCGGCGACGATTTTCTTCACACGAGTTAATTCCTCGCCACTGCCTTTTGAATTACATGCTGTAAGCATTGCTGAGGTGCTTAAAACTAAAGTGCTTAAGCACAACATTAGTCGTTTAAGTTTCATATGATTTCCTTCTTTCTTTTTACGAACTGAACGCATACCTATCGTAGCACAAAAAATATATTAAACAAGTGTCCTCCGCGCCTAAAAATGATAGAAATCGCAAAATTGTCTTTTATTAATCGAAACATTTTGCTTTGTAAAAAAATGATTATTTTGTTCTTTTTTCTATGATGATTATGTTATTAAGCATCTTTTTTTGCTTGCTTTAAATACACTCAAATTTTGGTTTATTGTTAAGAGAAAAACACGAACATTGGGTATGGTTTTTGTAAAGATTTGCTTTGTAACAAAAAAGCACCTATTTGTTAGCGCTAAGGTTCGGGATGCTAACCATTTTACAAATGCCATGCAAATCGCAAAGACCACTAAGAAAACCAGATGCAAAAAGACATATTTTTATTTTTAATTAATGTTATATGCACGTGCAATGTTAACCACCTAGATAGCACAAAAAAAGTCGCCCATTTGGACGACTTAATTTACATTGATTTTAGCCCTAGATTTAGGGCTTCTTCATATGTTTCGACTAATGCTTTAAGAGGAAAGTCATTTTTAGCCAACTGAGGCAAATCGCGACTATCCTGCTACAACTATGATTAGTCAGCAACATATGGGAGAAGAGCCATAAAACGAGCGTTCTTAATTGCTTTGGCTAATTCTCTTTGATGCTTAGCGCATGTACCTGTTGCTCTTCTGGTGGAAATCTTACCGTTTGGGGTAATCATTGTTTTTAAGAGTTCGACATCTTTGTAATCAATGAATTTAGATTTGTTCTTGCAGAAGATACAAACTTTTTTATGTGGTCTAACTTTTCTAAATGCCATAATTTTCCCTTTCTTTAATTAAAATGGAAGATCGTCATCTGGCAAATCAATTGCATCTAAGTTGCTGCCACTGGATTGTGTAGGAACATCATCGAATTTTGGTGTTTCATTGTTCGCGCCATCTTTCTTAGGTTCTAAGAATGTGACTTGATCAACGACCACTTCGACAGATTTACCTTTACTACCATCTTGGCGAACGAAGTTTCTTTGATTGAGACTGCCATCAACTGCGATCATTGAACCTTTTCTTGTAAACTTAACTAAGTTTTCAGCTTGGTCTCTGAAGACACGGCAATCAATGAAGAGTGTTCCTCTTGTGCCATCTGCTTCTTTAACGCGGTTGTCCACTGCGAGAGTGAATGTAGCGAAGCTTACATCTGAATTGGTTTTTCTTAGTTCTGGATCTTTAACTAAACGTCCAGCTAAGACTACTCTGTTAACCATGTTGGGTCCTCCTTACTTTTGTTCAACTGTAACTAAGTGACGTAACACGGCTGGATTGATTTTGACTTTACGATTGAATTGATAAAGTGCATTCTCATCAGCTTCCACTTTGAGGAGAACATAGAAACCTTTGGTTTGATCCTTGATTTCATAGGCTAATTCGCGTAAGCCCATTTTAATGTCGGTATCTAAAACCTTGGCGCCGTTCTTTTCGAGAAGTTTTTGGATGTTACCCATTTCAGCTTCACGAGCGGCTTCATCTAAGTCGGCCTTCAAAATGTACATAATTTCATAATTGCGCATTTTATTTACCTCCCTCTGGTCTAATGGCTACCATATTTACATTGGTAGCAGAGAATTTGCTAACTTGTTAGCGTGTCAATTATACTAGTCAATTTGCAATTTGTAAAGCGCGTACATACACTAGTCGCCCAGGCGGGCAGATGCCCATTGACTTCGACTATGGAATTGGTATAATAATAATGGTTTTTTTTGAAGGGGTTGCAAAGCCCTTCTTTTTTTATGAAGAAACTACTTCTTAGAAGGTTTCTTCAATGCCACCAAAATTAATAGTACCAGTAATAAAACAAGAATTAATTCTTGCATACCCTAATAGTGAGTCAAAGGACAAGTGCCCTATAAAATGTCTCATGGACGTCTCCTTTCAACATTTTAATCTGGGGGAACGAGAGGCAATTCTTGTGAGAAAGTTAGACCATTTGGCTACATCACTAAAAAAGCCCCTCTATTAATAAGTAGGAGGGGTTTTTGATTTTTTTCCTAAAAAACTTGAAAAAAGTTTAAAAAAGAAGCAGAAATTTCTGCCTCTTATCTATCTCTCATTGTTGGGAAGAGAATGACTTCACGGATTTGTGGTTGGTTAGTTAATAACATCACGAATCTATCGATACCCATACCGACACCACCTGTTGGAGGCATACCGTATTCAAGGGCTTCAACGAAGTCTTTATCCATTTCACTCGCTTCTTCGTCGCCTAATTTCTTAGCTTCTAATTGAGCAAGGAATCTTTCTTCTTGATCGAGTGGGTCATTTAATTCTGTGTACGCATTAGCGAGCTCACGACCATTGACGAATAATTCAAATCTTTGAACGAATCTTGGATCTTTTTCTTTCTTGGTTAATGGAGAAACTTCGATTGGATATTCGTAAACAAAGGTAGGTTGAATCAAATCAGCTTGGCAGAACTCTTCAAAGAATTCGTTCATGACATAGCCAATTGTGTTTTTGAACTTGTCTAAATGTAAGCCTTTTTCATCAGCGAGTTTCTTGGCTTCTTCATATGTTTTGATAGCCTTGAAATCAATACCACATTTTTCTTTGATTAAGTCATTCATGGAGATCCATTTGAATGGGTCTTTGAAATTAATTTCACGGTCACCATAAGTGATGATAGCAGAACCTGTGACTTCCTTAGCGGTATTTCTGATCATTTTCTCTGTTAAATCACCAATACCTCTTAAGTCAGAATAGGCTTGGTAAATTTCAATAGTTGTGAATTCTGGGTTATGGGAAGCGTCCATACCTTCATTACGGAATAAACGACCGATTTCATACACTCTTTCCATACCACCAACGAGTAAACGTTTGAGGTTAAGTTCAGTAGCGATTCTTAAGTAGAAATCTTTATCTAATGTATTGTGATGTGTGATGAATGGACGAGCGGAAGCACCACCTAAGATTGGGGAAAGAATTGATGTTTCAACTTCAGTGAAACCTTTACCATCAAGGAAGTGTTGAATACTACGGATGATTTGAGGTCTCATGAAGGCAACTTTTCTTGCTTCTTCGTTCATGATTAAGTCTAAGTATCTTCTTCTAGAACGTTCTTCAACGTCAGTTAAGCCATGGAACTTTTCTGGTAATGGATGTAAGCACTTTGTTAAGTGGATGAACTTTTGCGCTTTGATTGTTAATTCACCAGTTCTTGTTAAGTTCATGATACCTTTAACACCGACGATATCACCGATATCCGCCATCTTGAAAAGGTCATAGTTCTTTTTGCCTAAACCATCGAGTGATAAGTAAACTTGGATATTACCAGTTTTATCTTGGATATTCATAAAGGAGGCTTTACCCATTTTACGAATAGCTTTGATACGGCCTGCGACAGAAACTTTTAAAGCCATTTTAGCAAGGGCTTTTTCGCTCTTCTTATTGCATAAGGCACGAATCTCCTTAATCGAATGGGAAACTTTATAAGCTTGACCAAATGGATCGATACCTAATTCTTGGTATTTTTTAATCTTTTCTAAACGGATTAGTTCTTGGTCATTTAATTCATTAATGTTCATATTTTCAACTTTCCTTTCAAATATCCACGCTCAAATATTATATACGAGAATTTGTCTAATCAAAGACAAACGTTAAAATTTAATATTTTCTTTCTTGAATTCATCAAGAATCCTCACTAACGAATTATAGTCCGTTAATGAAGTAGCAAGTATCGTTCTTAGTGTCCTTGAATTAGCAAATCCTGAGAAGAATTTAGGAGCAATACCACGATATATTCTCATCGCTGTTAATTCGCCTTTTTCTTCACACATTGATTTAGCAAGTTCTAAACAGTAATTACATTGTTCTTCAAACGATGGATTTGGTAATCTTTCACCTGTTTCAAAATAGGTCTTAATTTGCTTAATGAGGAATGGATTTCCCATACCACCACGGGCCACCATCACAGCATCCGCTCCAGTGATTTTAAGAGCGTTAATTGCGTCATCTAAAGTATAGATATTACCAGAGACAATAAGTGGCACTTTCATCTTGCTTCTTAAGTCTTTTAAGAGGTCAAAATGTGGTTCTCCCATATAGAGTTCTTTTCTTGTTCTAGCGTGTATTGCAATCGCATCAACACCACTATTTTCGAGTTCTTTTATGACGTCTAAGAAGTTAACCTCATTATAGCCTAATCTAATCTTCGCGGTGACTGGTTTATCAGTAACACTCTTAATAGCCTTAATGATCTCACCACATAAGCTAGGATTTAGCATTAAAGCGGAGCCCGCACCAGTCTTAGTAACCTTAGGAACAGGGCAACCCATATTCACATCAAAAAAGTCGATATTGGGGTTTAACTTAAGCGATACGGCTGCAGCTTTTGCGAGGTTTTCAGGCTTAGCGCCGAATAATTGGACACCAGTAAGAGTTCCATCTTTTTCATAGATCACATAAGACTCTGTTTCTTTGTTTTGATAGATAAGCCCCATATCAGAAACCATCTCAGAAACACAGACGTCCACACCAAAAGTATTGAGGTATTTTCGATAACCTGCACTTGTGATTCCTGCCATTGGGGCAAGAACGACTTTTCCTTCGATGTTAAATTGACCTAATTTCCACATAGTAAAAGGAAGGTTTTGCCCTTCCTAAAGTTAATTATTTATTTTCACCTTCAGCAGCTTCAGCCTTTGGTTCTACAGCTTCTGCTTTAGGTTCTTCTACTGCTGGTTTTTCGTCTTC
>JAEEGJ010028484.1_pt1 | contig 11106 bp, 10 predicted proteins | sample 8958761 | NCBI WGS metagenome assembly JAEEGJ01 (sample SAMN16246546, study PRJNA631951) | gut metagenome | biome: gut microbiome; feature: rumen; material: RS-attached | host: Bos | place: Iran: Karaj | collected 2018-10
GTTAAGGTGCATCCGTTTGAACTCGTTTCAAAAACAAAGTTAAACTCATCACTTGCACTAACTGTTGCGGGGAAAGTAACCGTAAGAGTAAGCACCGCCCCATCGAACACGCACAACTTATGCGAGGTCAACTGTTTGCTTGCCGTGCCACCGCTAACTGTTACTGTTTCGGATGAAGGTGCATCTGCCTTGCCGTTTAATGCAGTCTGTAAATCGGTCTGATTTGCAAGCGTACCCGTTATCTGTCCCCATGCCGTGCTTCCGCCACCACCACTTGTGGGTGCGTAGACATCCGTTGATGTACCGTTGACCGTAACCGTTGCAATCTTTGTTCCGCTTTCGACTACCTGTGACCACGAAACAGTTGATTTGCCACCCCATGTTGACTTCTCGGTATCGGTAACAACTCTGTGCGAAGAATCCTCAACCAAATCCGCAAGTGCAACGGGGACATCGCTTGTGTTTGCCTTTCCCAAGAGTGCCGTGGTCAAGTCTGTCTGATTCGATAAAGTTCCTGTTATTGAACCCCATGTGGTACTTCCACCACCGCCACCGCCACTTGGTACGCTATACTTCGTACCATCAATCTCAATGGACGATAAATCGGATTCGCCACCTGCAAGAGTCGGATTTGCGGTAACTGCGGACTTTGCATCCAATGCGTTTTTAAGGTCGGTCTGATTAGCCAACACACCGCTGATGTTGCCCCAATAGGCATCACCGTCACCACCGCCTGTCGTTCTTCCGCCGTATGGAACACCCATGTAATATATTTGTGCCATGTCGTATCTCCTTTAGAATGTGTACGTTAGCCGTACTGTATGATTTACTTGTGACTGCGTTTCCCGCCATGTAACGTCACAATAATAAGTTTCTCGCTGATTAACCGTAATGCTCCGTGTGGTTGCTCCTGTGTTCCATGCGTAGGATATGACCGAACCCGCATTTGTGATTTGGTCATCAAAGTTAATCGTCAATGTTCGCCGTGCTCCGACTTTATCCATGTGCATTACACCGATGGACATAAGCGTTTCACCTGCCGTATAAGGGCAACGATAACGAGCCTTTATTTGATAAAACGTTCCTCTGTTATATGCCGCATCGGGATACCAATGGTTACAATAACCGCAATAATAACCTGCGTATGCCCCTGTATCGGGGAAAAAGAATTTTGACGCAGTATAACTTCCTTCAACATAACTGTGACAATTAGGACACTCCTGCCCGTCCCTTTTTATCATCGAATTATAGGAATAGGCTTCCGAGTATGTTTCGTGAGTTTGATAACACCCAACTTGACTCGGATTGGTCTGTGATTGACTGTTTCCGTAATGGATATGCGTGACATTATTGGTTGCTACATCTATGGACTTTTTAGGTATGGTTTCATCAAGTGAAATACAATGTGCCATATTAGTCACCCCTTACTGTTGCCACCAAATCAACTGTCGGTGCATCCGTAGCGTAGAACGTAATTACATTTGAACCTGTAACCTTGTCACGGATATTCGCCCTTGCATCGTCTTCTTCAAGTGTCGTAACGCTTCCCGCACCGTCAATAGAAACGATAGGTCTTTTCGATGCGGTCATGCCTTGAACGGTAAGTGCGTACACAAACGGATAATCGGTCATGGTCGTTAAATCATCGTTGTCAACCCAAAGGTCTTTATCAAGCGTGAATGTTCTTACAGTTCCGATTTCCCTTATCGCATCACCAACATTGTCCGAAGCAATACCTGTTGAAGTGTTGTCAAAGTCAAGGTCATCTGCGTCTATGATGTCCAACTGCGCATCGTATACAAAGTATGCCTTGTTCGGGTTAAGTTTCTCTGACTGCGGTAATGCGTTATAAGTTTCCGTATTGATTGCAACAAGTTCCGCCGTACCTGCAAGCCCGTTTATCCATCTCTCTAAAGTTGCGTCCCACTTAAGGACGTCACCGTCCTGCACACTCGTTAATGAAACGTCGTTGATAGCATCAAGCGAAGATACCGAAGCCGAACTTGTGCTTGGTATCCATTTGTTAGTCGCACCATTGTAACGTAAAAACTGTCCGCTTACCGCTTCACCAACTTCCACATCGCCCAACTCGGAAAGGTTTGTTGCTACATCGGCATTGACGTACTTTTCTTCTTCCGCATCGTATGTAAGCACCTGTCCATCTGTGGGGTTGTCACTCTCCATCGGTAACACCGCTACGTCAAGTTCATCTACCAAGTTATTGAACTTCGGAACAATAACGTCCAAAGCAAGTTCATCTAACTTGGCTTGCATTTCCGCCGTGGTAAGTTCGGGTGTGTCGGGCATTCCGATGTTGCCTTTGCCGTTTAAATCTGTTGCTGTTATTTTTGTAAAAGCCATATTCTGCTCCTATCCCTTGAAGTAACCATTCTCGATGTATTCCATAGCCACGTTGTACAAAGAGAAGGGTTCGTCCAAAGCATCGTTTACAAACTTAAGTCTGAACTTATCAACTTTCTTGATTCGGACTTTGGTTCTGCTGATTCTCTGCGTCTTGTCGTTTGAGTATGTGAACTTGGAATAGGTCAACTGCGAGTATGAAAAGTATCTTGCGAAGATTTCATCATGCTTAATCAAACTCCAAAGACCATGTTCCATAGCAAACAACTTGATTGATGTATGTACCGCCGTTCCTACTCGAACCGCCAAATAACGCAAGGTCTTATTCTTGTAGAACAACTGACCGTCAATGTCGGGTGTTTCCCATATCGCTTCAATCGGTTCGCCGTTATCTTCGTAGGAAGCCTGTGCGTTCACGTCCGTATAGAACTTGCAAACGTTTCCTTCGGGACTTCCGAACCATAACTCACCGTCTTTAACCCACATGATATTTGCGGGTACGTTTGTCCGATAAAAGCCTGCGTACTGTCTTGTCGCATACGGCATTGATTTGTCTGTAACCATGCTCTGTAAGCCATCAAGGATATAAACCACTCCGTTGACACAAAGCATATATTGGTCGTTAAAGATACAAGCGTATGCTTTTTCCAAGTTGCTCTCTTTTGTGAGTCGCCCATTCAAATAGAACGAACGGTTCTGTGCGTATCTTTCGCCCGTTACATCCTGTGGTGTAACTGCGAACACACCTTGCGATGTCAAAAATAAAGGCTCGTTTTCCAAATATCCAAACGAGTCTCTTGCGATTGCTCCGACACCTTGTAAGGTGTTCGTCACAACAAATATTTCATCTGTCTTATCGTCAACTGTCTGTGTCGTTCCCGTTCTGACAACGATGTTCTGGTCTCGTTCCATATCGTCTTTGTGCGTACATAAAGTGTTCGATATGATTGAATATCCGATAATCGCTGACGTATCGCTTCCAAGTCTTGAATAAGAAGTGTCTGCGAAGTATGTCGGGTCATAAGATGCCGAGTACCAATCGAAGTTAATCATGTTGGGGTTGCCCGATAAGAACAATCTATCTTTACCGCCCTTGATACCGTAAAGGATTCCGCAGGTGCATTTATTTATTCTGTCTGCATAACCGCTTACTGTTCGGTATGCGGTTATCTTGACATTATCTTCGCCTGTTACGGGGCTTGCCCCAGGTGCGGTTGTGAAAGTAATAACCCCCGTTGTTCTGTCAACAGTGAAGTCTGTTCCTTCTGTCTTTGACTGCCATTCTCCGTTTTCATCAAGGACGGATGCTTCAACGGTTGTGTCATCAAGGTTTGTGAAAGACAACTGATATTCCGTTGCTTCAGCCTGTCCAAGAAACTGTTCCGTAAAACCCGCTTGCAATAAGTTAAGGTCTTCATACGAAGTACCGCCACCATCGGGGTCTTTGGAAATGGTTACTGTCGGAATGTAAGCACTATTCGAAACAGGTTCAACGTGATGCGTAACAACATCCCCCGCTTTGGTCTGCCAATACTTTAAAAAGTGAGCACCATCAATAATGTACAATGCTTCAAGAAACTGCCACGACTTTGAACGTGCGTTGTTCATGCCCGAATAAACGACCGTATCACCGCAGTACAACTTTGTACCCGCATGAATCAAATACGAATTGCTTCCGTGAAAGAAGTGACAACCATTTATGCTTTCATCCGTGTATGTCTTGACAATGTACCAACCCAAAGCCTTTCTGACTTTGCCAGGGATATCTCTTACAAGATTCTGTATGTTGGGTGAACGTCTTATGTCTGTGTTCGCCGCATTGTTTGTAAAGTCCGCTCCCCAAAAAGTATCAATCTCTTGAACTGTCTTTTTGGGAGAAGCAGGTATTTTGAATTGAACAGGCATTTAAATCCACCCACTTTCACTCGTGAATCGTTCTGCACTCGGTGTGCTTGTAGCGTCTTTAAGTCTTTCAAATCCAATTTCGAACTCGTTACGATATCCCGTTGCGATAGCATTGTCATCGTCCTTGTATAACTGCGATGCCATATATAAGCAAAGAAGCGGATATACTTCATCGTCTATCGCAAGTTCAACATCATCACCGATGTTCTGCGGTATTCTGTTTGGATATGCTTTGTAATAAATTCTGAAATTGCCTGGTGTATCTCGGTCAAGCACCAACACCTTATCACCTTCTTGGAAGAAGTCCGATGTTCTGACATATCTTGTGACATCCGCATCACCTTCGTAATAAATGTCTTCATCGGATAATTGATAAAAGTCGGGTGCTAAATCCTTTAATGGATAGCGTATCTTTTCCGCAAAACTCGGTACGGCATCTGCTGACGGGAAGTCCGCCCCATAAAGGGCAATATTCTTGACCGCTAACGGATAATCAGAGGTAAATCTTATTACTACCTTTGCGTCCGTAGGATTTGAAATAAGACCCTTGACGGATGTGTAACCATTGTTTGCGGTAAGCGTTGCGCTCTTTACCACAGTTCCATTGACCGAAACAGTAAACGAACCGCTTCCGTAATATTCAAAGGTGTAACTTCTTGCACCGTCTACGGAAAAGTCCATATTGCCACGTAACTGACTATAAATATGTCCGCCACCTGTTATAAGGTTTGGTATGGGGTTATGAGCAATATCAAGGCTTTTAATGATAAACTTGCCCGCCGTAGCCAATAACTGTAAACCCTCATTCGCCGCACCTGGCATTGCCGCTATGTAATCTCTCGTAGAAGCGTCGCTCGGTATCGTTGTACCAACGGCGGCAAACATCTTCTGTAACGTTATTAACTTAATCTCGCCCCACGTAACTGACATTGCTTGTCTCCTTATTTCTTGGTTGTGGTCTTTTTCTTGGTTGGTGTGGATTTCTTTGCCGATGATTTCTTGGGAGTAGGTTTCTTAACCTCTTCCTTCGGCTCTTCTTTGACTTCCTCGGTCACTTCGACCTCGGTATTTGTGATATTCTCAATGATATCTTCGTATGAGTTGCTTTCAATAACCTGTATAAGCATTGACTCGTATGATTCATCGTCATTAACTTTTGTGATTTTGTAAACCAAGTTGTTTTCCGTGAAAGTATCTCCTACCTTCATTCCTTTTTTAATCATAGTTTATCTCCTTAAAATACCCACCCCCATGACGAGGGTGGGTAAAGGTTGCACCAATTGGCGATTGCTCGAAACGCCCGTAAATTAGGTCAATGTCGTACCACTCTGTGCACCGCCCAAGAGCACCCATCTCCAATCGTTAAAGCCTGCGGACATACGACCATAACCATTGTACTCAAGGTTACGAGAATGAATGTCAACATCGTTAGCGATATCAAGGGGTGTTCTGTCGTAGAATATGAAACCGTTGGTAGCGTTACGTGCTTCACTTGAGAAGATGATGTAAGGTGCAGTACCCGAAGCCGCCTGCCATAACGGGTCAACAATTAACTTCCAAAGACCCTTCTGTGTGTTGACATCGTTGTAGTCAGAGCCAACAAGTCCGTCAGAACGGATGATTCTCTTAATGAGGTCTTCGAGTGCGGGAACGTTGCCAGGGATAACAATTGTATCAAAGGTATAACCCATAACCTGTCCCGAATCGTTCTTCATGTTGCGACCGATATTAGCAAGTCTCATAAGCATAGAAGAATCTGAACCAAAAGCGTTTGTGAAAACGTTGGACTGATTTGCTACGGTAGCCTTAACAGACTTGTGAGCGGTAGAGAAAAGTGCCTGTCCGTCACCTGTGGTCTTGTCAAGAACAGTACCACGGGGACCGACTGTGAAGGTTGCACCTTCGGTTACGAGTGCATTGATTGCAAGTTCGTGACGGGTTCTCTTGTAACCAAGAGCGAGGTTGCGAACCATTGTCTTTGCATCGTCGATTAAGTTATCGTCAAGCATTTCCTTCGTAATTGCAACGGACTTTGAGAAAGCCTTGTGTACAATTAACTTGGGGAATGTTTCCTGGATGTCATCAAGAGGTGCTTTGTCACCTTCGTTTACAACATCGAAAGATGCAAGCGAAGTAAGACCTGTCTGCTTTTCAGCATATCTCTTTGACTTCTTCTCAACTGCAAGGTCGGACACAGCCTTATCATGGTTGGTCTTCTCCTTGTCGGTATCCATAAGGACTGCGTTTAATGCCTGTGCGACGTCCTTCCAAAGGTCGTCGTTTAATCCACTATTTTTTGAAAATACAATAGCCATTTTCTTTCTCCTTTCAATTATTCAAACTTAACGAGTACGGAAGCACCTGTTGCACCACCGTCTTCTGCGAGTGTTGCTACACCGTTTGTGGTTGTAGCGGTTACTTTCTTACCGTCGGAAGAAATAGTTACCTTTGCACCTGCCTTAAGTGCTGAACCATCTGCGGAAAAAGTGGTCTTCCATGTCTGACCTGCGTACACAGGATTAACAGCAATCATGTCACCGCTTGCGGCAACAACCTGTGATGCACAAATAAATGCGGGCTTATTTGCTCCGCTTGCAGCCGCTACCTTGCCAGTTGAATAAACAAGTGCGTCACCGACTTCGTAAGTTCCTGCTGTTGCAGGTTTTAACTCGATAATGGGGAAGTTGTTCCCGTTATCGTTCTTAACAAATTCGAACATAGTTTTTTGTCTCCTTATTTGAGTGATTCGTTGTAAAGTTTCTTTCGTTCATCCCACGTTTTGTCGGGGAATGTGTCTTCCCACAAACCACGTAAATGTGCGGGAATTTCTACGGAATTGTCATTAACGGCAATACCGTTCATAGGATTCAGATGTGACTTGCCTTTAATCTGATTGATTGCGGACTGTCTGATTGCCTCGGCTTTCTGCGAAGTGGTCTTGCCGTAATTCAGAATCTTGTAGGCATCCACAAGTGCATATCCTTTTTCCATCGCCATCTGAATAACGTCTTCGGGGACGTCTTCAAGTGCCTTGATGTTGGGGTCTAACTTCGAGATTTCCACAACGTTTGCGTTAATCTCTGCCATTGCTTCTTTCTGCTCTGCGATTTTTAAATACTCGTTTGCTTTCTGAACAACGGGGTTATTCTGCACGAGATTGTTGATAACGCTTGGGTCAATGCCTTGGTCTCTCAACGACTTCTCGGCTTTTAACTGTTCCTGTGCATCAAGTGCCGCAAGGTAATCAGCCTGTGAACGGATAGGCTCACCCGTTATTGGATTCTTGAAGTTTCCAAAACGTCTTGTGTATTCCGCATCAAGTCGCTTCTGCGCTTCTTTGGCTTCCTGTTCCGCTTTCCTACGTGCGGCGGCGGCGATAGCATTCACATCAACCTTGGGTTCTTCCTCGGTTTCTTCAACTTCGGTTTCCTCGGTTTCTGTGCTTTCAACTTCGGTTTCTGTCGGGTCGGCGGCTTCCGATTCTTCTACGCCTGTGCTGACTTCCTCAATGGCTTCATCAGCATGAAATTGTAAGTTGAGTTTTAACTTCATATTCAATTTCTCCTTTTCCATTTTTTCGCTGTTGGTGCGAGGTAATTTTTGTATGAAAAAAGCACCCGACTATTCGGATGCTTCTTCATCTGATTCAATAACAAGTGGTATTTCCACTTCTTCAATTCCCACTTCTTTGTTGTAATTCGAACATTGCTTATTACGACAAACGAAGTGCATTCGGCGGTACAGTTTACCGCCCTTTAGGACGTTCGTAGACGAACTTATCCTTGCTTCGGTCTTACATAACGGGCAAACCATTTAAGCCCCCTTCCTGGCTGTTCATCGCAGTCATAGCCTGCATCTGTGCCATCTGTGCTTGCTGACGTGCTAAACGTTCTTCGATAATCTTCTTAATCTCACCCGCATTCGGATAACCGTTGCGTTCTTGTTCTGTCCAATACAGATAATTGGTTTCAAGGTCACCCAACTGACCGAAAGCACCGCTCTGTAACTTGAGGTCTGCTTGATTCCACATTGCTTCTCTGTTCGTAAGTAATGTAGATGTCGGGTCTACGTCGAAGATAAATTCATCGTTCCAATACCATTCGCCGTTAGCGTCCTGCTTCAAGAAGTCACGCTTGTCAAAATGCGTAAACTCTTTTTCTCCGTCAATGCCATCCATCGTAATCGGGATAGGGTCATCAGCGTATGCAAGTGCAAACTTGAACATCATTTCATAGAGTTCTGCGTAAGCACTATTCTTCATTATTCTCTTGGATTCCAAACGACCTGCCGCTTGGTTGATTGAATACTGTTTTGCAGTACCCGATGTAGCGGAAGCATCGTACTTACCTTGGTAAGCATCGGTAATACCGAGTGAAGATTTCGCCCAATTATAGTTTTCTTCAAGCGTTACTCTGTCCTGTGCGGTATCTGCTTGAACAGTAATAACGTGAATCATGTTTATCTGCGACGGGTCTTCCAAACGGATGACCTTAAACTCTTCGTCTGTGGTCTCAACACCCAACCCTTCGGGAAGTGTTACATAAGAACCACCCTTTAAGAGTTTTTCGTTTATCTTTGAGCCGAGTTTTTTTACCGTGTCCTGTTGGTCTTCAATAACTGACACATCGGAAAAACCCAACAAGGAACGGTCTTTGGATATATTCTTTCGAAGCACCAAAGGGAAAAGGGTTGGTTTATAGAACGGCACTTCAACATCTATTTCAACTTCGTCCATTATCGGTGCGCCCGTCATAGGGTCAACGCCAACAACTTTCTGCTGAAATAACTGTACTGTGTCCATCTCGTCTTTACGCTTAACGAACTTCTTCGAGCCGCATTCGCAAACATCACCTTCTTTAACCTTTCCGCAGTTAGCACAAACGGTTAAGTGACGTGCTTGGTAGTCTTCAATGGATTCAAGTTCAACATCGCCACACCATCTGTAAAGCCCGATGCCACCTTCTTTGTTCTTGTAATAAGCGGTAACAACGGTAACGATGTCTTCTGTTGCAACTCCTTCACGAAGTTCCTTGTCTGTTTCTTCTTCTTCGGAAACGTCCTTGTCAAAACGTCTTTTAACGTATTCCTTGGTCTGCGGTGTGCGGATAAAGAAGTAATCCATCTTCTTAATATCCGTTACCCCTGGCTGTGGAATAACTTGTCTTGGGTGAATATCGGACACTTCCAAATCGCCAAGTGTACAATGATAACCCTTTGTGTTGTCCCATCCGACCAAAGAAAAAGAACCGCCCTGTATAGGGGTGGTTCTTTCCTGCATATCGTTCATTTCCGCAAGGTGAAGCGTCTTCATCTCGTTTTTGATAAATTCCTCAATGGTCTTTGCCTTTTCCATATCCTCTTTGTGGATAGGTGTTACCTTCGGCATGGGTACTGACGAATCAACCTGTGACTCAATCAACTCATATACGATGTTTCGAACGTTGATTGCGAGTTTTCTCGACCCATCTCGGCTATTGGGGTTGCCTTTAGTGGCTCTATCGCCCAAGTAATACTTTTCATGCGCTTCCATATCGTTTAAATCGTCGGCATACTTGGTCTTTGCGTTCTCGTATTTCTCCTGCCAATTCTGCAAAACCCTATTCTGTTCGGGACTTTTGATTTTTTGTGCCATCTTTTTCCACCATTTCATAATTGGGGTTCTCCCATTTCTTGTATCATCAAGGCTTTTATCTCTTTAGATGCGTGTCGGTAGTCATCTATGTAACTCTGTCGCCATTTTTTCTTCTTTGGCGGTGCAACTTTCGGTTTGCAAGTCCACCAAACAGCAAAATACCGCAAGGAATCGACATCATGTGTCAAATCATGCGGTTGTTTAGCGTAAACATTCGGTTTTAACTTGTCTTTCTGTATCTTCTGAAGACACTTAATCGCATTCGGGCAAGTATCTTTAAGGAAGGTAAGCATCGGTTTCCCGTCTTCTCTTACCTGCAACCACTCTTTAAGGTGAACAACACCGTCCACAAGGTCATTCGATACTTTTATAAGGTGTATTCCTTCTTCCGAAAAGATTGTTGCCACGGATTTACCTGTCTCCTGGCTTCTATTCCACAAATCGGGCGGGGCAAGCCATCCGTCAACCTTCTCTGTCGAGGTTATGCTTAATAGGATTTTCGCCGCCTTACTTACAATAAGGTCGGGGCAATCATATTCTCGGTATACTTGCGCTCTGCCGTGTATGTCTATCGTTATCCAATGTGCGGACAGCATATCAAGTCCGTAGTCAATCGCCACATAACGTTTAACAAGTCCTGTCATCTGCTCTTCGGACTCGTGTGTTTCCTTCTTTACTTCGGGGAACATCGCTCCACCTGGTACTTGCAACGCTTCTTCAACGGTCGCAGGATATTCGGCGGTAAATAAGTCGCCCAAAGCATTACGTGTACGCTTCTCCCATTCCTTATCTCGTGAAGGGTCGGCATACCAAGGAATGAATATCTTATTAAACCCGTTATCGGGGTCGGTAAACATTTCTTCAAAGAACGAACCACGCTCGATTGTTGACAAGCCTATGACCTTGCCGCCGAACGCACTATTGATTGTCGGGAACGCACCTTGCCATATCTCACGGGCAAACTGCTGAAACGCCCATTCATCAAAGATTATGAGGTTCGCAGTAAATGAACGTCCTGCACCAGGCGATGAAGGGAACGCTTTAAACACCGACTCGCTTCCATCGGGATGTGTTACTGTAAGCGTTAATGCCGTACTATTAAAAATCGCACCGTCCCACCCTGGGGATAGTGCGTCTTTATGGTTTATAAGTTCGGGTATGTACGAAAGTATTACTCCAAGTCGGCGGACAAGTTCTTTTGCTTCATC
>JAEEGJ010028485.1_pt1 | contig 11105 bp, 15 predicted proteins | sample 8958761 | NCBI WGS metagenome assembly JAEEGJ01 (sample SAMN16246546, study PRJNA631951) | gut metagenome | biome: gut microbiome; feature: rumen; material: RS-attached | host: Bos | place: Iran: Karaj | collected 2018-10
TAATATTAAATATTGAAATGTAATTTGAAATGATTTTTATCATTTATATATTAATTAAAGTGTTTATCAATTAGAATCGATCATAGTAAGCCTAACGCACCAGATCCGACCTACGAAGTTAAGCGGCTTAAGGTTCGGTTAGTAATCTCGTGGGTGACCGAAGGCGAACCCCGAATATCGATTTTTATAGATTCTTTTTTACATTTTTAATAAATTTGCTTCAACGTTTACTGGATGCACCGGAACCTTTACTGAACTTGATGCTTTTAAAGCTTCTTTGCATGCTTTTGCATATAATTGTTCTTGTGCTGTACTTGATTTTTTTTCAGCTTCTTTTTCGGCATCTTTTATAGCTTTTTTAATCATCCATTTTTCATTCTTTTTATGTTTTTCTGCTTTCTTTTTAGCACGCTCTTCTGATTTCTTAATTCCTTTTTCGGCTCTATAACATGCATTTGTGTATAAATATTTTTGGTGTTTATCACTATTTAGCATAAAGCTTTTTGGACTATGTTCTGCTACAACAGTTTTTTCATTGTATTCTATTCTATTGTTTTCAGCCCAACTCTTAAATATTCTTATAGCTTCTTCTTTATCAATAGATTTAACAAATAAACATGAAGTATGCATTTGAATACAACTTGAAATTCTAATAATTTATTTTTGCCCATCTTCCTTTATTTTATCCTCCTTCTTGAATTCAGGCGCAAAATCACACTCATTAAATTTTTTCTTAATCTCATTCTTATAGCATTATCAATTTTAGACTCACTTCTCATATGATAATAATATAAATCCACAAATGGTGTATTCAATCTATCAATTCGTCCGCTAACCTGCTCCATAACTCTATAAGAATAGTTTTGTGAATAGAATATAATAGTGTCTGTAGTTACACAGTTCCATCCCTCAGCTCCTGCTGTATATTGAACTAAGTATGCCCACGCATCTCCAATAGGTAGGTCTTCATGTTTATGAACATTCCATTCCGCATGAGGATACTCATTTAATATATCATGAAGAATTTCTAATTCATAATTATAAAATATAATAACCTTAGGATGTTCTTCTATTATTTCTAATAACTTAATCTGTCTATCTAAATCAGAATTAATTAATCTACTAAGACATCCGCAATACTCGCCAGCAGTCCTTATAGGAGCATCTTTAAACCATCTGGTTTTTGCTATAATATTATACATTTCATTATCATATTTACATATAACATGTTCATGATGTTGAACTGTTTTTCGTTTAAAGCCCATATTAATAAGAATATCATTACGTAATTTCATTAATCTGGCTGTATGAACATATTTATCTATTTTTGGAAAAGTAGTAAATCTTGACCATACAATATGTCTATTACAAAAATCTGTTTTATTTTTATAAAAGCCATTAGCAATAAATACAGGAATATAATCTTTCCACTCGTCGCCAGGTGTGGCTGATAATAATATCCATTTATTATGTTTAGTTATCTTTAAAAAAGCTTTTACCCACGCGCCACTTCCTATAACACGCTGTTCATCAAATATAAAAAATGAATTCTCAACTTCTACATATTTGTTAATATTGTTCCAAGGGTTTTAATTCTTCATCCCATTAATATGTATCTCGTTTGTGAGCTGTTGTGATTAAATCCATTGGATTAATCATACGATGATACCTAGGTCCATTCGCGAATTTGTTTGATAGATGTTCGTAAGGACCTAAATCATACAAATCTGTTTCTATATTGTATTTGTTGTAATATGATTTACCACCATTTAATACATAATAATATGATAGGGCGGTCCTAGATTTACCAGAACCAACCCCACCATTTAATATACAACCATTTTTCATATTAGTTAAAGCAACATCTTGGTAATCTCTTAAACTATCATCCATTTTTAATATCTGTTGTCTTCCTCTTCTGGCATTTCATATGATGTTTCGTTTGGATCATCATTCATCGTATTTTCCATTCAACGGCTGGGTCTTGAATAACATACAATTGACGCAAATATCCAGTCTTCTTACCAGGGAAACGTGGTGACTCATAACAATTGATTGTACAATCACAAGTATTGATAACCATTCTATTTAATTCACCAACATTTTCTGAGTTTAATTCACTCTTTTTTCCACGGAACTCACTAAATACACAAATCTTTGGAGGATATTCACAGTCCATATTTACTTTAATGTTTACAAAATAAACTTTTTGATCAAGTTCACCTGCTTCATTAACACCTGCAACTTTTTCTCTAACTCTCCATCCAAAGTTCTTTTGCAGCTTCTTCAGCTAAATTAAATGTTCTTGCTGAATTACCGTATGCGTTAGGTTTACCAGAAAAGTTAGTCCAAAATATATAAGCATTTTGAACCTCGATTGTTCTGTTATCCTTAAAAATAAACTTTGCACTTCTTGTGCAGCTAACATTAATTGATTACTCATATTTTTCTCCTATTTCTTAAAAATAAGAGTACCCTAATCTTCTTTAGGATACTCCAATTCCGCTTCATCTCTAAACGGATTATCAATTATGAAATATTATACATTGGTTTGCCATTTTCATCAATACTAATATGGTTCATTACTAGAGAACTAATCACCATATTGGTCAATTGTTTCAATTGCTTCATTAACCAACTTATTATAATATCTCATCTTGCTTGTTGTTCTTAACAACATCTTCAGACTCAAGCCACATATATCCTTTTGTGTCAACAACTGAATCATCCTTAACATTACCATTCTTATCAATTGATTCTCTTATTAATTATCCGCCACCTTTTCCAGGCAATATAGGAGTAAATAATCCTACTCTACCTACGAATTTTAAATTATGATAAGAACCTAATTTAGAATCTAGTTCTTCATCGGACATATTTTCATAATCGCTAAATATTTTAAGTTCTGATTTTGTTAAAGATTTTCCATTAAATTTAACATCTTTAAGTTTTTGATATAATGGATAATTATCATCCATTATGTCTTCATTCATATCCAAATACATGACTGAGTTTGTAACTTCCTTAGTTTCACATAAGTCTTAAATTCTACAGGTTTTTCTGAGAAACATTTATTGAAAAAGTATGGAACCGCGAATTGTGTTCCTGTCGCAGTCCAATCGCCTAAACTTCCATCTTCATTTCTATATCTAACAATATATACCGCATTATTTACTAAACACATTCTGTTCACTTCATGTTCAAATTCATAACCATATTTTTTAGCAAATTCCATACAGAAATTAATAATTTCAGGTGTTGCATCAAGGATTTTAATAGAATCTGTCTTAATATGAGCAACTTTAAATCCTTCAACTTCATCCTGAAGTGTCTTCATAAATAAAGCTCCTCTTAATATATTATTTTCATTTCTAGGATCTCTGCAAGGATTATCAAAACTAGCAGAAGTTAAACCATATACAGAATTTATAGCAGTCTTTAGCGCTGTAGATAACTTTTTAGCATTATTAATATCATTTAGATATTTATCAATCTTTCCATTCCATCTGGCTTTAGCTTTATCAAAATTCTTTTCTTTAATATCAACACGTGTCTCTACTAAATTTGCAAATCTTTCTGTATATTTGCCAAATAAATTCATAGCTATGGCTGAATGTGGATGCATACTCTTAACATCTAATAATACTACATTTCCATACATACCAGGCTCGGCATATACATAACCACCAAACCCTAAATCAATATCTCGATTTATACTTTGAGTTTTATCATTCCAAATCTTTTTAAATTCATATCCAGGGAAGAAATTTTCCAATTCAACATAATTTAATTGAGGATGTTTATCATTTCCAAATATAATCTTAATAGTTAAACTAATAAGAATAATTTCCAATTAAAAGATTAGAATATGTTTATTTATTTTTATATTAGATATTAGTATGATTTTAATATTAATTAAGTTATTATTAATCTAGAAAAATCTGTTTCTTTCTAGATTTTAGTGTTTCTTTTTCATTTTTATTGTTTTGATAAATAATTAATGGTGAATAATTATTTTTAATTTAATTTATTTTGTTTAATTATATATCAAAATTTAATCAAAAAATGTTTTTGAGTTGCTTAACTCACAGTCACATTACACTCATAACTCACTCAAATCATATAAAATCATATAAATTTCTTTAAAAAATCATTAAATTTGATTAAAAATTTGAATTTTTTAAATAAAAATTTAATTTTTTTTCAATTTTATTCAATTTTCTTAATTGAGCTATTAAATTTTAATAAAAAAATGAAAATTATACTCAAAGTTTGTGTCTGGAGCTATTAGATTTGATTAAACTTTGTTCTGGGTTATATCTAGGTTTGGGTTAGGTATGGGATTTGAGAAGGTTTGGTTTGTTATTGTTTAAAATTTTAATTTTTTATATTTTAATTATTTATTTATAATATAAAAAAAATTAATTTATTTTTTTTTTTTTTTTGAATTTTTTTAATTTTTTGAACAATATATATTATATTATATTTCAAAAATAATTTAATTTAAAATATACATTGAATTATCAGGTATATCAAAAGCACAGAGTTCATCTGAGATGGATATGCTTGAATATTGATTTAGAGAAGATTTAAAACTTAAATGCAAACGCATGTGGGCTATACTAAATCCTATAAAACTAATAATTGAAAACTATCCTGATGACAAACAAGAAGTATTAAATGTTCCTTATAATGTTGAAAATGAAGGACTTGGATCAAGAGAAATCACTTTCAGTAAAGAATTATATATCGATGCACAGGATTTTATGATTAATCCTCCTAACAAATACTATAGATTGTTTGTGGGTAATGAAGTAAGGCTCATGAATGCATATTTTATAAAAGCAACTCGTTATGATGTTGATTCAAATGGAAATGTAACTACTGTATATGCTACTTATGATGAAAATATTAAAAAGATGGAAGACAAATTGATAGAAAAGTTAAAGGTACAATCAACTTCCTTGATGCTAAGAATTGCAAACCTGCCACTATAAGATTGTATGAAAATCTTATTGATGAAGAAAAAGGTGTATACAATGATGATGGTTCATTAAATTTAAACCCAAACTCTCTTGTAATAAAAAAAGGATTTGTAGAACCAGAACTTTTAAAGCTAAACCTTACGATAGATTTCAATTTGTAAGACTTGGATACTTTAATATAGATGTAAAAGATAGTAAGGAAAATGAACCAATATTTAATAGAATTGTAAATCTAAAATCAAGTTTCAAATTAGAAAACAAAACTCAAGGATAACCTTGAGTTTTTTAATAGTTAATATTCTTAGCATATTTCATTGTTTTTTCAATATCATCTATATTATATTTCTTTTTATTTTTAAACTTTTTCATACCATGTTTTATAAATTTAACTATATCAAGATAAGAAAAAGTTTTTCCATCTGATTTTTTTTCTTTATTTAAAAATTTATATATTGCTACCTCGTTTAATGCATTGTAAACTGCAGGATAAGACCACCTATTTTTAATGCATCATAAGCTAATTTAAGTCCTTCAAATGTTTCAAGATCAGGTTTATCTATACTTAATTTTTTTAAACTATTAAAATCTAAACATTTTTCATTTATATCTGGTCTTTTTTCTTTATATAAAGCATAAGAAATAGGAATTCGCATAGATGGCACGCCTAATTCTGCTTTAATTGCTCCATCATTATACTCAACCATAGAATGTATAATAGATTCTCTCTGTATAACTACTTTAATTTGTTTATAAATTGAATAAATGATGTGCTTCTATTACCTCAAGTCCCTTATTAACTAAAGTAGAACTATCAATAGTAATTTTCTTCCCCATTTTCCATGTTTTAAACAATCTTCTATTTTTACATTCTTTAAATCTTTTAATTTTTTGTTATAAAAAGGTCCACCACTCGCAGTAAGAATTATATTTTTTATAGTTTTATTGTCTTCACCAACAAGAGATTGCCATACAGCAGAGTGTTCAGAATCAATTGGTCTAAGTTCAGTTTTATATTTTTTTACTAAAGGCATAATAATATCACCGGCACATACCAAAGTTTCTTTATTTGCAAGTGCTATTATTTTCCTTTTTTTAATTGCTTCAATAGTTGGTCTTATTCCTATCATACCATCTACAGCTACTACTACTGTGTCAACATTATTTAAAGTTGCAATTTTTATCAAACCATCTAAACCAGTATATACTTTTACATTTAATTTGCTCTTTTTAAGTTTATAACATAAAGAAGTTGCTGAATTTTCATCAAACACAGCAACTTCTTTTACATTATTATTTGTTTATATAAGGTTTTAACATCTTTATTGCAAGTTAAACCAACAACTTTATATCCTTTAGTATGTTTTATAACATCAATAGTTTGCTTCCCTATTGATCCTGTAGATCCAAGAATACTAATATTTATGACTCTATTAAACCATAAGAGCCATCTATTCTTTTATAGACAACACATACCTTATTATTCTCATTATTCTCAAACATAAAGAAATTATGATTAAGTAATTCCATGTGTTCACAAGCTTCTTCAGGACTCATTGGTATTAATTCAAAATGTTTCTTCTTAACAATTTCAATCATTTGAGAATCATCATTATCATCATTATCTTCAAATGAAGAAATATTGCCAAGTGCATCATTCTTCATGATTTTATGTATCTTATTATCTCTTACTTTAGTTCTATACAAATAATTTAATTTCTTAATTGCGACTCCAGATAGGACTATTATAGCTATACCAAGGAAATACATCATAGTAGCTACTAAAGAACTTCCACTAAAGAATACATTTGTCAAAAGAAGGACCATTTCCATTTTTGCAGCGCAAGGAATAAAGGTACAAAGCCTAATAGTCATTCTTCTATCTCTCTCTTCTTCTATAGTTCTTGCTGCCATGATTGCCGGCACTCCACAACCAGTACCTACAAGCATAGGTATAAATGATTTTCCAGAAAGTCCAAATCTTCTAAACACTCTATCAAATATGAATGCTACACGAGCCATATAACCTGAATCTTCAAGTATAGATAAGAATAAAAATAGTATAGCCATCTGTGGAACTAAACCAAGGACTGTACCTACTCCACCTATAATACCATCAACCACAAGACTTTGAACAAATGGTGCTACTTGCATACTCTCAAATAATTTTGTTACGCTTCCTTGTATAATTTTTCCAAAGAATACTTCATTAGTCCAATCAGTTAAGAAACTTCCTATTGAACCCATCGCAATACTATATACTATAAAAATTATTATTACAAATAACGGAAGTGCAAACATTCTATGAGTAAGAACTCTATCTACTTTATCAGAGAAAGTCAAATCCCCAACCTTAGCTGATTTATTTAATACTGCTGTCATTAAATTAGCGATGTATTCATATCTTTGATTTGTGATAATGCTATCTGATTCATCGTCCATTTCTTTTTCACAATCAACTATATGGCCTTCCATGTGTTCTAGATCCGACTCACTAATATTTAATTTTTTTATAGTATCTTCATCTCTTTCAAATACTTTTATAGCATAGTATCTTAAATTATCTTCACTAACTTTATTTTCGATTTGTTCTTCTATATGTGCAAGTGCATGCTCTACACTCCCAGTAAATACATGGGGTGATGGAACTTTTACTGACTTTTCTTCTACTGATTTTATAAGTCCTTTTACCATAGTATCTATGCCCTTATTTTTAAGTGCGCTTATACCATATATTGGAACGCTGAGTTCTTTAGAAAGTTTTTCTATATCTATTTTATCGCCTTGCTTATTTACTACATCTATCATATTTAATGCAATAACTACTGGCACACCAGTTTCAAGTAATTGGGTAGTAAGATATAAATTTCTTTCAAGGTTAGTACCATCCACTATATTAAGTATTATATCTGGTTTTTCATCCAAAATAAAATTTTTACTTACAACTTCTTCAAGAGTATATGGAGAGAGAGAATAAATACCTGGAAGGTCAACAATAGTTACATCCTTTTCACCTTTAAGTTTTCCTTCTTTTTTCTCAACTGTAACTCCAGCCCAGTTACCTACATACTGGTTACTTCCTGTAAGGCTATTAAATAATGTAGTCTTACCACAGTTTGGATTTCCCGCAAGGGCTACTCTAATACTCATATTGCCTCTTAATTAAACTCACTCTACTCTATCTCAATAATATCTGCATCATCTTTTCTAAGTGAAAGTTCATATCCTCTCACAGTTACTTCTACAGGGTCACCAAGTGGAGCAACTTTTCTAAGATATATGCTTGTGCCTTTAGTGATGCCCATATCCATGATTCTTCTATTTACTTTTCCTTCACCATTAATCTTTACAACTTTAGAAGTTTCATCAATAGCCATATCTCTTAATTTTCTCATATTGCCTCCTACTTATTTACTATACGTTTATCACTTTGATTTATATCATCATATATAATATTTACAAAAATCTTAGCAGCAATTTCTGTTGTAATAGCAAGTTTAGTTCCTTTTAATTCCACTATAACATCTCCACCGTGATTACTTATCACACGCATACGTTCACTTGCGATAAATCCCATATCCTCAAGATGCTTCTTCTCGCTATCTTTACTACGGACTTTCACGATTATTACATTTTCACCTTGATTAATAAGTGACAAAGGTAACATATAATCTCCTAAAACTTATTATTTATGCTTTACAATTTTTACAAGTATTTTTACTGCAATGGGGACAACCAGCGCAAGAATCTTTATTCTTAAAAATATTAAATACTGCAAGTATAAAAAGAATAAAAACTATGATTAGTACGATTATAGTAGATAGATTCATATATCCTCCATTAGTTAGACATCTCTAACTAAAATATAACACATTTAATATTTTATGTCAAGAATATTGAATAAAACATGAATAAGTGCTATATTAACAATAGTTAAATATATTTAACAGATATTAAAGGAGACCTTATGGAGCATATACTTGAACAATCTAAAGAAGATTATCTTGAAGCTATACTCATGATTAAAGAAGAACAAGGCTACGTAAGAAGCACTGATATAGCTAAAAAACTTAGTGTAACTAAGCCAAGTATATCTTATAGTACTAAAAGACTTAAAGAGCAAGGCCTAATCTCAATGGATAAAAACAATATGATTATGCTTACCAATGAAGGAAATAAACTTGCCAAAGATATTTATATGTGACATAAAATCCTTACAGACTTTTTCGTATCTATAGGCGTAAGCAAAAAACAAGCCCAACTTGACGCCTGTCAAGTCGAGCATGCTATAAGTAAGGAAACGTTTAATTGTATAGTGAAGAAAATGAAATAAAAAAGGGGAAGCAAGATGCTTCCCTTTCTTTATTTACTCAATCTCATATATGCTTCGCCCATGAAAATGTGTTTATAGCCTTCACCTGTTTCGTTCATAGGACATAACATCTCTGCTTTTACTTCTTTTTGGAATATCATTACGATGTCGCTTCCGCCAAAAAGAAAATACCCCATCGGATCACCTTTGTTTACTTTTGCTCCTACCTTTACGCTGTCTTCGAAATTACAAGAACAAATCTGAGACATACCTATAGGAAGTATAGCTACAAGACCGTATTCTTCAGTATCAACTATTATACAATCTCTAGTCTCTATCATCTGCCATCCTGGTACATTATCAATTAATACATATTTATTTTTTTCTTTATCCCAGATTGTGACACCACATGCAGCATTATTACCTTTTATCTTATTAACTTCTAATATCTTGCCACTTACAGGAAAATGATAACGATGATAATCATTTACATCAAGAAATGTATGTGTTAAAGTTCCACCTGAAAAAGCATCACTTTATTTAGAATTAGGTCCAAGAAGTTGTGGTATTGAAGTGAAATTTGCCGCTTTTATATTGACTCCATCTTTTTGAATAAGATTACTATTTTCATCTATCTTCCATATGCCTTCTGGAGTAGAATCAGCAGGAGCGACCACCTCAGTATCAGCAATAGGTCTAACTGAAGGATCTATTAAATATCTTGAAAACCATTCATTAAATGACTTCCACAAGTTTTTATCCCCATACCAACCAAACTGCATATTCATACTTGGGTCATTTTTAACTCTTTCATAATATTCATCATTCCAACTATCTTCAGTAGAAAGAAACCTCCCCCAATCCTCAGCATAATCATGGCACCAACTTGCTATTGGCTCGTGATATTGGAGTGTAGGATAATAATATCCTTTGCCTTCAAGTTCTTCAAGTCGCTGATCAAACAAAAACCATATATAATCCACTCCTTGATCAACTTTGTCATATATAGTTTTGTGATGCTCACTACTTAAAACTTTAAAAAGTAGGGCTTTTACATTAAAATCAATGAAATCATATAATTCTTTAACATTTGATACTGGATTGGTATCTCTATTAGGGTTTATGGCATAAGCTTTATTAATAGATTTTTCCATCATGGCCATGAGCTCAGAATCTGATTTGAGATATTGCTCAAGTTTTATAGAAGCTTCACTTCTTTCTATATTAACTTTAGAAACATTAGAAGTATTATCACCAAGTGACATAGCCCCAAGTAAAGAATCCATAATAGCGTGTAGTAAAAAATCTGCATCGCTATGACCTAATAAGCCTTTATCATAATTTATCTTAACTCCACCTAAAATTAATTCTCTACCACTAACAAGTTTATGAACATCATATCCCTCACCAACTCTATACATATAAACCTACTTACATAGCTCTTCTATTATTTCATTGATCAATTTGCCATCAGCTTTACCTTTAAACTCTGGCATAATAGTCTTCATAATTTGACCTTTATTTTTAGATGATACTATTTCAGAGAATTTTTCATTTATAAGTTTAGAATTTCATCTTTAGATAATAACTTTGGAGCATAAGCTTCAATAAATGAAAATCTATTTTTATATTGTGTTAATAAATCAACTCTATCTACTGGACAAGTATCTATTTGTTCTTTTATAGATTAGAATATGTTTATTTATTTTTATATTAGATATTAGTATGATTTTAATATTAATTAAGTTATTATTAATCTAGAAAAATCTGTTTCTTTCTAGATTTTAGTGTTTCTTTTTCATTTTTATTGT
>JAEEGJ010028486.1_pt1 | contig 11105 bp, 8 predicted proteins | sample 8958761 | NCBI WGS metagenome assembly JAEEGJ01 (sample SAMN16246546, study PRJNA631951) | gut metagenome | biome: gut microbiome; feature: rumen; material: RS-attached | host: Bos | place: Iran: Karaj | collected 2018-10
GCGCCGTTACGCGCCCATACTCGAAACCGACCTGCCCGCACCGCTGCATTGGACAGACAATCATAAACTTGACGTTGGCAAACCCGTAATGCGCGCCTACTGTGAGCGCACTGACCTGAACTTCCACAACCGTGCCGTTTGGCCCGAAATGTATGAGTTTATGTTCAGCACAATGCTGCCCCTGCAAGACAATTTCAGCGATATTCTGCCTGTGTTGGAAGAGAAATTTAAATACGTGTAAGGACGTGGCGCGCCGCGTCCGCATTGATAACAGTGCAAAATCCGAATTTCTTATAATATTTTTGGAAAATATTGTGTTTTCCAAATTTTCTCATTTATAGTTCCCATTATATTTCTATCTTTGAAACTAATTGATGCCGAGAACGATTAATTCGTTGTTTGGCAAGAGTTTTAAATTTTTAGAAAAGGAGTAAATAGAGAACACTGAAAAGAATTAAAATACAATAGAATAAAGCATTAGAACTTTTTCTTTCTACTTGTAGAATTTGGCGATTTTTAAGAACTGAAAGAAATAAGAATTAATGCGCACGTTTTGCGTGCGCTTAACTTATTTCGTAGTTCGGGGTTACGCCAAATACCTACAAGTAGCGGGAGACGGTTAAGTTTCACGCTTTTTTTTTGCCTGATTGTAAATGGTTTAAAAATTGAAAATTACATTGCTATGAAAGATTATTTGGGTTGGAAATATGATTACAATCGATTGACTGGGGATTTGGTGGTTATGCCGAATGTAAAATATCAAGTACCCGATACCTTTTTCAAGTATTATGCTCTTAATAAAAATTCGGTTGATGCGCTGACAAATATGTATGTATATGCTTCGCACCCTAATCAATTGAATGACCCGTTTGATTGTGATGTAAATCTGGCAAAAATTGAAGATGAAGATAATGCAAAAGAATTGTTGGAATCATTATATAGTAATGCAAGAAACATATATAATAGTGATACCGATTTTTACAGTTATTCAACCGAATGCTTTTCTACTTTAATATTTGCCAAATGGGGTGTTTTATCATTGACCGATTCGTACAATAATCCAATAATGTGGCCACGATATGCCAATAACAATGGATTTTGTCTTGAATGGGACATAAAACAATTTCCATTTCAATACAGTGGCCCATTTCCTATTCACTATGTTAAAAAAGTTGAACACGCGTCTTCTTTAAATTACAACGTGCAAGAATTGGCACTTATACAAAGTAATGTGAAACACGATTGTTGGCAATATGAAAATGAATGGCGGTTAATGATACACTCACCTATTGGTTTTGATATGAAAACTTTTGGTGTAAATGCCGAACAAATAAATAAAAGCCCTGATATACACGACAGAAAATTCAAATATCCAATAAGTGCGCTAAAAAGCCTTACTCTCGGTGTACACTTTTTCAAGGATTTGCAAGAAAAACAACGAATTATATCGCTGTCGTCTTACGAATTGCACACGTGCTATCAGGAAGAATGCCTTCAAACGCAAGTACTCGATTTTATGGAAACGGTTAAGGATTGGGTTAATACACGTTTAATAATAAAAGAAGGCTTAAAATCGCAAATAGTAAATGTGGTTGTTACAAAAGTAAGCCCCCTTACCTATAGAATAACAGAACAAAGATGATATAATTATGAAAAGGTTATTGTTTATTATCAGTGCATTGTCTGTTGCATTGGCAACAACCGCACAAGATTTGACATTGGTTGAATTGCAAAATCTCTGCAAACTCACAAATTGGGAAACGGGACATTCAACATTAACACGTAAGGGTTGGGAATATCACGATTCACGACGTGGTGATTCCTATAATACTTCAATAATTGTTTACGGATATGAGAAGAATAAATATAATGGACGTGCAACCGCGTGGGTCAATTTGTATACGAACGGCGATAAGGTTGAGCAAGTGATGTATATGGCAACAGAATCAGTCTATAAGAGTGTAAACACGTCAATTGCCGCAAATGGTTACAAAAAGACTGACAGTGATATAGGAGATGGCCTGGTAGTAACCAATTACAGTAGCAAACAATTCCTACTAAAAATAGCGATTAAAACAGAAAAACAAGATTACAGCGATGCAACTTTTGCTTCGTACACAATTCTGATTATCAAGAAAGGAGGAATATACGACGAGGACAACGGCGAGAAAGTCGATTACTATTACAATTCTTCAACAGTAAAACGCCGCTATACTCTCAAAGATGGCAAGATAAACGGTAAGGTTTATGAATATTTCAGGGACGGGAAAACCGAAAGTGTCTCAAATTGGACTAATGGTGTTCTTAACGGTGCGTTTACAACGTACGATGAGGATGGGAAAATATTAAGTTCAGGAAGTTATCTTAATGGCAAACGGCACGGAGTTGTTACTGAATATACTGACGAAGGCGAAAAAACTGTGTGCACTTATAAAAATGGTGAGATTGAAGGCAAATTCACCATTTACCACCTTAACGGCAAGCCAAAAATAACAGGAAGCATAGCCAAAGGAGAAAAAAACGGCCAATTTGTTGAATACGATGAGGACGGGAAAATAATAAGTTCGGGCAACTACCTGAATGGTAAAAAGAATGGTGTATTTACCGAATATACCGACGAAGGCGAAAAAACGGTTTTCACCTACAAAAACGGAGAATATGACGGAAAGTACACAATGTATTATCTCAATGGCAAAACGCGAATCACTGGAGGCATTTCAAATGGGGAAAAAAACGGTCAGTTTGTTCAATACAACGAAGAAGGCAATAAAACTTACGAGTACTGTTACAAAAATGGCAAATATGAAGGGAAGTATATTGAATACGAATACGATGACGACGGCAATCTGTTTGGGCAACTCATAGGACAATATAAAGATGATGAAAAAGATGGTCGTTGGGAAACCAAAGTGATGTCAGGCGGACAATTGAAAACCCTGAAATATTCAACATATTCCGACGGCATTCTCAATGGCGAAGCCCGTGAGTGGACTGGCGGTGACAGCGTAATATTTTGCTCATATACAGATGGTAAACTGGATGGAAAATATCAAGTTAAAGCAAGTTTTATGAATCTGTTCTTTTCACCGACAGGAGATAAAAACTCATACATAACAATTACCGACGGAAACTACACAAATGGTAAAAAGAGCGGACATTGGACATATAACAATATGATGGCTAAAACAGAGGCGGAAGGCTATTATATAAACGGAGAAAAAGAGGGAGTATGGAATTATTTTGTGCCTGATTTTACGCCAACAGATAAAATTCTACATAAAGGCGACACAGTTAATGTCATTGGCGAAGACGGACGTATTACACAAGAAGTATCGGAAGGGTCAAATGAAAGTTATAATATTGAAATGCGGCATAGTTATACAAAAACTTACAAAGCAGGAAAGTTGGACGGAAAAGTTGTGGCGTTCAATCCGTTATGGATGGGTGAAGATTCGATAAATTATATATGCCATTATTATAACGGGCAGAAATACGGTCATTACGCGCGATACGACTTGGGTTTGATTGTGGAAGAGGGAGAATATTATTACGGAAAGCGGAATGGCTTTTGGAAAGAAGACAGTGTTTTGGTTTACCGTTCGTCAGGCAATTACAAAAACGGCAACCGCGATGGCGTTTGGACTTATTATGACTTTAGCAATCCCAAACAATTACAGAAAAAGTGCGGGTATCGGGATGGGAAAAAAGACGGCACGTGGGAGTTTTATGATGAGGAAACTGGCGAAAAGTTGGAAACACTCAATTACAAACAAGATAAACTATCTGGGCTACAGACAAAATATTCTAATAACCAAATCAGCATTGTGGATGAATATGATAATGGAAAGGTCATTGGCGAAACAATCTATGAAAACGGCAATCCAAAGATTAAGTACTTGTGGAAATACGATAATAAGATAACAATAAAAGAATATAAAGATGATGTGGAAATAATTACAGACCATACAACTTACTATGGGGATTTTAAATACATAAAATTGTTTCAACTTCAATCTAGCATTAATGGAGTTTGTATGAAAGATGGTGATTATAGTGTTGTTGACGGCAAAAAACGCACAATCGTATCAGGCAGTTATAGTTCGAACGTTCGAGAGCGTGTTTGGGGGTATTATTTCCACGAACAAAATCTTAAATGCAGAGAGTCTTTTGATTCCCGAAACGAACCATTAGTATTTTATAATATCGATCCTGACACTCCTTTTTCTGGTCAATTTAAAAACAAAGCGATAGTCGCTGGTCAAACATACAATGCTATCTATAATATCAAAAAAGGTCTTATACAAAAAGTTGTTTATACCGACCCAATGACAGGTACTGTGGTTTTAAAAGAGAAATGTAAAAAAGGAATTGCTGCAGACGGGAAACCAATGGGGATATACGTCCCTTACAAATAATACAGAATAAGACGATTTAAATCTTTTAGTTATGAAAACCCTAATCTTATGTCTGGCAATAATGCTCGGTAGTTTTATTGCCCAAGGAGAAGAGTTCTCCTACAAAGTGTTATCAATAACAGAGTGCATTTTCAGAAATGGTGAGGTGATTGAAGGAGAGACAACGTTTCCCAAGGATAATAGGACCATTTATGTAGATGAAGAAGAAGTTTCTGTAGTAATTGAGAAAACCAACACCAAGATTACGTTTGATATTAAGGATTTTAATTTCGATGAAGGTATTTTAGTGTATGAGACCACACACCGTTTATCGAAAGACAAAGTAGCCATACTTGTTAAGCGATTTGATAATGGTATTTACACGTTTAGTTTTATCAACTTTAACGAAGAGAATTGTTACATTTATAGGGTGGAGTATTTAGGAGGAAAAGGACGGGGATATTCTGTCGAAGGGAATGCCAATGATGTAGTTCGTCCAAAATATTATAGTAGTGAAGAATTATATACGAAAATAGACAATGTAACAGTTACTGATAGTTACACAATAGTTGAGATGTCTTGGTTCAACAACGAATATATTGATGGTTGGGTAAATATCGATAAGGCGGCGGTGATTGTTGCGCAAGGGAAGAAATACGCTCTTATAAAAACTGAAAACATTTCGTACGCCCCCGAAAAAACCGAAGTTGGGTATGGTCAAACAATAAAATTCAAATTATACTTCCAACCTATACCAAAGAACACAGTAAGATTCGATTTGATTGAGAACGAAAGTAGCGAATGGAAATTCTATGATATTGAATTATAGAATGTTTGTGAATGTTCTGCGAATCCCCGTGTTATTTTATGCGAAAAAAACGTTCAAATTCATTATTTTTGAAATCGTTACAAATAAAAACGATTTTCAATGCCATTACCCGTCCGTCATACGCCCCGCGCCGATTGGCACAAATACAATGGCGCGGAATATTTTGTCACCATTTGCACGGGCGGCCGCGAACATTATTTTGGTGAGGTGTACGATGGCCAAACGCAACTGACAGCGGTGGGGGAATGTTTGCGTGCGCAGATTGAAAACGTTCAGAATCATTATCCGTATGCCACAATCCCATTGTATGTTATTATGCCCAACCACACGCATTTGATTGCGGTGATTGACGGTGATAAAACGCCATACGACCGTACCGTTTGTAGGGACGCGGCGTGCCACGTCCGTAACGATTCAGGTGCCAATGACGTAACGGACGCCGCACGCGACGTGAATGCGGACGCCGCACGCGACGTCCCTACAGGGAAAAACGTGCATATGCAAAATGTTGCCAATCGGCAGGGATGGTTGTCTGTATGCATTGGCGGCATTAAATCCGCCGTCACCCGTTTCGCTCGCGAAAATGGAATTCCCTTTGCGTGGCAACCGCGCTACCACGACCACATTGTTCGCAACCAAAACGAAATGAACCGCATTGCTGAATACATTGAACACAATCCGTTGGTTTGGGAATCAGATTGTTATAACGAATAAAAATCAAAAAAATAAACGCAAAAACACCTAGAAACAATCAACAACTCGTTTTTCGAAACGAATGATTGAGAAAATAAACCATATTTGAAGAAACATAGAACGATGGAAGACAACAATTCAATAATAGAACCAAAATCGTCCGTTGCAACGGACGATTTTTTAAATCTGAAATTATCGGTTATAACCGACCAATTTCAGTACGCTGCCTAATGTAAAAACAATTGACAGATATGTCGAACACTTAATTCTACATTCTGCATTCATAAATCAAAAATCAAAAATGGATTATTCCGACAACCCGCAACTGCAACTAGCATACGATTTTGTCCAGTACACCAACCGCAACGTGTTTCTGACGGGGCGGGCAGGAACGGGCAAAACCACCTTCTTGAAACGCATTAAACAGTTGACACCCAAGCGGATGGTGGTGCTCGCGCCCACGGGTGTGGCGGCAATCAACGCGGGCGGAATGACCATTCACTCGTTCTTTCAACTGCCGTTCGGGCCGTTTCTGCCAAGCTATGCGCAGGCCGAAGGCGGCAAGAACAAATACAAGTTCAGCAAGCGCAAAATCGACATAATCAGAACGTTAGACCTGTTGGTGATTGACGAGATTTCGATGGTCCGCGCCGATTTGCTCGATGCCATTGACGACGTGCTGCGGCGCTATCGTGGCAACCAGCAGCCTTTTGGCGGCGTGCAGTTGCTGATGATTGGCGACCTGCACCAGTTGGCGCCCGTGGTCAAAGACGACGAGTGGGATTTGCTGCGCGACGCTTACCCGACGATGTACTTTTTCGGCAGCAACGCCCTGCGCCAGACCGACTACGTGGTTATCGAACTCAAGCAGATTTACCGCCAGACGAGCCAGCACTTTATCGACATTCTGAACCGCGTGCGCAACAACACCGCCGATGCCGCCGTCTTTGCCGAACTCGACAAGCGCTATCAGCCTGATTTTGAGCCAAAAGACAAAGACGGATACATAACGCTCACAACCCACAACTTCCAGTCGAACGACATAAACCAAAGCAAACTCAAGAAGTTGAAAAGCAAGTTGGTGAAGTTCGAGGCCGAAATCAGCGGAAACTTCCCCGAACAGATGTATCCCACTGAATATCAGTTGGAACTGAAGGAAGGCGCGCAGGTGATGTTTGTCAAGAACGACCCGTCGCCCGAAAAGCGATTCTACAACGGCAAAATCGGCCGCATTGTCAACATTGAGGATGGCAAGGTGTATGTGGATTGCGGCGGCGCCGACGATACCATTGAAGTTGTGCCCGCCGAGTGGACGAACGCGTCGTACAAAATCGACGAGCAGACGAAGGAAATCACTGAAGTTGTGGACGGTACGTTCCGTCAGTACCCGCTCAAACTTGCGTGGGCAATCACCATTCACAAGAGCCAGGGCCTGACGTTCGACCGCGTGATTATCGATGCCGCGCAGGCTTTCTCGCACGGCCAGGTTTATGTGGCTTTGAGCCGATGCCGCACGCTCGAGGGCATTGTGCTTTCGTCGCGTTTGGGCGGCAGTTGTCTGATTGGCGATGAGCAAGTTACGCGCTTCAACCGCGAGGCCGAGCAGTCGGTGGTCGACGAGGCGGTGCTCAACCAGTCGAAGGTGCGCTACGAGACCAGCCTTATCGGCGATTTGTTCGACTGCACCGAAATCTATCACGAGATGCAGCGACTCAATCGTATCTTACTGAAAAACAATGGTGTGCTGATTGGTAATCCTGTCGAAAAACTCGAGCCAGTTCTGCCGCGTGTCAACACCGAGATACTGACCGTTGCCGACAGTTTCGGCCGCCAGGTGGCGCAGATAATCGGCAGTGGCGTTGAAGGAAACAGCCACCTGCAAGAGCGCATTGGCAAGGGCTGCGACTATTTTGTGCCGAAAATCGGCGAACTTGTTGAGACCGCCGTCGATGCCATAACCATTACCACCGACAACTCTGATGTTGAGGCCGAAGCCAACGACTCGCTGAAAAAACTTCGCGACCTGACGCTGCGCAAAAAGCACTGCCTGAACACAATGAAAGATGGTTTTGAAGTGCAGAAATATCTGAAAACCAGAGCAATGTCGGTACTGACCGACCTTAAGCCGAAGAAAGAGAAAGCCAAGGCCGAAAGCGGCACGGAGAACATTGCGAACGCGCGGTTGTTTGCGTCGCTGCGGCTGTGGCGCAACAGCAAGGCCGCCGAAATGAACGTGCCCGCCTACGTGGTTCTGCAGCAGAAGGCGCTTTTGGGCATATCCGAAGCGCTGCCCGAAAACATTGCCGCGCTCACCAAGGTGAAGGGCGTCGGCAAAGCCATTGCGCGCCGCTATGGTGCTGATATTGTTGAGATTGTGCGTCAGTACAAGAAGGAAAACGGAATGACCGTGGATGGCGATATTTTCGACGGCATTGACGATTTGGAAAAGAAACCCGCCAAAGCGCCGAAGGTTGATACAAAGGAAGTTACGTGGCAGATGTTCACCGAAGGAATGACGGTTGACGAAATCGCCAAAACGCGCGGATTGGTAATCTCAACCATTGTGAATCATTTGAGCCATTACGTCGCTCAAGGCCAGTTGGAACCGTCCGACATTATCGCCCCCGAGCGCGCCGAAACCATTGCCAACTATCTGAAAAACAACCCGCAACACAGCCTAACAACCGTTCGCGAGGCACTCAACAACGAGTTTTCGTACGACGAGATTCGGTTGGTTATGGCGTGGGTTGGGCGCGAACAATAGAATGCTGATTAAACGGGTTTTCAAGATTAAATAAAATCGATACTTTTGTCTAAAACGATGAGCGATGGGCGAAAACTTGCAAACCACAGAGCAGATAAAAGACATAATCTACACCGTGCGCGGTGTCAAGATAATGATTGACGCTGACCTTGCGGTTATTTACGGCTACACAACCAAAGCCCTAAACCAGCAAGTTAAGAACAACATTGCCAAATTCGACGATGATTTCCGGTTTCAACTGACAAAAGAAGAGTTTGATGAAATTTTGCGGTCAAGAAATATGACCGCAATTGGGGATATAACAGATTCAAATTCAACAATTACTGAGTCGGGGAAGAATTTGCGGTCAAAAAATTTGACCGCAAATTCCAAGCGCGATGCAATGACACGGACAATGCCCTACGCTTTTACCGAGCAAGGCATTTATATGCTTATGACCGTGCTGAAGGGCGAACTTGCAACAAGGCAAAGCAAGGCACTTGTTAGGGCGTTCAAAGAAATGAAAGACTTCATTATTGACAATCGTAGCCTGATTGGCAACCGCGAATTATTGCAACTTGCTGTTCAAACTTCGCAAAATGCGGCTGACATTTCCGATATTCGGAAGAATATGGTTACGAAAGACGATTTGGCCAAAGTGGTTCAGGATTTTACCGCCCAACAAACTCGTCACGAGTATCTGATTCTGAACGGGGAGTCTGTTGATGCCAATATCGCCTACGGCGCGATATATCAAGCGGCAAAATATTCAATCTATATCGTTGATAATTATATAGGTACAAAGACGTTGGATTTGCTTAAAAATGCTTCGTCGGGTGTTGTCATTACAATTTTCAGCGACAATATTAATCGTGGTTTGCGGCAATCGGACTACACTGATTTTTCCAGGCAACAACCGAATATGCAAATCTCATTCCGAAAAACTTGCGGCATATATCACGATAGGTACATTGTACTTGATTATAATACCAGTAGCGAGAAGATTTTTCATTGCGGTGCTTCGTCGAAAGACGCCGGAAACAAGGTGAATACGATTATTGAAGTAACCGACCGTCAGGTTTATCACCAAATTGTTGACGCACTATTATCAAATCCCGTATTAACGTTGACATAACTTATTGTAAAACAATGACAAGATTATTCCAGATATTATTGATTGTGTTGCTTTTCGCCGCCTGCGATAAATCCGACTCGTATCAGTTGCCGCCTGCAGAAAAGATTGAGTGCCAATATTTTCCGCTCGATTCGGGCGCTTGGCGCGATTTTTCTGTGGTCGAAATCAAAATCGATGAGCCGATTGCGCTCTTCGACACTCAGCAATACATTGTGCGTGAGCGCTTTGGCGGAATTTTTATCGACAACATTGGCGACACCTTGCGGCAGATTGAGCGTTTCCGCCGGACGAGCGAAGGCGAGAATTGGCAGCGACAGAACACGTGGTTGGCATACGTCAACGGCACAGAAGTGATTCAGATTGAAGAAAATACGCGAATTGTAAAAATGCAACTGCCGCTCGCCGTTGGCAAGCAGTGGAACGGCAACGCCTACAACCGCACCGACACTCTGCAGAAGTATCAGTTCCGCGTCGATAGTATCGACTGCCCCGCCACCGTGGGCCGTTTCCAGTTCGATTCGGTGCTCACCATTTCGCAGAAAAACGAGTTGACGGCTATCAGCAAAGTGCTTGTCGCAGAGCGTTATGCCGCCGGAATCGGAATGGTTGAGAAGGTTCAAATCGACATATATTCAGACTCTTACGCGCCCAATATCGACATTGAAAACCGCGTAACGCAGGGCACAATGATTTACCACACACTTATAGATTTTGGTAAATGACAGACAATCAGGCAATATCGCTTTACGAACTTTTGCACAACGTCCGTGCGGAACTGAAAAATTCGTTCGCGACGCCAGTGTGGGTGGTGGCCGAAATCATTGAGTTTGGTCAGCGCGGCAACGGCCATTGCTATATGGAACTTGTTGAGAAAGACCAAGATACCGAACGAATGACGGCCAAAGTGAAAGCCACAATTTGGGCGAATGTTTATGCACGTCTGAGCCCTTATTTTGAGTCGGTTACGGGCGAATCGCTGCACGCCGGGCTGAAGGTGATGCTGCGTGTCACAGTCGAGATGCACGAACTTTACGGCTTGAGTCTCAATGTGTTGGATGTTGACGCACAATACACATTGGGCGACATTGCCCAGCAGCGCGCAAAAGTGATTGCCCAACTCACCGCCGACGGTGTGATTGATATGAACAAGCAGATTCCGTTGCCGCCTGTCATTCAGCGCATTGCGGTGGTTTCGTCGGATACGGCAGCGGGGTGGGGCGATTTTGTCAATCAATTGGAAAACAACGATTTCGGCTACAAATTTCACGTCGAGTTGTTTCCGGCACTGATGCAGGGTGATGGTGCGGCAGA
>JAEEGJ010028487.1_pt1 | contig 11105 bp, 8 predicted proteins | sample 8958761 | NCBI WGS metagenome assembly JAEEGJ01 (sample SAMN16246546, study PRJNA631951) | gut metagenome | biome: gut microbiome; feature: rumen; material: RS-attached | host: Bos | place: Iran: Karaj | collected 2018-10
TCACCGATATGTCTTTTGCATTCTCGTAGGGAATAAGGCGCACTTCAATGCCTTCGCTTCCGCAGTACTCTATGGCCTGCTTCATGGTCATGGGCATTAAAACTTCCGGAATGATGCCACGCTTACTCTGCTTGGCAGCAGCTTCGGAAATTGCCTGCCATCTCTTTATCTTGGCAGGGGCCTTCTTCTCATCGATCTTAACAACGCACCTCTTGGTCTTCATGGGTACGATCTTAAAGGCTCCAAGTTCAACCGCCTTCTGGATGATGAGCTCCATCTTATCAACCTTGGGAAGTCCCTGGAAAAGATATATCTTAGAGGGCAGCTCGTTCCCAAGCTCTTCAATAAAGCACAGATTGCCGATAACAGATGAATCCCTTATCTCTTCTATCTCGTAAAAGAGCTCTCGCCCTTCATCCTCTTCTCTGATGCTTACAGAGAACTGCTCTCCCACCTTCATGCGAAGGACGTTAACTATGTGGTTGTAATCGCTGCCTGTTATCTCTACCTTCTTAAGGTCAGAGCTTACCTGACAGCTGTCTACAAAGAAATGAAACATCAGTTTTTCCTCGATGTGATTGAAACCCAGTCTCCCTGATGATGGATCTCGAGGATCTCAAGACCTGCATCAAGATGCGCCTTCTTTACTTCCTCTTCCTTGGTGTTGATGATACCTGAAGTGATGTAGATTCCGCCGTTCTTAAGCTGGTTAAGGATGACCGGTGTCAAAGGAACCAGTACGTTTGCCAGGATGTTTGCGACAACAATGTCATACTTGTCGTATCCAACCTTGTCCTGGACTTCTTTATCGTCAATGATATTGCCGATCATCATGTCAAACTTATCGGCAGAAATACCATTGTTCTCCATGTTTTCTTTTACCGCAGGAACTGCACATTTATCAAGGTCTGTTCCCACAGCGTGCTTGGCTCCGAACATAAGGGCAAGGATTGAAAGAACTCCGCTTCCTGTTCCAACGTCCAAAAGCTCTGTGTCCGCTGTTACATATTTCTTGAGCATCCTGATGCAGAGCTGTGTTGTCTCATGCATACCTGTTCCAAAGGCAGTGCCGGGATCGATGTGAAGGACCATGTTAGCCTTGCCTTCGTCCTCTGCGCTCTCTTTCTCCCAGGATGGAATAACAAGTATATCATCAATATAGAATTTATGAAAGTACTGTTTCCAGTTATTGATCCAGTCTATATCCTCGGTGACATCAACGGATATTGTGCCGTCGCCTATATCAGAAAAAGACTTAAGTTCATCAAGCTTCTCTCTGATGGCCGCCTGCATCTCTTCAGGAGTCTTTTTAACTTTCTCTATCTCTCCCTCGTCATTTGGAAGTTCAACAGTGAGCATGTTGTTATCATCTATCTCCACAAAAAAGCTAAGATAAGCAACTCCGCTCTCGATGCCGTTTTCTGTCTCGTCCGGCTCAAGCTCAGGTGCATCGATGAACATCTGCTCCTTGTCTGCTGCGGATAAAGGCGCATTGTCTTCGATCTGTGCTCCCTCAAGGCCGATGTCCTCAAGGTAACTTACAATAATGTCCTCTGACTCTTCATTTGTTCTAACACGGAAACGCATCCATTTCATAATAAAATTCCTCTTTTGCACTAAAAAACTACCGTAGTTAATGCTTCTAACTACGGTAGTATATCACACTTATTTACGATTCCCAAAATTTCTTTTTCTTTTTGCCGCCTGAGCCTCCTGAGCCACTATCTTCATTACCCATGAGTCTCTCAGCTGCTGTAAGAGAATCGCCTGTCTTTTCATCGAACTTCTTAAGAAGGTCCTTAGCTTCCTTGGAGAGCTTCTCAGGAACCTGTACCACAAGTGTTACATAGTGGTCACCTCTCTGCTCCTTGTCTCTAAGGGATGGGATACCCTTTCCGCGAAGTCTTACTCTTGTGTCTGTCTGGGTTCCGGCCTTAACATCGTAAGCTACCTTACCGTCGACAGTATCTATAAGAACTGTTCCGCCCAGTGCTGCAATAGCAAAGGATACAGGAACCATTGAATAAACGTTGTAACCGTCTCTCTGGAAAATAGGATGCTCAGATACAACAACCTCAACAAGAAGGTCTCCTCTTGGTCCGCCGTTGACTCCGGGCTCACCCTTTTCTCTTATTCTTACACTCTGACCGTTATCAATGCCGGCAGGAATTGTAACCTTGATCTTCTTGCGACTTGCAATGTATCCGGTTCCGTGACAGTCGGCACACTTCTCTTTGATGACCTTACCTGTACCGCCACATTCAGGACATGTCTGAACGTTTCTTACAGTGCCAAAGAAGGACTGCTGTGTATATACAATCTGTCCCTTACCGCCGCACTTGGTACATGTCTGTGGTGATGTTCCGGGCTTAGCTCCGGTTCCATGACATGTTGGGCACGGATCCTTGATGGTGAGCTCAAGCTCTTTCTCACAGCCAAATACAGCCTCGAGGAAAGTTATGCGCACGCTGGCACGAAGATTGGCACCCTTTGAAGGACCACTTCTTGCTCCGCCTCTTGCGCGTCCGCCTCCGAAGAAGTCACCGAATATATCACCAAAGATGTCGCCAAAGTCTGCACCGTTAAAGTCGAATCCACCACTGAAGGGATTACCGCCGCCCTCAAAGGCCGCATGTCCGAACTGGTCATACTGACGCTTCTTCTCAGGGTCAGAAAGTACCGCATAAGCTTCGGATGCTTCCTTGAACTTATCGGCTGCAGTCGCATCACCCGGATTCATATCCGGGTGATACTTCTTGGCAAGCACTCTGTATGCTTTCTTTATTTCGTCCTCAGTGGCATTCTTACCAACGCCCAGGACCTCATAATAGTCGCGTTTCTGTTCCGCCATTTAACTCAGACCTCTCTGTAATCTCCATCAACTACATTATCATCGTTTGAAGATGTGCTTCCTGCGTTCATATCAGGACCTGCGCCGGCACCCATATCAGGGCCTGCACCTGCAGCACCTGCTGCTCCCTGAACGTTCTCATACATCTTAGCAAAGAGTGCCTGAGCATCGTTCATGAGCTTCTCCTTCTGGCTCTTAAGAGAATCGATCTCTGAGTCTGAAAGCTCTTTATCCTTGGTCTGCTCAAGTGTTTCCTTGAGAGCCTTGATGTCATCCTCAACTACCTGCTTCTGAGAAGCGTCGATCTTGTCGCCAACTTCCTGAAGAGCCTTCTCTGTCTGGAATACGAAGGAGTCAGCGTCGTTTCTTGCATCGATGCCTTCCTTACGCTTCTTGTCCTGAGCCTCGTACTCCTGAGCCTCTTTAACTGCCTTATCGATATCCTCATCAGACATGTTAGAACCGGCTGTGATTGTGATGTGCTGCTCCTTGCCTGTTCCAAGGTCCTTAGCTGATACGTTAACGATACCGTTAGCATCGATATCGAATGTAACCTCGATCTGAGGAACACCTCTCATTGCCGGAGGGATTCCATCAAGTCTGAACTGTCCAAGTGACTTGTTATCCTTAGCGAACTGTCTCTCACCCTGAAGTACGTTGATATCTACGGCTGTCTGGTTATCAGCAGCTGTTGAGAATACCTGGCTCTTCTTGGTAGGAATTGTTGTGTTACGCTCGATAAGTCTTGTAGCAACACCACCCATTGTCTCGATTGAAAGTGAAAGAGGTGTTACATCAAGAAGAAGGATATCGCCTGCGCCCTCATCACCTGCAAGCTTACCACCCTGGATACCTGCACCGATTGCTACGCACTCATCAGGGTTGAGGTTCTTGGAAGGCTCCTGGCCTGTGAGCTGTTTAACCTTCTCTACTACGCAAGGAACACGAGTTGATCCACCAACAAGGAGAACCTTACCGATATCTGCGTTTGTAAGTCCTGCATCCTTCATAGCGTTCTGAACAGGGATAGCTGTTCTCTCTACAAGATCATGGATGAGCTCTTCGAATTTAGCTCTTGTAAGATCTACATCGAAGTGCTTAGGGCCATCAGCGCCTGCTGAGATGAAAGGAAGGTTGATGTTGGTTGTTGTTGAAGAAGAGAGCTCCTTCTTAGCCTTCTCTGCAGCTTCCTTAAGTCTCTGCATAGCCATCTTATCGCCTGAGAGGTCAACGCCCTCTTTGTTCTTGAAATCCTGAACCATCCAGTTGATGATTGCCTGGTCGAAGTCATCACCACCAAGGTGTGTATCACCGTTTGTTGAAAGAACTTCGATAACACCGTCACCGATATCGATGATTGATACATCGAATGTACCACCACCAAGGTCGTAAACCATGATCTTCTGCTCTTTCTCGTTATCAAGACCGTAAGCCAGAGCTGCTGCTGTAGGCTCGTTGATGATTCTCTTTACCTCAAGACCTGCAATCTTACCTGCGTCCTTAGTAGCCTGACGCTGAGCATCATTGAAGTAAGCGGGAACTGTGATAACTGCTTCTGTAACTTTTTCGCCGAGATACTGTTCTGCATCAGCCTTCAGCTTCTGAAGGATCATAGCTGAAATCTGCTGAGGTGAATACTTCTTGCCGTCGATTGTACGGCCGTGATCTGTACCCATATCTCTCTTGATTGATGAGATTGTGTTCTCAGCATTTGTTACTGCCTGACGCTTAGCAGGCTCACCGACGATTCTCTCGCCGTTCTTTGTGAAAGCAACGATTGAAGGTGTTGTTCTAGCGCCTTCTGCGTTAGCGATAACGGTGGGCTTACCACCTTCCATAACTGCTACGCAGCTATTAGTTGTACCAAGGTCGATACCAATAATCTTACTCATTTCTTTTTCCTCCGTTTATAATAATAAGATTCTGTATTTACTAAGTTATTGTGCTACAGCCACCATGCTGTGTCTGAGCACTGTATCATGGAACATGTATCCCTTCTGAAGCTCCTGGGCAACGATTCCGGATTCGTATTCCTGGGATTCCACCTGCATTACTGCATTGTGGAGGTTTGGATCAAACTCTTTTCCAACCGCTTCTATGGGGGTTACTCCGAGATCTTCAAGCTGCTTGATGAGCTGCTTGTAAATCTTGTTCATGCCGTCTGCAAAAGCTCCGTCTTTCTCAGCCTCGGGAACTGCTGCAAGACCTCTCTCAAAGTTATCTACTACAGGAAGGAGCTTCTCAAGGACATTGCCCTGTCCAAGTTCAAACTGCTGTGATTTCTCTTTGTCAGTTCTCTTCCTGAAGTTCTCAAACTCCGCCATCTGTCTCAGGACTTTGTCGTTAAGTTCATCGATCTTTTCCTGAAGCGGATTCTTCTTTTCTTTTTTATTATCTTCTTTTTCTACAGTAGCCTTTTCTTCAGCATCATCTTTTTCCTCCTGTGTATCAGGTGTCTGTGCTGTTTCTTTCTCTTTGGCTTCCTCTTCAAGTTCTTCCATGATGTTCTCAAGAACTTCTTCTTTTTTCTTTTCCTCAGCTGATTTAGCCTTGGAAGAAGCCTTCTTCTTATCTTCGCTCAATTCAAATTGCCTCCTTAAAGCTTATGGGAGCTAGTCCCTTTTATATAGATCATCAAGTGCATGACGCATATTCTTAAGCGTCGTTATAACCTTGTCGTAATCCATTCTCTTGGGTCCGATGATTCCTACCGTGCCCTTCATGCCATCACCAAGCTCGTACGTTGCGGTAACAACGCTGCAGTCCTTCATGGACTGGATCGGTGTCTCGTTTCCGATGTAGACCTGGATTCCGGTCTCTTCATGGTCAGAGGAGAGTGTGTCCTCAACGATACTCGAAAGATCCTTGGTATCCTCAAAGGTGCTGATGAGTTCGCTAGCCTTGGCCGAATCCGTAAGCTCAGGATACTTAAAGAAGTTCATCGTACCGCTGGTATATATCTGAAGGTCGTCATCTGCTGTAATTGATTCTGCAGCTGCATCGATGACGTTTCCGATGATCTCACTATGAATTCCGGCTTCCTGCTTGACTGCTGCGATAAGGCCTAAGTTAATGTCCTCTACAGCAAGTCCGTCCAGCCTTGTATTCATGAGAATGTTAAGCTTGAGCATTGTTGCGTCATCAAGTTCCTCTTCAACGGGAATGATCTTGTTCTTAATGACGTTTCCTTCTATGACGATGGTCGCCAGAAGGTGCTCTGCATCAACCTTGGAAATCTGGATGAACTTGAGCTTGTTCTTGCGGATCTGAGGTGCTGAGATCATTGTGGCGTAGTTGGTATCCACTGCAAGGGTCTTGGCCACCTGCTTAAGGAGGTTCTCAAGCTTCTCTTCCTTATCAAGAAGCATCTCCTTCATGTTCTCAACTTCCTGTTCCTTGTCCCTGAGCATCTCATCTACATAGACTCTGTAGCCCTGGTCGGAAGGTATTCTTCCCGCAGAAGTGTGGGGCTGAATGATAAGTCCCATCTCCTCAAGGTCTGCCATCTCATTTCTGATGGTGGCGGAACTTAAGTTAAGATCAGTATCCTTGGAAATAGTCCTTGATCCGACAGGTTCTCCTGTCTCAAGGTAGTTCCTTACTATTGCATGTAGTATGGTTCTCTTTCTCTCATCAAGTTCCAAGTCTGTACCCCTTCCTCTGTCTCCGGATTTCATTGAAAGGCTTTTGTTTTGAATTGTTAGCACTCAACTCATTCGAGTGCTAACATCTTCTCTGTAACATAAAATATCACTCGCGGGAACTAATGTCAACCTTCTAAATGTTAAATATGGATAAAAAAAACAGCAGGCACTGAAAGTGTCTGCTGTCTGTAGTCTCATTATATAAGAGAATGATCAAAGATCGATTCTGCCCTGTACCTTGTCATCAACAACGTAGTAAGCTGCATTCTCTTCAGGCTTTACATAAACGCTGAGCTTCTTAATAGCGTCTACATCTCCGCCCATCTCATACTGGTAGTTGTTCTTAGCGTTTGTAACGATTGTATCGTATGTAACGTTTCTGTCACCATACTGAAGAACGATGTTAGTCTTAACTTCTGTTGTAGCTGCTGCCTTCTTAGCTGCAGGCTTCTTAGCTGCTGTAGCTTTCTTAGCAGGTGCTGCCTTCTTAGCAGGAGCTGCCTTCTTAGGCTCAGCCTTCTTGGTTGTAGTAGCTTTCTTAGCTGCAGGCTTCTTAGCCTCAGTCTTCTCAGCTGCCTTCTTAGGCTCAGCCTTCTTAGCAGGTGCTGCCTTCTTAGCTGCAGGCTTCTTAGCTGCTGCCTTCTTTGCAGGTGCCTTCTTCTCTTCTGCCTTTGCAGGAGCTGCCTTAACTTCTGCTGCCTTAACTTCTGCAGCTACAGGTGTCTTGATTGTTGCAACAGGCTTCTCAGCTGCATCAGTCTTCTTGATCTCTGCCATTTTTACATTTCCTCCTCAAAATCATTGTCTGATTTGTTGTAGCTCGTTAAAACAATAAAGCGATTACGAAATAGAGTTTACACTCATTATTCTGCATTGTCAACGCATTTACAAAGTTTTAAGGACTTTTAATCCTTGATATATGCGGCATAAACAGAAACCAGGGTCAAAGAAAACAGTATTCCCGCGAGTATGTCGGTGGCCCAGTGCACTCCGGCCAGCATTCTTGCGCATACTCCGACTACCATCAGCGCCGCAGCAGCAACAGTCAGTATTCTGACATAGCTCTTTTCGGAAAAGAGTCTTTTCCAAGCGATTATGGCGCTTCCGAATACGCTGCAGATGATCAGCACGTGGCTTGAAGGGTACGAGGTCTCAAGCTCAGTCTCTCCGGGCGGAATGATCGGTCTGTAGTTGATCGGGATCTTACTGAAAGCAACATAGATGATCGCAACCACCAGATACAACATTCCAAGTCCGAGGATAGTCCTTCCAACCTTAGAAATGCTCTTTGTCTGTACAAGTTTTACAACGCCCATAAAAGCGAAGAATGCAACTACCAGAAACGCCAGCACCATCACCAGATCGGATATTTTGTCAAACGTTCCATTATATCCCAGAAGATTTGCAACAGCTCCGTTCAATGAAGAAAAACCAACGGATGTGCCTTCCGGACCTATTGCCGCCCTGTCCACAAATGCTGTGAGAGCCGAGAAGATCACGGTCACCAGCAAAAGACATATCGGCTTTGTCGATGTATTTTTCTCAAACTTCAATTTAAACATCCCCTTTCGGCATTACTTGCCATATTCCTCTTTAACAAATTTCCTGAGGGCAACCATTGCTCTCTCAACCTTTTCGGTATCGATGCAGTAAGCCATTCTGAAGAACCCGGGAGCTCCGAAGCCGTCAGCCGGAACAAATACCAGATCGTACTTTAAAGCTTTTTTACAAAATGCTACTGAATCCTCTTCCAGTGCCTTGGGCATTATATAGAAGGTTCCGCCGGGCTTAACTACTGTAAAGCCAAGCTCAACAAGTGTGTCGTAGATGATGTTCATGTTGGTCTCATAAACTGAGAGATCCGCTGTAAGTGAACATACCTTGGCAACAGCCTGCTGAATGATCGAAGGAGGACAGTTGTGTCCTGTGCCTCTTGAAATCTGTCCGCACATGGGAACGATTATGTCAGCACCCTCGCAGGCAGGATTTACAGCCACGTAACCGATACGCTCTCCGGGAAGTGAAAGTGACTTGGAGAATGAATAGCAGCTCAGGGTGTGATCGTAGAACTTTGAAACATAAGGTGAGTCTGCGCCCTTGAACACGATCTCTCTGTATGGCTCATCTGAAAGAAGGAAAATGTTGTGACCATACTCTTTTGACTTCTCTCTTAAGATATCGGCAAGTCTCTGAAGTGTAGCAGTTGAATATGCGATACCTGATGGATTGTTAGGTGTATTTACAAGAACTGCTGCCACGTTCTCATTTATCATCTCCAGGAACTTATCGAAGTTGATCTGAAAAGAGCTTGTATCTGCCGGAACTACACTTAGCTTACAGCCTGCGCCTGTGATGTATGGGCCGTACTCAGGGAAGTATGGCGCAAAAGCGATCATCTCATCGCCGGGCTTAGTCACTGCTCTTACTGCATGTGCAACTGCACCTGCTGCTCCGGTTGTAGGGAAGATGTGCTCCGGACCGTAATTCATTCCGAATCTCTCATTCAAAGATTTTGCTATCTCTTCTTTATATAGAGGGTTTCCAAGGCTTGGTGTATAGCCATGAAGTGTCATGGTGTCCTCTTCCTGAAGGAGCCTTATCATCTCATCTGTAAACTCCTTGGGAACTTCAACGCTTGGATTTCCCAGACTGAAATCAAATACGTTCTCGTATCCTACTTCTTTTCCCCTGGCAGTTGCATACTCTGAAAGCTCTCTTATTACTGACTTAGCTCCCAGCATGCTCTTGTATTGCTCGTTTATCATAGCCGTTCCTCCTAAATATATATATGGCTGTTTTCACAGACTTAGTCGTAGTATCTGTATGATTATAGCACAATGTTTAACAGTTTACATCATTAAAGTGTCATCATGCCCGCAGCTCTCCAAGCTTCTCAATAAGCGTCTCGGCGTCTTCAAGAAGCTGCTTCTCTGCCTTGGTGGGGTTTGTGTCCTTCTTGTACTTGTAGACAAATACCGGAATGCCGGTGCTGTGGAAGGCCATGTTTCCCTTGTAGGAGGCGATAAAGCCAGGGATCTTGCCGGGATCTATCTTGGCGTTTGGACTTATCTTGATCTCGATGCTGCCATTTCCGCCCTTTACTTCCATGATATAGAGCTCATGTGCCCTTGCTCGTAAAAGAGATATACGAAGAAGGTTAAGTGCCGTCTCGGGAACTTCTCCGAATCTGTCTATGAGCTCATCCTTCATCTCATCGCATTCCGCCCCGTTCTCTATGCTTGCGATCCTCTTGTAGATCTCAAGCTTCTGATCCTCGTTTAAGATATAGTTGTCAGGAATAAAAGCACTGACATCAAGATCAATACTTGTTCCGGGCATATCCAGTACTTCCTCGGTATCCTCTCCCTTTCTGATCTTGACCGCTTCACCGAGCATCTTGCAGTAGAGGTCGTATCCGACTGCTGCCATGTGTCCGCTCTGCTTTTTGCCAAGGAGATTTCCTGCGCCTCTGATCTCAAGGTCCCTCATGGCGATCTTGAATCCGCTGCCCAGGTCGGTAAATTCCTTGATGGCTGCAAGTCTCTTTTCCGCAACTTCCTTGAGCATCTTGTCTCTCTTATACATAAGGAAGGCATAGGCTGTCTTGTTGGATCTTCCGACACGGCCCCTTAACTGATAGAGCTGGGAAAGTCCCATCTTATCCGAGTCATGGATGATCATGGTGTTAACGTTGGGGATATCAAGTCCTGTCTCAATAATAGTAGTAGAAACAAGAACATCTATGGTTCCGTCGATGAAGTCGTACATGATCCTCTCAAGCTCCGACTCCTTCATCTGACCATGGGCAAAGGCAACATTTGCTTCAGGCACAAGCTTCTGAATTCTGGCAGCTGTGTCAGCTATGGTGTTGACTCTGTTGTAAACATAGTAAACCTGTCCGTTTCTCGAGAGCTCTCTGACAATGGCCTCTCTCACCAGCTCGTCGTTGTACTCCATGACATAGGTCTGGATCGGAAGTCTGTCGTTGGGCGCTTCCTCAAGAACACTCATATCTCTGATACCAACCAGTGACATGTGAAGAGTCCTTGGAATAGGAGTAGCTGTCAGCGTCAGAACGTCAACATTCTCCTTCATGGTCTTTATCTTTTCCTTGTGGGTTACGCCAAAGCGCTGTTCCTCATCAACAATAAGAAGACCGAGGTCCTTGTATTCAATATCCTTAGACAGGAGCCTGTGGGTTCCGATGACAACGTCCACAAGGCCCTTCTTAAGGTCTGTAACAGTCTTTTTCTGCTCGGCCGGTGTCCTGAATCTGGACATGAGATCAACCCTCACCGGGAATGCACGCATTCTCTCGGAGAAGGTGTTGTAGTGCTGCTGAGCAAGGATGGTTGTGGGAACCAAAACCGCCACCTGCTTGCCGCCCTGTACCGCCTTGAAAGCCGCACGGATAGCCACCTCTGTCTTGCCAAAGCCAACGTCTCCACAGACAAGTCTGTCCATGATCCGGCTTGATTCCATATCTTTCTTGGTATCGTCGATGGCAGTGAGCTGATCCTCCGTCTCCTGATAAGGGAAAGCGTCCTCAAACTCCTGCTGCCATACAGTGTCTTTTCCGAACTCAAAGCCCACTGCCTGCTGCCTCTTGG
>JAEEGJ010028491.1_pt1 | contig 11104 bp, 10 predicted proteins | sample 8958761 | NCBI WGS metagenome assembly JAEEGJ01 (sample SAMN16246546, study PRJNA631951) | gut metagenome | biome: gut microbiome; feature: rumen; material: RS-attached | host: Bos | place: Iran: Karaj | collected 2018-10
CCATTCACCTTCGTAAAGATTCTCTCCCATTAAATTACTTAAAAGAAGAATTCTGTTAGCAGAGCTTGCCGATTTAAAAAAGCTAAAAGCCCCCGAACCAGTATCGCTAAGAGTACCGAACCTAATAGTCCAATGACCTTGTCTTCCTTCTTTTGCAGGAACACCAGGTTTTGTTGCAACATAATCAGGTTGAGATTGATCTCCTGTAGGCTGTCTATCTGTATAATCCTGCCCCAAATTCGGTATAAGCACCGTTTTCGAACTAATAATTATTGCTGTTTTATATTCGTCCGGAGTTTCCAATGAAATTTTTTCACCGGTAGATTTTCTTGTTGTAAATTCCGAACTAACTTTGTAACTTATTGTGCCGCCAAAATAGGAATTACTTATTCTTCTTGTTGCAGGATAAAAGGTCTCATCTTCAACAGTATTGCTATAATCTGTACCGTTTTGATCAGTACCGGAACCATTAAAATAATATTTTACTTTAGTAATGGCAGATTCACAAAGTTGACTTAAATGAATTTTGGTTTTAGGTTTTAAAAACATGTTACAACTTATAACCGTATCAACATAAGGTTCATTATGTTCCAATTCCGGAACGAAATCGTTAAAATCTGCAACAACGGTATATGTTTCCGTACTATATGTTACTGCCTGAACGGAAAAACTAAATCCGAACATTAAAGCTAAAACTAAAATTGATAATAATATTTTTTTATTTTTCATTTTTCTCTATTTAATATTCTACTTTATTTTTTACAAATTTATTCCGTAACAACTTCGCCTAATCTTGAAACCTTAAATCTTTTTCTTCCTATTACTTGCTTATCAAAAGCTTTTATCTTAAACAAAGCTACATATTTGCCTTTTTTCAAATCTGTCCCGCTTATTACAAAACCTTTAAAATTCCTGCTGTCCTGTGCATAAGTAGGAAAAGTCTCATCTATATTAACTGACTTTACCAAATCGCCTGTTTGTTTATTATAAATTTCAATAACACCATTATGTCTTATATGAATATTCCCGTTATTTTTAAGAGTCAAATTATAATAAATTCCGCCGTCTCTTGTTGATGTTTTCAAATCCAACTCGTCAATTTTAAAATCTAACTTTTCGGTCCCTTTTATAACCAAATATACAGGTTGTTTCATCGAAATTTGAAACATTCCGCCTTCAATAGTGAATACAACCATTCCGGAAATTGAACCTTCCATATTACTATCGGTTGTAACTACAAACGGAACTTCAACTGTTCCTTTAGGAGCAATATCAACTACCGTTTTAGGTAACTCCAACCACCTATCAACTGTAGTAAAACTATCGTTTCCGGAAGAATTTTTCCAATCTTCTTTTTCAATATTTACCGTGACCGGAACATCTTCAAGATTGGTAACAACAAACTTACCTTCATATACAGACATCGGTTCCGCATTGATATTAACAACCGCAGGTGCTATTTCTAAGTTAGCGTAAGCTAAATTAAAAACAAACATTAAACTTACAAAGATCAAAAATTTTTTAAAGATCAATCTATTCATATTCCAAAACAACTAATATGTTTCCCTGATATTTTAAACCGCCTGCTGCATTTTTACAATTTGCGCCTAAATATAAACAAACTTTACTGCCTGATTCATAGCCGTTGTTTCCAGGTCCGCCACCGTAAACTCCCGAACGAACATGATATCCACCGGTTTTATACCCCATTACTGTTGAATAATCTTTTATTTCATCTGTTTTTAAACTTCCTAAATCCTGCATATACAGCCACACAGGATTTGTTGTAGAAGAACTGCCGCTATCATAAAGATATTTGTATTTTCCCTGACTACCGGTTGCTTCACCCTCAGCTATTTGATAAGAATGATATCCATAATAATCCGAATAAGGCAGAGCTTCTGTAGTTGCTCTCCAACACATAGGTAAAACATATTCCCTGCCGGATTTGATTGCATACAAACCATTCCTGTCTTTTGAACCGTTGTTTACAAACAATTTAACATTCCAGTTGTTGGTTGAAGAATCTTTATCATAATTTATTTCCAAATACTGCTCTGCAACTTTCCAGTCTGTTTGAAAAGTACTTGATGCCCAAGTTATATTACTTGTACTAACGGTAGAACTATCAGAAACTTTTTTTACCGTAACATTGAAAGAACCACTACCTGATTTTATCCAACGAACATAATCAAAATCCAACAATAAACCACTACTAACAACATCATTACCATAAGTTATTAAAAACAAGTAAGATGTTTCAGCCATATTCGCAGAGGTTATCCTCGAATCGGTAGTGCTATTCAAATTCATAGAAACTTCCTGCCATTGATTTAATTTAGATGAACTAAAACCTGAAAAACTGCTTAACGGAACACAAGTATTTGAACCGTTTACTTTAATACCTACAGGAATATTTTTACAATTAGAACTGTTTATCTTAACTAAAAGTTTTAATTTTCCACCATAATAAGCAGACATATCTCTTGTCGTTTCTTCATTTGATGAATTAACAAATGTTACTCCACCGCCACCCCAAGAAGTACCTGTAGTACGAAATCTTGTATAATTTCTACCTTCATTAACACCGCTTGTTTGGCCGCTTGATGTCATAGTACCCCACTGGAACATTCTTACACTATCGGTAATATGTAAATTATCGTTAAAGTCGGTACCGCTTATAGATTCAGCATAAGCACCATATACATTTCTACCTATGTTACTTGCATAAGTTGAAGATACTATGAGACACAAAAACAATGATAATATTAAACTTTTCTTTATATACACTTAAAAACCTTTTTTTACAAATAAAAAAATTCTTTTTAATAAAATTGTATAACTATTGTAAAACAACTTAATAAAAAAGAACTGACTTCTTATCTTGTGTCGAGATATGCACCAAACCGGTGCATATCCCAACAATATAACTTAACTTACAATTATTCTGTAACTTGAACTACATACAATTTTTCTGTTTTGTAAATATCGTTAGATCCGCCTTGAATGTTAGCAAATCCGCCGAAGAAATACATATATGCAGTGTGGTTTGTAACTTGAGAACCTGTCCAATCACCGGTATTATTATCAACACCGAATACAGGACCAACTATACTTGCGATTTTTGTATAAGCTCCAATTCCTTTAGGATAAGATGTTGCTGCATTTGTATCTGAAACATCACCAAAATATCTGTCTGCTCTTGTTGCAGATGTTGTTGATGTTGCTTGTGAATAAGTAATATTTGCATTTTTTGTTCCAACGAAAGAATAAGCTACAGGAATATAACCTCTGTAATCTCCACCGCCTGAACCTTTTCTAACCAATCCGCTGAAAGCTTTTGAACCACCCTCATTTGTTCTTCCGGTTGTAGCTTTATAGTCTGAAGAATTGTTTTTGTTATCTTGGAACATATAAACATTGAAACCTGCTTTTGTAACTGTTGCAGCTACAACTGCATATTGATCTGCTCTTACCCAAGCTATAGTTGAACCTGTAACAAAAGCATCTGCACTTGTCCATTTAATTGTGCTATCCGATACTGTTGCATCACCGCTTACATTCTTAAGTGTGAAAGTAAACGCTACATTACCTGCATTTGTGAAATCTGCAATACCTGTGTAAGTACCTGTAGAATACGTTACTGCAAAAACTGAACTGCCCAACATCACAGTTGCTACTAATGCAACTGCCAAACTTAACATTTTTTTCATTTTTTTCCTCTCCTATTTTTTTGTTTTTTGTTAAAGTTTTCTTACAATACCTTCATAGTCTATAAGATAAATTCAAAAAAGTCAATAAAAAACTTACCGATTTCACAACTTTTTCACAAGTTATTATTTTTTGTTTTCTTCCTTTTTATCTTTAAAAAGTTCCGCTATACCTGCGATTGAGCCCATAACACCGCTTGTTTCCAAAGGCAAAAATATTTTGCTTGCTTTACCATCGGCAACTTTACCCAATGTTTCCATATATTTTACGGCCAACAAGTCGTTTGTGGGGTTACCTTGATGTATTGCGCTGTATACGGTGTCTATTTCATATTTTTGTGCATCGGCAACTCTTCTGATAGCTTCGGCTTGTCCTTCCGCTTCAAGAATTGCTTTTTGTTTTTTAGCTTCGGATTCCAAAATAACAGCTTGTTTTTCACCTTCCGCTTTTAATATTGCGGATTGTCTGAAACCTTCGGCTTCCAAAATGTTTGCTCTTTTTTCTCTTTCCGCTTTCATTTGTTTAGACATGGATTCGGTAATATCTCTGGGAGGATCTATTTTTTGTATTTCCACTCTTGTTATTTTTACACCCCATTTATCGGTAGCTTCATCCATAACGGCTCTTAATTGGTTATTGATTTTTTCTCTTGATGTAAGAGTTGAATCAAGTTCCATATCACCTATAACATTTCTTAAGTTTGTTTGGGCAAGCTTAAGAGCTGCCATAGCAAAATTTGCTACATTATATACAACCTTTACGGGATCCGTAATTTGGAAATATATAATAGCATCTACAGTTACGGTAACGTTATCTTTTGTGATAACGTTTTGAGGAGCGACATCCATAACCTGCTCTCTCATATCCACCTTTTTTAATGTTTGAAATAACGGAATAACTATTGTTACACCGGCACCCACCGTTCTTGAATATTTACCCAATGTTTCCACTAAACCTTTTTCGTACTGTTGAACAATTCTTATGGTATTTGCTACAAAAATGAACAAAACAATAACTGCAACTATCCATAAAGCTATCATTTGTTTTCCCCCCTTTCTATATTTTTATTTTTTCTTTACATGTAATTTTGTTCCGTCAACGGATTGTATTATAACCGTTTCACCTACCGCAATGGTTTCCTCGGATACCGCAAGCCAAACTTCACCTTCTATTTTTATTTTGCCTGCACTTGCAGGTTTTATTTCTTCCGTAACAATTGCGGAAGAATTTATTAAAGAATCTACATTTGTTTCTATGGTTCTTTTTGAAAAGTATTTTTTAAAGATAGGTCTTATAAGTAAAATCGAACATAAAGATATTGCACAGAAAATTATTAATTCGGTTTGGAATGCGGCACCGAGCAAAGAAAAAAGCATTGCAAACAGTGCTCCGGTAGCAAAACATAAAAAGAAAAATATTCCGGTACTAATAATTTCAAAACCTAAGAAAGCCAAAAATAAAATCAGCCAAATATACCAAGTCATTTTTCCTCCTTAAAAATCGCCGAAGGCAACTTTTGAGATACAGATGATTTCTCTATCCTTCCATACCTCTATTTTATGTACTTAATTCTTTTCAATGGCCAATAGTTTACAAGAGCTTGACCTTTCAAATATTTGTCGGGTAAAGGTCCCCAAAATCTTGCATCAAAAGAAAAATCTCTGTTGTCGCCCAAAACCATATAGTGGCCTTTCGGAACTGTTACCGGTCCGAAATTGTCTCTTACAAAAGCGACAGGCAAACTTGCAAATTCTCCTTTTTCCCAAGCTTCCTGATATTCTTCCTGAGTTTCGTATAAATTGAAATTTTTGTAAAGTTCGGTATCTGCATAATTGACATAATCTTCTTTCATTTCCACATCGTTTACAAAAAGTTTTTTATCTTTTATTTCTACTTTATCACCTTCAAGAGCAACGCATCTTTTTATATAATCTTTTTTTACCCCTTCGGCAACTTCAATCGGGCTTAACGCCGATGGCGGGCATTGGAATATAACAACATCTCCCTTTTTTACCTGTTTTATCGGCAAAACTCTTTTGCCGTCCGAAAAAGGAACTCTGAACCCGTAAATAAATTTCATGGCAAACAAATGATCTCCTACAAGCAATGTCTTTTCCATGCTGCCGGTAGGAATTTTGAATGCCTGTATAATGAAATACATTATTATTGAAGCAATTATAAGTGCTGTCCATAATGTATCCACCCAAGAATAAACATTTTCAAAAGCTTTGTTTGCTTGTTTTGTTTTAATGAATTTTTTCTTTAAAAGCTGCATTATTACAGCCAAAACTAAAAATATGCAACCTGCAATAAATAATTTTATTTCCATTTGTTTTTCCAATTAATCAGATTAATATAAATGATACCAAAAAATTTTTAGGATGTATAGAGGCACAGAGGGATACCTCTGTACTTCTATCCCTCAAAATTGCCAAAGGCAATTTTTAGATTTTTTCCAAACTTATTCTTGAAAGGTCGGTATCTACTTTCAAAACTCTGACTTTTATTGTTTGCCCGACGGAAACAATTTCGTGCGGATTAGATACAAACTTATCGCTGAGTTTTGATATATGAACTAAACCGTCTTGATGAACACCGATATCTACAAATGCACCGAAATTGGTAACATTTGTAACGGTTCCGTCAAGAATCATATCTTCTTTTAAATCTTCTATGGAATTTATTTCGTCACTGAACTCTGTTGAAACAAAAGTTTCTCTGGGATCTACTCCCGGTTTTTTAAGTTCTGCAACAATATCGTTTAGCGTTAACATTCCGACCGTGTCCGTAACATAATTTTTTAAATTTATTTTTGAAATTGCGGATGTGTTACCTATAAGTTGGTCCGGTGTCATAGACAAATCCTGAGCCATTTTTTCCACTATCGGATAACTTTCCGGATGGATTGCGGAATTATCCAACGGATTATCACCGTCGGCAATTCTTAAAAAGCCCGCGCATTGAGTAAATGTTTTTTCACCAAACATACTGACATTTAATAATTGTTTTTTGTTTGTAAAAGAACCGTTTTTTGCTCTGTATTGAACTATATTTTTTGCCGCAAGTCTTCCGATACCTGCAACATAACTTAAAAGTTCCGTTGATGCGGAGTTAAGGTTTACACCTACATAGTTTACACAAGATTCTACGGTTTCATCGAGATTCTTTTTCAACTGTGTTTGGTTAACATCGTGTTGATACTGGCCTACTCCGATAGATTTCGGATCTATTTTTACAAGTTCGGCCAACGGATCCTGCAACCTTCTTGCTATACTTATTGCACCTCTAACGGTAACATCCAAATCCGGAAATTCGTTTACGGCCAAAGGTGATGCCGAATATACCGAAGCGCCCGCTTCACTTACAACTACGGCTTTAGCTTTCAGTTGATTCTTTTTCAACACCGCTTTTATAAAGTTAACCGTTTCTTTAGATGCGGTTCCGTTACCTATAGCAATAAGTTCAACGTTATATTTCTTTATAAAATCTACAACTATATCCTGTGCTTCCTGCAATCTGCACATTGGTTCGTGCGGAAATATGGGTTTATATTCTTTATAGTTGCCGTTTCTGTCTATTATTGCAACTTTGCAACCTGTTCTGAAACCCGGATCTACACCCATAATAACCTTCGGACCTGCAGGTGATGCAAGAAGAAGATTCTTTGCATTTGTGGCAAACACATTTATTGCTTCTTTGTCTGCTTCTTCCATTTTTGCAATAAAAATTTCCACCTGTAAAGACGGGTAAAGATGCCTGTCGAAAGCGGTTTTCATTGCCGTCCAAAGTTCTGGATAAAACAGTGCCATGTTCGTTTTAACTATTTTTGATGCTATCGTTTCTATTGCCTGTTCACTGTCAACATCTATTTTCCAGGTTAATATTCCTTCTTTAGCTCCTCTTCTTATGGCAAGTATTCTGTGAGAAACTATATTTTTTATAGGTTCGGAATAATCGTAATACATTTCAAACTTCGTTTTTTGATCTTCAAGACCTTTTTTAACTTTAGATTTTAATACACCGTTACTGAAAATAAAATTTCTCATAATGCCCCTGTATAAGGCATTATCGGATATTTGTTCGGCTATAATATCTATTGCACCGGTTAGTGCTTCTTTTACGGTTAATACACCTTTTTCTTTATTTAAAAATTTAGACACTATTTCATCTTTATTTACGGTTTTTGATACCATAATATCTTGAGCAAGTATCATTTGTGCAAGAGGTTCCAACCCTTTTTGTTTTGCAATTGTTGCTTTTGTTGTTCTTTTGGGCTTGTAAGGTAAATATATATCTTCCAACTTTGTTTTTTCTCTGCAAAGTTCTATTTGTTTTTTAAGTTCGGGTGTTAATTTTTTTTGTTCATCTATACTTTTTAATATTGTTTCTTTTCTTGTTTCAAGCTCTATATAATACTGAAGTTTATCGGCAACACCTCTAACTTCTGTTTCCGTTAAGTTTCCTGTTCTTTCTTTTCTGTATCTTGAAATAAAAGGAACGGTATTTCCTTCACCTAACATGCTAACGGTGGCGGTTACCGAACCCGAATTTAAACTTAGTTCTTCACTTATCCAACTTATGATATTTTGTTGAGTAGACATGATTTATTCCTTATAAAAAATATTTCATATTTTTGAGGTATGGATGTATGGAAGTATGGAGGTATGGACTAAAATTTTTATGGAATTTTAATGATTAGAAATACGGATAAGTTGGGATATAGAATAAAATTTTTTCTGTTTCTATCCTTCTATTCCTCTATACCTCTATACCTCAAAATTTTGCTTTGCAAAATTTTTGTTCATAAAACAGGAGCTAATATACCGTTATAAAAACATGTATAATTAGCTCCTTAAAAATTGTTTTAGAAGTTTATTTCTTTCCCAAAATCTTGAAAACTTTTGTTCCGCAATCAGGGCATACACCTTTAACTGCTTTCATTCCGTTTTTCATGATTGTTTCTTCAGGATTTTTTACTTCTACTTGTTTTTTACATTTCATACATCTTGCTTGTGGCATGATACTTTCTCCTTTTATATAAACTAAAATACTGCAAAATTATCTTGACATTTTTGCTTGTTCTTTTATTAAGTTCAAAGCAATTTCGTTCTTTTGTATTTGGCTTGTACCTTCATACAATGTTGTAATCTTTGCATCTCTCATCATTTTTTCTACAGGATATTCTTTGCAATATCCGTATCCGCCGAAAATTTGAACAGCATCGGTTGTAACCTGCATTGCAGTTTCGGAAGCAAACAATTTTGCCATTGCGGATTCTTTACTTGTTCTAACTCTGTCTTTAGGATCTTTTTTGTTGTTATCATCTATCATTCTTGCAACGGAATATAAAAGTGCTCTTGAAGCTTCAACTTTTGTTGCCATTTCCGCGAGCATATGTTGTATTGCTTGGAATGATGATATAGGTTGACCGAATTGTACTCTTGTTCTTGAATATGCTACTGCTTCTTCCAATGCTCCGGCTGCTATACCTAAAGCTTGTGCGGCAACTCCCGGCCTTGAAGCATCAAGTGTTGCTTGAGCTATCATTAAACCGTGACCTTCTTTACCCAACAAATTTTCTTTGGGAACTTTGCAGTTATTGAATATCAATTCTCTTGTAGAAGAAGCTCTGATACCCATTTTGTTTTCTTTTTTACCGAAAGAAAAACCTTCCATACCTTTTTCAAGTATGAAAGCGGAAATTCCTCTTGCTCCTCTTGAAGGATTTGTTTTTGCAAATACCGTATAAACTTCCGCATCACCTGCATTTGTTATAAAGCATTTTGTTCCGTTAAGGATATAATCACCGTTTGCATCTTTTGTTGCAACGGTTTTCATACCGGTTGCATCAGAACCTGCAGAAGGTTCCGTTAAACCGAACGCCGCCACCGTACCTGCCGCGATTCTGGGCAAATATTTTTGTTTTTGTTCTTCGTTTCCGCCGATAAGAATAGGAAGGGTTCCGAGTGCCGTTGCAGCCAAACATAATGCAACACCGCCGTCAACTTTACAAAGCTCTTCGGTAGCAAGAACTAAATTCATTATGTTTCCGTCACCGAATCCGCCGTATTTTTCGGGAATATATGCTCCGCAAAGACCGGCATCTGCCAATTCTTTTACGATATCCCAAGGGAAAGTTCCTTCTTCATCATATTTTTCTCTTACAGGTTTCATTTTTTCTTGAGCAATTTGTCTTGCTGTATCAACAATCATTTGCTCTTCTTCACTTAAAAAATAATTCATCATTTTTGTTTACCCCTCTATTACGACAATTTACAATTTATAATTTACAATGTATAATTAATGTGTTTTTGCTTCGCAAAAAGCTTGTTTTTTATCAAAAATTTGCTCTGCAAATTTTTACCAAAATTATAAATTATAAATTGTAAATTATAAATTACTTGTTCAGTTTCTTATAAGCTTGTTTGGCGGAATTCTGTTCGGCTTCTTTTTTAGAGGTTCCTCTGCCAAAACCAAACTGTTTGTTTTCTATAAAGACCGCAACTTCAAATTTTTTATCGTGATCGGGACCATATTCTTTTACAACTCTATATTCCGGCAAAGTTTGAAATTCTGCCTGAACCAATTCCTGCAAAGAAGTTTTATAATCGATTAGTTCTATACTTTGTTCCGAATTTAAAAAATTATTTATAAACTCTTTTACTTTTTCAAAGTCGGAATCTAAAAATATGGCACCTATAACGGCTTCAAAAGAATCGCATAACAAAGATTCTCTTTGTCTTGCAAAATTCAAATCTTCGCTTTTGCTTATCAAAATATATTTGTGCAATTTTATTTTTTTTGCCCAAACACTTAAATTTTTTGCGGAAACTATTTGTGCTTTTATTTGAGAAAGTTTTCCTTCATTATCATCACAATACTTTTTGTATAAGAACAAACTTACAACAGCGGACAGAACACTGTCTCCCAGAAATTCCATCCGCTCATTGCAATATTTTAAACCGTATTCCGAAGAATAAGATCTGTGAGTTAATGCTACTTCCAAAAGATTTAAGTCTCTAAAATTGTAACCTAAACTCTTTTGAATTTCCTCAAATTTATCCGACATATTTCTTAAGTATAATTACACCGTTATGACCGCCGAACCCTAACGAGTTTGAAAGTCCGCATGTAATTTGTTGCTGTCTTGCTTTGTTTGGAACATAGTCAAGGTCGCATTCAGGATCGGGTGTTTCATAATTTATGGTAGGATGAATAAAACCTTCTTTCATACACAATACCATTGCTATTGCTTCAACTGCACCTGCCGCGCCTAATAAATGTCCTGTCATAGATTTTGTGGAATTTACCGGAATCTTATATGCTCTTTCACCAAACACTTTTTTGATAGCCATAGTTTCTATAGCATCGTTCATGTGAGTGGATGTTCCAT
>JAEEGJ010028497.1_pt1 | contig 11102 bp, 10 predicted proteins | sample 8958761 | NCBI WGS metagenome assembly JAEEGJ01 (sample SAMN16246546, study PRJNA631951) | gut metagenome | biome: gut microbiome; feature: rumen; material: RS-attached | host: Bos | place: Iran: Karaj | collected 2018-10
CCGCAAACGACAAGCTTCGAACAGCTCGTGCAGATTATGGTCGAAAATGATATGCGCAAGGTTGCCGCTGACCACGTTGCGAGCGTGACCCGCACGAACTTGGCGGAGTACCTGGAAAAGGGATTGGTGAAGTAAAAAGCGTCGTTTGCGCTAGATGTCTCTTTGCTAAAGGATATAATGTGATAGAGCTTTCATTAATACTGTTTCTGCTTGCTGGTCCTGTGTTGGAGGACTTTACAAAAGATAGAACTTTGTTCTTGAAAGCGTTTTTGCCGTTTTTTGTAATTGCTAGCCATTATTGTCCAAAAATTATTATGCCTAATTGGGATATTCCTTTATTAGGTCCTTTTGCTGTTAGGATTTTCTTTTTTATATCTGGATATGGCTTAAGTTGTAAATGTCGTGCTGATATTAACGGATTGAAATTAAGTTACATCGTAAAAAAAATTATCGGTTTATTGATTCCTTTAATAGTTTCGATGTTGTTATATCTTGCTATTTGTTATAATCTATTAGATAATCCACCAAAGATAAATATTGTTGCTAATTTGAAAAGTAATTATTTGGTGCATCCTATTACATGGTTCGTTATCACAATAATTAATCTCTACATCATATTTTATATGGTGCAATTGGTAAAAAAGCATCAATTGATACTTTTAGCTTTGCTTGTTGTTTCTTTGATGTTTTTTCAGTGGTTCTGTGATGTTCCCTCAGTTTCATTCATTAGTGATTTGGCTTTCGTTGCAGGATGTTTTTTTGCAAAGTATAAGGATAAATTGAATGAATTTTCTATTCGTAAGATAAAAATTCGTTTCGCTTTTTTTGTTGTTCTAATGTTTATTCCTGTTCAAGGAATTGTGCCTATTACTTCATTTTTTATATCGATTTTTTTTATTATGCTTTTTTGTTCTATAAAAAAAGGAATATGGATGAAAAATCGAGTAGTAGATGCTTTTGCTAATATTTCTTATGAGCTTTATCTCGTTCAAATGATATCTGCTGAAATTATATATTACTTTTTTGAAAATCGTGAAAGAAGTATTCTTTCTTTTCTCCTTATTGTCATTGGTTCTGTATTTCTTGCAAGTGTGATTCATCCTTTGGGCCAAATATTCACAAAATTAATTATTTCTTTCATCTCGATTTTAAAAAATAAGGCGATCGTTTCTATTTAATAAAATTGTTTGATATAGGGTTGAAATGAAATATATTTTGCATGCAATAAAAGAAGGTCTGAAAGGCTTTAAGATGATGTTCTTCTGTGGCAGACGGGACCATTTTGGTTATATTGCTGATACTGCTGTGATTAAACAACCTTTTTGGGGTACAAAGCGGAATATCTATCTCTATGAAAATACAAGTATAGGTGCAGGGGCGAAAATTTTAGCATGTAAAGGAAAGTTTGTCTTGAAATCCAATTGTAGCGTTTTTATGAGATTGTCTGTGGTTTGTGAAAATCATACTTTATATAATAAGATTGGATGTTATCCAAATTGTCCGAATTGGAGTGATAATACTGCAGCTGATGTTATTGTTGAAGATGAAGTATGGATTGGTATAAATGTAACGCTTAGTCCTGGGACTCATATAAATAGAGGATGTGTCGTTGCCGCAGGTTCCGTTTGCATAAAGAATAAAGAGTATCCACCTTATTCCATTATTGGCGGGAACCCCGCTACGTTTTTAAAATTTAAATTCTCATTGGAAGAACAACTTGAACATGAACGGTTGCGTTTTGCAGAAAAGGATCGAATTCCTGAAGATGTCCTTCGAGCAAATTGGGAAAAGTTTAGCGTAAAGAATTAAAAGATGTCAACGGCTACTCGAATTATCAAGAATACAGGTTTTCTGTACACAAAGATGATAATAACGGTATTTATATCGTTATACACGACTCGTCTTGTCTTGAATAGTCTGGGTGCTTCTGATTTTGGTATATTTAATATTGTAGGCGGAGCTATTGCTATGCTCGGCTTTCTTAATGCAGCAATGGCTAGTGCAACACAACGCTTTATGTCTTTTGCCGAAGGTGCTGGGAATAGGGATAAATTAAAGACTATATTTAATGTTAGCTTAATCCTTCATATTGTTATAGCGTTTATTGTTGGCGTTTTATTGACTGTAGCTGGTTTTGTATTCTTTAATGGAATATTGAATATCCCTGAAAACCGTATGCAAGCTGCCTACGTTGTATATGGAAGCTTGGTTGTTAGTACTATGTTTACTATAATGAATGTTCCTTATGATGCTGTTTTGAACGCTCATGAAAACATGAAATATTATGCAATAGTAGGGATTTTAGAGTCTTTATTGAAATTGATAGTTGCCTTTATGTGCGTATATACAATATGTGATAAATTGATTGTTTTTGGCATTTTAATGGCGTGCATTCCGTTTATAACATTAAGTGTAATGAAAGTATATTGTCATAAAAATTATGAGGAATGTCAAATAAAACCACGAAAATATTGGAATGTTGGCTGTGCAAAAGAGATGCTTTCTTTTGCGGGATGGAATTTAATGGCTTCGATGGTGGTTATGGTAAGTGCTTATGGTCAAGGTGTTATTTTGAATTCTTTCTTTGGCCCCATATTGAATGCCGCTCAGGGCGTTGCTGGTCAGTTAAACGGTCAGCTCCAAGCTTTGTCTTCAAATATGATGAAAGCTTTTAATCCTGTTTTTGCGAAAAGTGCTGGCGCAAATGATAAAGAACAACTTTTTAAAGTGACTTGGGCTGGGGCGAAATTTTCGACAGCCTTATATTTAATGATTGCTATCCCGTTCTTTTTCTATACAGATTTTATTCTTAGGTTATGGTTAAAAAATGTTCCAGAATGGACTGTTGTATTTGTTCGATTGCAATTGATTCGTTCTTCAATTGAGTTTATGTTCGTTCCTTTATGTAAAGTGATTAATGCAAATGGTAAAATTAAATGGTATAGTGTTTTTAGCTCTGCTTCAAATATAATGCAACTACCTGTTATTTATTTGCTGTTTAAAATGCAATATCCTCCTTATGTAATGTATATCGTTGGTATAGTATTTGGCAATATAATTGTTTATATGATGGCTCTTGTATTGAATAGACGCTATTGCGGGCTATCTATCAGATTGTATTTTTATCGTGCTGTTTTCCCGATTTTGATGAGCTGTGCTATATGTTTGTTGCCCGCTTTTGTGTTAATGAATAATCTTCCGAAAAGTTCAACTTATAGCTTGTTTAACATGGTGATGATATTTGTTTTGTTCTTGGTCTGCTTTTTTGTTGTTGGCTGTAATAAAGAGGAAAAAAATTTTATTAACGTTGCTTTAGGTAAGTTGAAATTTTGGGGCAGAGGTGTCAGATGATATCCGTAGTTATTCCTTTGTTTAATAAAGCTCATACTATTGTAAATACACTGAAATCTGTATTTGCTCAAACATATCAGGATTTTGAAATTATTATTGTGGATGATGGATCAACCGACAATGGCATTGATGTTGTGAAAAATAATTTTAATGATTCTCGTATCAGAATTATTCAACAAAAAAACAGTGGTGTGAGTGTTGCTCGCAATAATGGCGCTTATAATGCAAGATCAGAGTGGCTGAATTTTTTAGATGGCGATGATGAATTGCAACCAGCTTTTTTGGCAGAAATAATACATTTGGTTAGCAAGCATCCTGATGTTGATTTTGTTGGAACAGGTGGATATCTTAAAGATGCGAAAACCGGTAAAGTTTTACCGATGGTAATGAATAAGTTTGTTGATAAAGAAGTTGTTTTAGACTATTTCATAAATCCTGATAAAATGCCTCATTTAGGAGCTCTGGCTATAAAAAAACGTGTTTTTTTGGATGTTGGGGGATTCCCTGAAGGTGTTCGCTGTGCGGAAGATTTATGGCTTCTGTATAGAATTGGATTGAATTCTAAAATAGCTTATAGTGGAAAGTCTTTGCATGTTTATGTTGCAAATGTTGATGGCCAAACGACTAGAGCTTTGATTCCTTCTGCTCAAGATCATAAAAATATAATATCTATGTATGTAGACGTTTACAATAGGTGGGTGAAAAATGGAAAAAGTAAATTGGTTCCTTTATTTTTGTCGTATGTTTTATGTCATCGTTATTTTGGTCGCCTTAAACGTAGTGATTATGAAGCCATAAGAATCTATTCTGATAATTTGTCGTATGGATTAAAAAAAATATTGGGTTTTTGGTTTGTGGAAATGTCATATGAAAGAAAATACCGAAAACTGTTAATGTTATATCTCACAATAAAAAAAATATTGTGGAGAAGACATGGTTTTCCCAGAATAGGGGAAAAATTAGATAATGCGAAAGAAATTATTGAAAAATATGTGAACGTGGGATAATCTTTTTTTGAGTTGGGAAGATGGAAAAAGTCTTTATCTCTTAAGTAACAATTATGAGAAATACTATTTATCAAAAAAACGAAGAAATAAGAAAATTTGTTTCGATTTAAAAATGAAGATGACTAGGGAAAGAGATGTTGCTATTGATTTTGAAAAGGGGTTGTTCCTTTTTTTGATTGTTATTGGTCATTTTTGGAATTATCCGGATGAAATAAGGTTTTTAATTGCCCCGACAGACTTGATTTATGTACCTGTATTCTTTTTTTTAAGCGGATATTTATTCAATAGGGGTAAATATTCTTTTAAGGATTTTTTAGCAAGAAAAGTAAAAACTTTACTATTGCCGTATTTGAGTTTCTTTATTCTTTTTACTTTACTTGATTTTAATCTTTATAGTAATCTAAAATCTGTTCTCTGCAATTCTGCCGTATTTCTTTTGTATGGTGATGGCCCTTTTAAAGCCCCTCCTTTATGGTTTGTATCTACTTTATTTAATTCATCAATTTTTCTATATATAGCTGCTTCTATTAAAAGCAGAATTAATAGAGGTGGGGTACTTTTTGCTTATTTAATGGTATTTGTTCTTTGTGATTATTTTAATGTAAATACTCCATTTTCAATTCATCGAGCTTTGGGTGCCGCTATAATTATGTATTCTGGATTGCTGTTGAAAGAAATTTCTTTATGTAACATAAGGAATATTTATATATATTTTTTACTGTTTATTTGTTTTGTTCTGATGGCTTGGGGTATTAATGAACATATTGGAGTCTTGAATAGGTTTACTAAGCATTCATTTTTAAGTATTCCTTCTTCTATAGGTTCTTGTATTTTGGTTACAGTTGTAGTAAAAAAGTATATCTCGAAATTATTCTTTTTCGAAAGGCCTCTGATTTGGATTGCTCAGAATGGAATTGTTATTCTAAGTTGTCATTTTTATATTGTATGCTGTGCATCTTGGATCTTAAAACACTTCAAAACGGGATCGATGATATCATTTGTGGCACAATTGATTTCCGTATTTCTTGGAGTATATTTAATTATTCCTATATTGAAGAAATGTAAACCTGCTCTTTGGGGAATTTAAGTAATAAATATGAACTACTCTATCCTTATCAACACCTGTGATAAATTTGAAGATTGCTGGGATCCATTCTTTAAGCTTTTTAGGCTTTATTGGCCGGATTGTAGGGGAACCGTCTATCTTAATACGGAATATAAGGATTATTCCTATTCCGAACTTTCGGTTGTTCCTGTAAAGGGGTGTGTCGGGAAGTCTTTCAAGGGTAAATTTGCAACGTGGAGTAGTTGCTTAAAATGGGCTCTTGACAAGATGGATTCGGATATAGTTTTGTATATGCAGGAAGATTATTTTTTGAAGGCCCCTGTCAAGAATGATTTAGTGGAAAAATATGTGAAACTTATGTGTGAGCATCCTGATATTAAGTGTATTCATTTAACTGATCAGGCTGTTCGTACTTGTGGTAAATCGGAATATGAAAATCTTGATATTGTAGAATTTAATCAGCGATATAGAGTTAGTTGTCAGGCTGCACTTTGGCGTCGAGATGAATTGTATGCTCTGATTCGTGATTATGAGGATGCCTGGCAGTTTGAGGAATTTGGTTCTCAGCGTTCCGCTGTTATGAAAAGCAAATATCTTTGCGTAAGCAGGGATTTTGTGAAATTAAACCAATTTGAAATTATCCCTTATATCTTTACAGGTATTGTTCAAGGGCGTTGGTTTGAAGAAACTGTACCACTCTTTGAAAAACATGGAATTGAAATGGACTTCACTAAAAGGGGTATGCTAAAAGATGCTCCTAAGAAACCCTTCTTAAAAAGAGTGAAGTATAGAGTGAATAAAATAAAAGCCATTTGGATTCAGAAAAAAGAACTAAACAAGCTGAAAAAGAAATACGTGAATTTATAGATGTATGTCATATAAACCGCTGCAATATTTCTCGTTTCTTTTTGTTTTCATTACATTGATGAGTGTTAATCAATGGAGTCGGTTCCCTATTGGTAATTTTTTTGTTTTGGCCAGTAGTGCTTTTACAATGCTTGGTATTGTTATTTGGTTTGGCAAAAAAACGAATTCCTTTGCGGATCCTGAATTACGCTTGTGTAACGCTTACTTGTTTTGGCTTGTTATCTGCGTTATGAGGGGTGCTTTTATTGCTGAAAATTATTGGGAATATAAACAGCTTGTAACGGGAACCCTATGTTTATCCATGCCTTTGTTTGTTTTTTATTTTAAAGAGCCTTTGTGTTTATCTATGGTTTTGCAAAAATGGAATATTTGGATGTTCCCTTTGTTTGTTTGTTTGTTTGTTTGGATGATAAATTTTAGTATATTTCATTTTCTTTTAAGTCCTCTTTTATTATATGGTTGCTTTTTGTTTTTCTTGTCTACCAAATGGAAATTTTTTGTGGGCTTAGTTTTGATTTTAATGTTGTTTGGTGACCTTACCGCGAGGGCTCAAGTAATGAAGGCTGCTGCGACTACATTATGTGCTATTGCCTTTTTTTATAATCGCTTTGTAAAAATTTCCTGCTTAAAAATTGTTCATTGGTTATTTTATTTGGGGCCTATTGTTTTGTTGATTTTAGGGGTAACGGGCATTTTTAATATTTTTAAAGATTCTGTATCTGAATCAAATTTTGATAAGTTTGCACAAGTAAAAGTTGTTGATGGACAAGCTCATGAAGAAAGTTTAGTTGCTGATTCAAGGACTTTTATTTATGAGGAAGTTCTTGGTTCTGCTTTAAAACACAACTATATTGTTTGGGGAAGAACTCCTGCAAGAGGAAATGATAGCTATTATTTTGGTTGGTTTAATGCTGAAGAATTGAAAACTGGTAAGTACGAACGTCACGGTAATGAGGTTGGACTTTTGAATGTTTTTACTTGGCTTGGTTTGATAGGTCTTTTGTTGCATAGTGCAATTTATTTGATGGCTTCTTATCGAGCTGTGTATTATTCGAATAACCAATTTGTTAGGTATATTGGTATTATGGTTGCTTTTAACTGGGCTTTAGGTTGGATTGAAAATATGACGGGCTTCAATATTTTGAATATGACTATTTGGATTATGATATCGATTTGTTTGTCTTCCAAGTTCCGTTCAATGAATGATATGGAATTTAAATCGTGGTTTGACTCTTTGTTTGTTAAAGGTAGAATTGTATGAATAAATTGGGTGAGATTATACTTAAAACGTTTCATCGGATGTATGGCAAATTTTTTATTTCTTCTCAAATTTCTACTCAAAAATGCGTTGCAGATTTTGAACTTGCTTCAAAAAAGATTTATGATCTTTTGGAGTCTGATAAGCCCTGCTTGATTTGTCGTTATGGAAGTACGGAACTTAATTGCTTATTGAATTATATAAGTGTAAAAAAAGGAGGTTTCCCCGTATTTGATTATATAGCGAATAAACGCTATCAATGGTGGTGGAATGAACTTTATATAAAGCAAATGCAAAAGTGGTCCGGTTTTTTTCCATTAGATATTTCTTTAATAGAAAAATTCTGTGAAATTATGCTGGATGCATCCAAACAAATCGATATTTTGGGGCATTGGCTTGACCAAGAGTTTTTATTAAAAGATTATTGGCACGATTCCGTTGAGTTGGTAAAACTTATAATGTTGGAACCGTATTGGGCTGAAAATCCTTGGACAAAAGCGTTAAAAGGGAAAAAAGTTGTTGTCGTTCATCCGTTTGCAGAATTGATTGAAAGACAGTATAAAGAGAAAAGAACTCTTTTGTTTAAAAATCAGAACATTTTGCCTGAATTTGAATTACGAACAGTGAAGGCTGTGCAAAGTCTTGGTGGCGATTGTGATGAATTTAACAATTGGTTTGAAGCCCTAGATTGGATGAAAAAAGAACTTGATAAGCAATCTTATGATGTTGCTTTAATTGGCTGCGGTGCTTATGGAATGCCTTTAGCTGCTTATTCTAAACAAACAGGGCATAAGGCTGTTCATTTAGCAGGTGCTTTACAGCTTCTGTTTGGTATTCGTGGCAAAAGGTGGGATAATCCGAATTATGGGAAAAGGGTGTTAAAAGAAAAAAGTTATTATGACTTTTTTAATTCGCATTGGGTCTATCCTGATGAATCTTGTAAGCCTAAATCGTATAAAAATGTTGAAGAGGGGTGTTATTGGTGATTCTGTTGAAAAAAATAAAAAATGCGATAGACTTTGTGCTTAATAAATTAAGCATAATTGTTTACCTCCCTGAATTGTTGTCAAGAAAGGGGCATGTATACGTGTCTTATGCAATTCCGAGATGGAAAAAAAACAACGTCAATTTTGGCGATGATATAAATGCTGTTTTAGTAGAGTTCTTTTCTGGAAAAAAGGTGATTCCTTATCAATTTGCTTGGTTTCCTCAAAAACATTTTCTTTGCATAGGGAGTGTCTTGCAGTGGTACTCATCTCCTAATGCTGTTGTGTGGGGAACCGGCATGTTGCAAAAGGACTTTGTAAAGAAACCAAAAAAGATTTATGCTGTTCGCGGTCCCAAAACTAGAGAGGTCTTGTTGAAACAAGGTATTGAGTGTCCTATGGTTTATGGTGATCCTGCGTTGTTATTGCCGTATATATATAAACCAAAATTGGAAAAAAAGTATAAAATTAGCATTGTTCCTCATGCCATAGAAAGAACTTTTTTTGAAGGTGAACAAGCTTCTTGTAATGATGTGCTCTTTATTGATATAGTCCATTATGGTTCATGGAAAAATTTTATTGATGAAATTTGTTCTTCTGAGGTTGTGTTAACATCATCGTTGCATGCAGTAATTGTTGCTGATGCTTATGGAATTCCGAATTTATGGTGCCAGTTTTCGGATTATATTGCGAATGATGATTGCTTTAAGTTTCATGATTATTTTGCGTCTGTTAAAAAAGATGTTGTGAAACCATATGATTTAAGGGATTTGTCTTTAAACGCTGCAAAAGAAGAGGCTTTGCGGACTTGGGTACCTCCTAAGATTGATTTATCGATGCTATTAAAAAATAGCCCTTTTTCTCATTGATTTTGAGGATCGTGATATATAAACGTTAAGATTGTTTGGAGTTTAATGATTATGAAAGTGCTTTGGCTCTGTAATGTTGAATTTATTGATGAAAATATTAAGACTACTGGAGGCTGGCTTCAGTCTATGGCCGAGGCTTTAGTTAAAAGTGGTGAAGTGAAAATTGTTAATGTTACAATGTCAGCAAAAAAAGATATTCAAAATGAAATAGCTGGTATTAAACAGTATGTTGTTCAAAGTTCTGCTAATAGCGTAATTGCTCCTGATGTACTATGCGAGAGGATAAAAAAAATTATAGATATTGAGAATCCTGATCTTGTTCATATTTGGGGGACCGAATCTTTGTGGCTTTCAGTAGCGACAAAAGGGTTTATCAAGAAACCTTATTTACTAGATATTCAAGGGTTGCTGTTTTCTTGTGCTGATTTTTACTATGGTAATATGAGGCTTAAGGATGTCCTTAATTCTATTCATTTGAAAGAAATTTTAATGCCATGGCGGACTCTTTGGGGGAAACAATCTGCTTTTGTTAAACGGGGAAAGGGTGAATTACAGGGATTAAAAAAAGTTCAATATATATCCTATCAGTCGGAATGGGTTCGTAATCAATTGACTTTTGTAAATCCGAATGCGAAGTATTACCCGACTAGAATAATGTTAAGAAAAGAATTCATAGATTGTAAGTCTTGGGCTAAACCTAATCATGGAGATGCTCCAGTTGTATTTACTACTGCAAGTGGGGCTATTCCTTATAAGGGTATTGATATTGCGTTAAAAGCTATTGTTGAACTAAAAAAATTCTACCCAAATGTAAAATTGAAAATTGCTGGGCAAATGTTTATTGGTAGTAGGCTACTTGATGGCTTCTCTGTTTATTTAAAAAAATTGATTAGAAAACTAGATGTTGTTGATAATATTGATTTTTTAGGTCCTATTGATGCTAATCGTATTATTCACGAATTACAAAATGCTGATGTTGCAATTAATCCGTCGTTTGTTGAATCGTATAGCCTTGCTTTTGCTGAATCGATGATTGTGGGTACGCCTACTGTATGTGCTTATAGTGGAGCTATGCCTGAGTTTGCTGTTGATAAAAAAGAGGCTCTTTTCTACAATCCCCATGATTATAGGCAAGCTGCGGCTTTTTTAAAACAACTGATAGAAAATGATGATTTGGCTAAAATGATTTCGAATAATGCTCGAAGTCGCAGAATGAAGGAAAACGCTCCTGAATTGGTTTTGAAAACTCAATTGGATATTTATAAAAAAATAATGGAAGATTGCATGGCTGGTTAAAATGATTTATTACATTTATAAAATACTCAGATTGATTTTTAGTAAATTAGCGTGTGTTACAAATTATTGTATTACATGGCTTAAGTTTAAGGGGAATAATGTTTCATTTTCTTCTTTTAAAACGGGAGGGACTCCTTATGTTATGGTTGCACGTGGTGGAAAAATGTGCATCGGGAAGAATTTTGCGATGAATAATGGAATAAAGCATAATCCAATAGGCTGCCCGCAACCGTGTACATTCTTTGTCGATCGCACTGCAACTTTATCTATAGGGGATAATGTTGGAATTAGTCAAACAGCTCTTGTTGCTATTGATGATATCACTATTGGTAATAATGTGAAAATTGGTGGCGGAGTATGTATATATACGACAGATTTTCATTCTCTTGATCCTTTGATAAG
>JAEEGJ010028498.1_pt1 | contig 11102 bp, 7 predicted proteins | sample 8958761 | NCBI WGS metagenome assembly JAEEGJ01 (sample SAMN16246546, study PRJNA631951) | gut metagenome | biome: gut microbiome; feature: rumen; material: RS-attached | host: Bos | place: Iran: Karaj | collected 2018-10
TGTTCCCGATGAACTTTATAAAGTAAATGCTGAATTTTATAAATCATATTTTCCAAAAAACTTAAATAAGACTGTAGTTAAATATGATTTTGAAAATGTAAATCGTCCAGATATTGGTCCTGCAGAAAATATTTTTTATAATATAGATGATCAGTTTATGAATAAAATTAAAGAGGCTGCCAAATTAAATGGGGTTACTCCAAATAATTTCACAGGTGCGGCTTTTCATCTGTTGATTGCAATGATGGCAAGACAGAATGTTGTATATGTTCAAACAAATGTTTCTTCAAGAAATATGAAGAATTTTAGAAATATAGGTTTGTATCTTTCTAGTCTTTTTATGAGATTAATTGTTAATCAGAATGAAACATTAAAGGATTTCTTGAATCAGGAACTAAATGAAACAAAAGATATTTTAAAACATCAAGATGTAAAAATATATGATTTGCTTTCCGAGCTTGGCTACAAATGGAATGAAATAACTGATATAGCCTTTGTATATCAGAATAAGATGATTTCTGATATACGTTTGGGAAATCAGATTTGTAAAATTACTCCGATAAATCATACTGATGATTCCTATGGTATTGTCTTATCATTCTTCGCACGTAGCGATGGTGCAGTTCTACAATTAAATTACCGTTCAGATTTATTCAAGAAGGATACAATGAATCGATTTATCGAGGAATATATAAAGCTCTTAAAAATACAACTTGATAATACAGATTTACTAATTTCAGATGTCTTTAAACTTATGAATTATTAGATTAATGTGACTTAAGAATTTTACTCTAGTTTAATTTTTTTCTTTCTGTTATAATAATGCTTTCATAATTGTTTGTGAGGTGTCTTATGGATTTAAAAGGACGCAATTTTCTTACATTAAAAGATTTCTCACCGGCGGAAATTACCGGACTTCTTGACCTTGCCGCAGATTTGAAGGAAAAGAAAAAGAAAGGGATTCCTGTGGATATTCACCGCGGAAAAAATATTGCCCTCATCTTTGAAAAGACAAGTACACGTACCCGCTGTGCTTTTGAGGTTGCTGCACATGATCTTGGAATCTGTACAACTTATCTTGCAGAAGGCAGCCAGATTGGTAAAAAGGAAAGTATTGCAGATACAGCTCGTGTACTCGGCCGTATGTTTGATGGAATCGAATACCGTGGTTTCGAGCAGACACTTGTAGAAGATCTTGCTAAATATTCTGGCGTAGTTGTATGGAACGGACTTACAAACGAATATCATCCGACACAGATGCTTGCCGATATGCTTACAATCCGTGAGCACTTTGGTAAACTTAAGGGACTTAAACTCGTATACTTTGGTGATGCACGTTACAATATTGGAAACTCACTCTGTATTGTATGTTCAAAACTTGGTTTGAATCTTACTCTCTGTGCACCAGAAAAATATTTTCCAAATAAGGCTCTCGTAGATGAGTGTGAAAAATGGAATCAGGAGAGTGGTGGTTCAATCACTCTTGAAAGTGATGTAGATAAGGCTGCAAAAGATGCAGATATTATTTATACTGATGTCTGGGTAAGCATGGGTGAACCAGATGAAATCTGGGCTGAACGAATTAACGACCTTAAGCCTTATCAGGTAAATGCAGAAGTTATGAAGAAGGCAAAGCCAACTTCAATCTTTATGCATGACCTTCCTTCTTTCCATGATTTGAATACAAAGATTGGAAAAGAGATTGGAGAAAAGTTCGGTCTTACTGCTATGGAAGTTACAGATGAGGTTTTTGAAAGCAAACAGTCGGTAGTTTTCGATGAAGCTGAAAACCGTATGCATACAATCAAGGCAGTAATTGCTGCAACTCTCGGAAACAATTTCTAGCCGAAAAAATAAGGAGACTAAAATGAATGCAATTATTACTGTAGTAGGTTCAGATAAAGTTGGAATTATCGCTAAGGTTTCTCAGTATCTTTCTGAGCATAAAATCAACATTGCAGATATTACACAGACAATTCTTTCCGGCAATTTTGTAATGATGATGATGGTAGACCTTACAGCTGCAGATATTGATATTGAAACTCTTCGCTCAAATATGAATTCTCTTGCAACCGATATGGGTGTAGAAATCAACATTATGAACGAGAAAGTATTCTCTGCAATGCATCGCGTGTAAACTACTGAATATAACAGTTCATTTATTTATTTTGCGCCCTGTGCTTTTGTGTGCTATCATATAGTAAATGGAATTTGGAGTTTCAGATTACTATGTTATTGGTGAGCTCATAACCTGCTGGGGCGCTTTTCTTATCGGTGTTAATACAATCCTCTCGTATGCACTGTATGATAAAAGACAGAGATTCTTTCTTTACGCAGCCCTTGCAACCTTTTTTTGTGCTGCTGATAATATGGTTTCTGTATATTGTATGGCTCATTATACAGAACTTTCTCATTCTTTCTGCACACTTATTACATCACTTTATTTTTTTACGCTTCTTATAAGTCCTTTTATAATGATCAGTTATGTTTGTGATATGGCATTTCAAAATAAAAGAAAAAAGAAAGTGTTTAATTCTGTGCTTGGGGCTGTTCAGACACTTTATTTTCTGCTTGTTATAATCAACGTAAAAACAGGATGGATTTTCCATTATGATGATGTTGAAGGTTATATACGTGGACCAATAAAAAATATTACTTATCTGCTGGCGCTGGCGCGTGCAGGTGTAAAATTCTATCTTGATGATTTTGGAACAGGTTATTCAAATCTTACAAACGTCATTTCTCTGCCATTTTCTACTATTAAAATGGACCGCTCTCTCGTGCTTGCAATGGAAGAAGGGCAGAAAGGGGTAAGCCTTTTCTTTGATCTTGTAAGTACCTTTAAGGGTGTAGGCTTTAAGATTCTGGTTGAAGGTGTTGAGACAAACAATCAGAATTATCTTGTTGAACGTGCCGGTGTTGATTATATTCAGGGCTTTTTGTACAGCAGACCGCTTCCTGCAGTTGAATGTATTGAACTGTTGAAACGAACTGATGCTTCTGTTAATTAGAATGTAATTATTTCTTCGTAAACCTGAATTGCAAACTGATCTGTCATTCCTGAAATAAATTCTATTATACATTTAGTGTAAGATTCATTATCGTGAAGATCGAATACAGGCTGGGTATTATATTTTAAAACCTGCTTGCGGTCTGCAAAACTGTGGCGTTCTGCTATAAATGGTTTGTAAGTAGTGTATTTTATGAGCCAGTCTTCAAAGGTTGCACAGAGCTTCGGATAAAAACGCAGTGCCTGTGCAACACGTCCGGTTTCTGCATAAATCATAGTTTTCTGCAGAGTCCGGAAAAGAGTTCCTATGATGTTCTCGGCGTAGATGGCAAATTCTCCAAGACGCCAGTGCTTATAAATATGTGCAAAATTAAATTTCTTGAGCTCGATGATGAAGCGGAAATACTCTTCAGAAAAGCATAGACCTTTTTCAGGACTGCTCTGTTCGCAGAGGTCTACAATAAGGTCGTTTATGAGAGTTGTGGTGTTTACTGCTTTACCGCTCCGTAATGCCCGCGCTCCCTTTCTCTCAAAACCGAGCGTGCTGCCGACAATTTCCCGGAGCTCTCTATAAGCCGACATGTCCAGAATGTGATAAGCGCGGGCATCCTCGATGTCTCTACCAAGGTACGCAATTTTATCAGCAATCTTTACTACACAGCCTTCCCAGGTATACGGCTGAATAATTCCCGGCCGTTTAATAGAGTACAGGTCAATAGCTTCTTCACGGGGTTTAATAGCCTGCTGGTCTATTTCTCCGCAGTGACAGATAAGGCCGTCTCGTACAGCGTAAGTCAGATTTAAAGGTTGTTCAAAGCCATTCGGATCTGGAAGCGTCTCAATAAAATCAGCAAAAAAAAGACTGTTGCGTTCGTGCCAGAATTTCTTTGGAGCATTATGTCCTTCTTTCTGTTCAAGCAGTTTGTTCAGACAGTCTTCTCCATGATGACCGAAAGGTGCATGCCCAATATCGTGTCCCATTGCAATTGCACCTGCGAGCTGTTCATTTAATCCAAGGTATTTTGCGATGGTTGTTGCAACAGAAGCAACGTGCATAACGTGTTCCATTCTTGTACAGATATGGTCATTATGAGGTGCAAAGAATACCTGTGTTTTGTGTTTAAGGCGGCGGTATGCCTGAGAGTGCAGAATTCTTGTATAATCGCGTTCAAATTCTGAGCGGATTTCATTGTTTCGTCCGTAAATAGGAATTTCCCGTTTATTTGCCTGTTCCCATTTAGAATTTTCTGGTCCGGTACGTACGTCAACAAATGAATTCTGCATTTTTTTTCACCTCAGATTCATAGTATAAGGTAAAAAATTGATTTTGTAAAACTTGCTGACTAGTGATATAATAAAACGATATGCTGAAAAATAACAGGCTTCTCAGGCGTCTCTTTGGTGAACATTATGACATTCAACACAGACTTCTCAATATTATCCTGCTTGTAGGAATCCTTGGAGTTGCATTTGCCTGTTTTATTGCAGTTGTCATGCATCAGAATCCTATGACACAGATTCTTTCATTTACATGTCTGATTCTGTTTTTTCTGATCTTCTGGATTGCAAATACTCTTAAACGTTCACAGCTTGCAATTATAGTCTTTTCAATTCTTTTTAATAATTTTATTTTACCGAGTCTTTTTATCTCTTCTGGTGGAATTGAAGGCGGTATGCCGCTCTGGTGTCTTCTCGGTTTTGTATTCCCGTTCCTTCTGATTAAGGGAAGAAGTTGTGTCGTTGTTTTCATTATAAGTATTACCGAGTTTATAGTTTTAGTTATTTATTCTTATTACCATCCGGAAATAATAATGAAAATGGAAAGCGTAAAAATGGTCCTGATGGACATGGTAATAACAATGATAGCAGTTGTTATTATTATTGCTTCTATTTTCAGATATCAGACTCATATTTATCAGAAACAGCAGAGAACCATCATCAAGAGTGTACGTGAAACTAATGAAGCTATTAAGCAGAAGCAGGACTTTATTTCCAATATTTCTCATGATATCCGTACTCCAATGGATTCTATCATTGGTTTTACTGAGCTAGCAAAAAAAAATATGGATAATCCTGAAAAGCTTGCAGACAGTCTGGAAAAGATTTCACGTGCATCAGACCATCTTATGAATCTTGTAAATGAGGTTCTTGATATTTCTAAAATCGACAGCGGAAAATCTGTTGTTGAAGAAGAAATGTGCAGTATCCATGAAATCATAGATAATGTCTGCCAGCTTCTTCAGAATGAAATTGATAATAAAAAACTTACAGTTGATCTTGATTTCAGCATGCTTGATGAAGATGTGCTTTCCTGCGACAGTTTACGCTTAAAGCAGATTCTGCTTAATCTTATAAGCAATGCGGTAAAATATTCTTATGAAGGCGGTAGAATTCAGATTTCTGTAATTCAGCTTTCTACAGAAGATGAAAGTACAATCGTAAATGAATTCCATATTCGTGATGAAGGCTGTGGTATGACTCCTGAATTTATGGAGCATGTTTTTGAACCTTTTGCGCGGGATAAATCTTCTCCTGTTTCTGCTGAAGGAACAGGACTTGGACTTACCATTGCAAAGTCTCTTGTAGAAATTATGGGTGGTACAATAGAAGTTGTAAGTGAGCTTGGAAAAGGTTCTGAGTTTACGGCAATTATCCCACTTTCAATTCCTCAGCTTACAGAAATTGAAGAAGAACAGGATATTGTTATTTACGACTTCAAGGGACGTCGTGTGCTTGTTGTTGATGATAATCAGCTTAACCGTGAAATCCTTGTTGAAGCAATGCGAGAAGAAGGCTTTGTTGTTGATGAAGCTATTGATGGTTCGTTTGCAATTGAAAAACTCCGTGACAGTGAACCGGGCACTTATGAGCTTGTTATTCTTGATTTGCAGATGCCTGTTATGGATGGATATGAAACTACACGAATCATCAGAAACTTCCAGAATCCTAAGGTATCAGAAATTCCGATTGTTGCCCTTACGGCAGATGCTCTGCCAGAAGAAAAAAGCCGCGCATTTAATTGCGGTGTAAATGCATATCTCGTAAAACCTGTAGATATGCCTTCACTCTTAAAGGTTCTTATGTTATTCTTCAGAGAAAATAAACGTTCATAGAAAGGAGGTGCTTTGTGGATAGATGTGTTGTTGCCCTTACATCAAGTTCTGTAAACGAAGAAGCTTATTCAGAAATCCAGACTCAGTTAGATGCCCATGAAGTAACTCCCCAATTGATTATTTTCTTTAGTGAAATAGACATGCTCTGGTTCTTTTCGCAGAAACTGAAAGTGCGTTATCCGGACGCTGTTGTTATTGGTTCATCTACATATGTAAATTATACGTCTGAGGGCTACAGCCATTGCGGTGCATCTGTAATGGTTATCAATTCTGGTGTTGAAGTTTCTGCCGGCCTGCTTTTTGATATTGACCGTCATCCTAATATGTACAAGGCACATATCAAAGCTGCAATGGAAAAACTGTCTTCTTTAGAAAATACCTGCTGCCTTGAATTTATGACTGCCTTTGGAAAAGGTGAGGAACTGGTCTTAGATACTTTTGAAGAAGTTCTTGCTGAAACTGGAATTACAGTGGCTGGTGGTTCTGCCGGAACAATGCCGGAGCGTAGTGAGACTTATGTAGCCTTAAATGGTGATATATTCAAACAGACCTGTGCCTTTGTTTTTATTCATAATCTGAATGGAAAAATCGGTTTTTACCGTGAAAATATTTTCAAACCAACTTCATATCGTTTTTCTGCAACTTATGCCGATTGTGAAGAACGAACTGTAATGGAGTATGATAATGAACCGGCTGCAGAAATTATTTCCCGAGCCCTTAATGTTCCTGTAGAACAGCTTAGCCAGGAATTATCTTCTCATCCTATGGGACGTATTGTTGATGGTTCCATCAATATTACTGAAGCAGATAAAGTTTTTCCAGACGGTTCAATTTCATATTTTTCAACAATTTATAATCACACAAAACTGCTGCTGCTTGAAACAGATAATATCAGGCGTGTCTGGAATGAAACTGTTCAGCGTGTAAAAAATGATTTTGAAAAGCCGTCATTTACAATTTCAATTAACTGTCTTTCACGTTCAAAACTTTTTGAAAAGGAATCTTCTTTCGGAGAGTTTGTGAATGTACTCCGTAATTACGGAAAATATATAGGTGTTTCAGGGTATGGGGAGCAGCTCAATTTTATACATCTGAATCAGACAATGATTCTTATTGTGTTCGAATGAGGCGTTTATGAGCAGATTCAATAACGGTATTATTTTTACAAATGAAAACTGTATAGGTTGTAATAAATGTATAAATAACTGTTCTCTTATGGGAGCTAATGTTTCCATTGTGAAAAATGGAAAATCCCATATGGAAATTGACCCTAAAAAATGTAATGACTGTGGCCGCTGTATAAATATTTGTGTACACCATGCCCGCGATTTCCGTGATGATGTTGATCAGTTTTTAGCAGATCTGAAAAAGGGCGAAAAAATATCTTTAATTATTGAGCCTGCTTTTTTTGCGATTTATGGTGAGCGTGCGCCTCTAATCATCAAAAGCCTTCGTAAACTTGGCGTTCAGAAAATTTATGACGGTTCATTCGGACGCGAAATCGGTGCTTATCTGACTGTAAAATATCTGAAGGAAGCACAGGAACTTCCTGTCGATCAGCGCTGCTTTATTAGTAATGCCTGTCCAGCTATGGTAACTGTTGTTCAGAAATATCATCCGTTCCTTTTGAACAAAATGATTCCTGTTCAACCGCCGGTTATCTGTGCTTCAATTTATATTCATAAGTATCTTGGGGATGATAATAAGCTTGCTTGTCTTGGTGCCTGTATTGCAAATAAAGATGAAGCAATCAGTGAAAATACAAAAAATGTACTTTCTTATAATTTAACCTTTGCCCATTTAATGGAACATCTGCCTGAAGTTACAGAAGAGGACAGTAAATATTCCAGCGAATTTGATTTAAAAGGAAAAGGCTTTGGTTCAATCGTTTCTATTGGCGGGGAATTTTCAGATATTGTTTCTTATTTCTTCTCTCATAAAGAAACTATTCTGGCATTAAAAGGATTTTCATCTGATCATCTGAGTTCTCTGTATATGTCTCTGGATGATAACTTTAAAAATAATCAGCCGCTTTTTGCAGAAATTACAGCCTGTAAAAATGGTTGTGTCGGCGGACCGGGTGTCTATCATAAGGATTATGATCCGGCAACCGTTTATTCAAATGCAATTACAATCCGAAGATCGACCTACGAAAATTATACAGATATAGATAATCCTGAAAAATTCTGGAAACAGATTTGTGCTCAGTTCAAGTATATCCGCTCTGAAGATTTTACCCGCGGCTATACTGATTATTCACGACAGCAGTTTAAAATTCCAAAGAGTGCCTTTGATGAAATCTTTACGGATATGCTTAAAGACACTCCTCATAAACAGTCTATTAACTGCGGTTCCTGCGGATATAATTCGTGTAAAGATATGGCACGGGCTATTGCCTATGGTTACAGTAGAAAAGAAAACTGTATTCAGTATATGAAAGAACTTCTGGTACAGCGCATTTTTACTGATCCTGAAACAGGTGTTATGACCAGAACTGCATTCATTCAGGCAGGAAATAAACTCTTTTCTGACAATCCAAAGAAAACTTATATAGTGGCAATTGGAGATGTAAATAAACTTAAGATTATAAATGATTTATATGGATTTACTGCAGGAAATGATGCATTAAAGCAGATTGCTGCAACCTTAAAACAGATTGTCGGAGAACAGGGGCTCATTGCAAGACTGGAAGGTGGTTCTTTTGCAGTTTGTATGGAAAACTCAGTGGACAATCTCCAAAAACTGCAGGCCTGCAAGGTTTTTGATAACGGTTCAGTTCATATGTCTTTTCCAATTACAATGCATTTTGGAATCCGTATTGCAAATTCTTCTCTGGGTATTACTACAGCCATGGACCAGGCTTCTTTGTGTATGGATAAAAATATTTCTTCTGTACAGAATACGTTTACTGCCTTTACAGAGAAAAATATGGAAGATACCCATCTCGAAGCTGAAATCACATCTCAGATGCAGCAGGCTCTTGCCGACGGTGAATTTAAAATATGGTTTCAGCCGCAATATTCAGCCGCTACAGGAGAAATGGTCGGGGCGGAGGTTTTATGCCGCTGGATAAGGGAAGACGGTACAATTATATCTCCTGCAGTCTTTATTCCGATTGCAGAAAAGAATGGCTTTATCCGTATGCTGGATGAAGAAATCTGGACAAATGTATTTGTTGCCGTTCGTTCCTGGCTGGATGTTGGAATTGACCCTGTTCCGATTTCAATAAATATTTCAAGAATCAGCCTTGAAACAGATAAACTTTATTATGTAATTAAGCGTCTTAAAGAAAGATACAATATTCCAGAAAAATACATTCACTTTGAAATAACAGAAAGCGCTTCTATAAATGCAGATAAAGAACTGAATGATAGAATTCAAAAGCTCCGCGATTTAGGTTTCAGAATTGCAATGGATGATTTTGGAAGCGGTTATTCTTCTTTGAATGCTCTTAAGGATATGCCTATCAATATTCTTAAGCTTGATATGGGCTTTATGCGTGGTGAAGACAACTTGAATCGTGGCGGTACAATTATAAACTATGTAGTGCGAATGGCTCAGGGACTTGAATATATAACTGTTGCTGAAGGTGTAGAAACCCAGGAACAGGCAGACTTCCTTCGTAGTATTGGAGTTAATGTTATTCAGGGCTTCTTATATGCAAAACCTATGCCTGAAGATCAGTTTGTTGAACTTCTGAAATCTCATAAAGGAGCTGCCTCTATTATCCGTCCAAGAACTTTTGGTCAGATTGATATCAGAAAGTTCCTTTCACCAGATTCTTCCGAAAGCCTTATGTTTGAAGAACTTTCAGGACCTGCAGCAATTTATGAATTTGATGATCAGGCAAAATCTTTAATTCTGATTCGTGCAAATAAGAAATTTTTAAAACTATTTGAACTTGATGATCTTGTTTTCCCTGAAATTCGAAAAAATCTGAAAAAACTTATGGGTAAGGAAAGTTTTAAATGGCTTGTTGAACAATCAGAACTTTCTCTTTCAGAACGTAAGGAAATCTGCTGTTATATAGAAATGCGTACCTTTATGAAGCATAATCCGCTTTATGTAAAAAATTACATCAAAGAAATCAGTTGTAATGAACATAAGCATTCTTTCTATATTTTGACAGAAGATATTACAAATGAAAAATTAACAGAAAATACCCTTGAAATTGCTAATCATCAGCTAGGGTTAATGACTGAAAATACGCAGATTGGTTTACTTCTTATGCATGTTGATTTCGATGTTAAGAGAATTGTTTCAGGTATGAAAATTCATGTTCTTCGTGTAAATCAGAACTTCCTGGATATTTCCGGATATTCAAAAGAAACTGTATTAAACTGGACTGCAAAAGAAGCTCTTGATATTATTCATCCGAACGACAGATTAGGATTTAAGGTTGCAATGGTAAAAGCTTTTCTTTCTAATTTCAAAAAGCCTGCAACTTATGTTTATAGGGCTCGTCATTGTAATGGAAATTATTTCTATGTAAAATTTGTTTCAACAGGTGTTCAGCAGCCGGATAAGTCTTATTTGTTTATAACGAATTATATTGTTATGGATTTATAAGCTAGCAAAATCGCTCGCATAGCTCGCTCTGAGGCGTTTTTTCGATGAACCTAAATAGACTTACTGCCGTAAGTCTATTTTTAACGGTTCTTCGATTTTAGCCTTTCTTGCTCATAGGACGAACAAGGAAGCAGCTCAAACACATTGCAACTGCATAGAGAATTGTTGTTACGATGAGTACATTCTGGTAACCAGTTGGGTTAGCCTGAACTCCGTGAACATCAATAAATTCACCTGTATGCTTTACAATGTAAGAAGCCATCTGGTTTCCTGTAAGACCTGCAAATGCCCATGCAGAAAGTGTAATTCCGTGAATAGCTGAAATATTGCCCATTCCGTAGTGGTCAGAGAGGAGTGTAGGAACGTTAGAGAATCCTCCACCATATCCTACGTGTAGAAGGAAAATCAAA
>JAEEGJ010028500.1_pt1 | contig 11101 bp, 8 predicted proteins | sample 8958761 | NCBI WGS metagenome assembly JAEEGJ01 (sample SAMN16246546, study PRJNA631951) | gut metagenome | biome: gut microbiome; feature: rumen; material: RS-attached | host: Bos | place: Iran: Karaj | collected 2018-10
GTTGTCATAAAAACCCACACGTACGTTACCGCCCATGGCGATAGCGGCAGCGGCCATCGGGAAGGCGTGACGACCCACACCGGTGACGGTCCAGGTGGAACCAGCGGGAATGCCGTTTACCAACCAGCAGAGGTTGGCGACAGTGGCGGGGGTACAGCCGGGCACTCCCAACACGAAGTTGAACTGCATGGGAGCTCCGGGAACCTGGCCCTTCTTAGCCATGTTGAGGATGGTGTCAAGATGACCCATCTCGAAGCATTCGTATTCGGGCTTGATGCCGCGTTCCATCATGCGTTTGCCGAAAGCGCGCATGGTGGGCATGGTGTTGTCGAAAATCTCGTCGCCGAAGTTGCAGGTACCGCAGTCAAGGGTAGCCATTTCGGGCAGCGGGTTGGTATCGGTTGATTGAAGTCTTTCATCGGGTGTCATGCCTACAGCACCACCTGTAGATGGAATCAGGATGACATCGGGGCACACCTTCAGGATGGCCTCCTCGCATTCCTGGAAACGGCCACGGTCCTGGGTAGGAGTGCCATCGTTCCAGCGGACGTGCAGGTGCACGATGGCGGCGCCGGCATCAACGGCTGACTTAGCCTCGCGGACGATCTCTTCAACGGTATAAGGTACATTGGGGTTCTGTTCCTTGGTGACTTCTGCGCCGCAGATGGCGGCGGTAATAATCAGTTTATCCATTGTTGATTTGTTGATTTGTTGATTTGTTGAGGTTTTATTCCCCTTCTGGCAGAAGGGGTGCCCGAAGGGCGGGGTAGTGTATTTGTTGAATTGTTAAAGACAATACCCGACCAGACTATTTGCGTTGGCAGTCCTTAGGAGTAACGCAGGTGCCAGAAGCGCGGCAAACCAGGATGGGTTCATCCAGTTCATCGGCGGCAGAAGGAGAAATGTCGGGACGGGCGACAGCAACCTTGCGAGCCTCAAACATCATGTGACGAGAGGTGTTGCCTTCGCGGTCAATCCAACCTTCGGCTTCGATGAAATCACCTGCATAGACAGGGGCTTTGAATTCAATCATGTCGTATGCGCAGAAGAGACCTTCGTCGCCGTCACGCATAATCAAAAGTTCGGTAGCCACGTCACCGAAGAGGTGAACCATGTGGGCACCGTCAACCAAATTGCCACCGTAGTGGGCATCCTTCGCGCTCATGCGAAGTCTGATTTTTGTTCTGTATTCCATGTTTGTTGATTTGTTTATTCGTTGAATTGTTTTAATTTTACGTTGAGTCGCTCTCTTTGTTCGCTCGGTCAGACGCTCATTTCATGAGCTCGGATAGACACTCGCTATGCTCGTTCGGTCAGTCGCTCGTTTTACTCGCTCAGTTATACGGTCTTCGTTTTTCCATCTTCTCGACTAACCTTCTAACCCTCTAACCTTCTAACCTTCTAACCGAGTGCACGCAGTGCACGTCTCCTCGTCTCCCCGCTTATCCTCTCACAATATAATTCACGTAAATACCAGGCGTATGCACGTTCTCCATTGGAATTTCGCCAGTCTTCACTACTTCCTGAGCCTCAGCGATCACCAAGTCGGCTGCGGTAGCCATCATGGGATTGAAGTTCTGGGTAGTGCCTTTGTAAATCAGGTTGCCGGTCTCGTCAGCGATGTTGGCGCCAATCAGGGCGATGTCAGCATGAAGGGGCTTCTCCAACAGGTATTCCTTACCGTCGATGGTGAGTTTTTGTTTGCCTTCTTCCACCACAGTGCCGATGCCGGTCGGGGTCAAAACACCACCTAAGCCTGCACCACCGCAGCGGATACGCTCTGCCAAGGTACCCTGGGGTGAGAATTCAACGATCAGTTCCTTGTCGTTGAGCTGTTGGATGGTGTTGGGATTGGTGCCGATGTGGGAAGCAATCACCTTCTTCACCTGCTTGTTGGTGATCAGCAAACCGATACCTTTGTCGGGATAGGCTGTGTCGTTGGCGATGATGGTCAAATCCTTGACATCAGTTTTCGACAAAGCTTCAACAATTTTGTTGGGAGTTCCGGCAGCCAGAAAACCGCCGATCATTAATGTCATGCCGCTTTTAATCTTTGCAACGGCCTCATCTACAGTAATAAACTTATCCATAATTATGCTTTTTTGAATATAATTATACACTAATGCAATAAGGTTGCAAATGTACGATTAATTTTTCAAAAAAGCAAGAGCTTTTTCTTAGTCTTTCACGCAGCGTACGGAAAGACCCTCGTTATTCTCTCTTTGGGTGCGGGCCAGAGATTCGCCATTATAAGTCATACCATAGCTGTATGCGTAGGTGCAATAGTCGCAGCCAGTGGCTCCCCAAAAATTGCAAATGATGCCTAGTGGTGTGAAGTTGTTTTCTACGTCAGAGAAATAACCGGTGGGTGTTGCGTTGAATCCGCTTGCATTGTTGGAACTCGGCTCATAACCAGGCGAACATTCATATGTACTGGCATTCCAGCCTTCAACGGATGCCATTGCCTTGCCCGTTTTTGAACCATTGCAAGCGTATTCAGCTTTGCTTACGCAATAGTGGAGGAGCTGTTCCCACTCCGCATTACTGGGCATATGCCAGCCGTTGGGGCAAACTCCTTGCACGCCGCTTGGATTGCTTTCGGATGATGCACTATTTCTTACTGCTGCTTTCTTGTTGTAGAAGTAGCCGTATGAGGTGGGGACACCACTGTGTTTGTAATAGTATGCATGATGATAATTTGCCGTGGTACCCTCGTCAATGGCGGTACCATCGGCGTAATGTGTGGTGCGCAAATTGGAGGCCATCCATACTTGGTCGCCCAATCTTATGGCATCGTATTTGTTTCCGTCATAGTCTGTTACGGCATTTTGAATGATGCCATCGCCTTGTGGCTCTTGGTTCTCTGTCGGCGTGGAATTATCAGCGTTGATTTTTTCTTTCTTGCATGAAATCACACAAAGCACTATGGATAGGACAATACCTATAATCAGATAAAAGTTTCTTTTCATATTTTTATTTTTATTTTGAAGCTTATTAACTATAAAGATTAAAGATTTTACATTAATAAGACGTGAAAAATCAAATAATGTTACATAAAAAAAGAATTTTTTTTCATTTTTTTATGTGCCAGAGTCTTGGGGGCACCGTGTTTGAACAGACTGCGGTGGTTTAATGCGAATTGTGGCGTTGCACTCTTTGAAGAACGTTTTGTTGAAACTACTGTAGATGATGGAGTTTGCACATCTTACATTTTGCACCCCCTCCACTCAAGAAACGTGCTTCCTTCTTCTGTCTTGTCCACTATCTTTACGTTTAGTCCTTCGTCGGCTAAAATGGTGTGAGGAAAATGCCTTATGGCGTTTTCCAATAGCCATTCTTCGCTGGTGTAGCGCGAGGAGAAATGACCTAAAATGAGTTTCCCAGCATTGCATTTTTGGGCGAAGTCCGCCGCTTGACTTGCTGTGGAATGGTCGTACTGAAAGGCGAGCTGCTCATCTCCCTCACAGTAGGTGGCATCATGATAGAGCAGGTCAACCCCCTGCAATAATTCGGCATATTTCTTCATCGGCTGAGTGTCGGAGAGATAGGCATAACTGCGTGTCAATGACGGCGGGGTGGTCAGCTCCTCATTGGAAATAACCTTGCCATCAGTGGTGGTAAAATCACGTCCACTTTGGATAAATTCAATTTCAGGGTAGGGTATGTTGTATGTTTGGATGGCTTCGGACTTGATGTGCCGTTTCCCTTGTCGCTCCTCGAACAGGAATCCATAGCAAGGAACGCGATGGCTCAAGGGGAAAGCGGTAACCTCAAAGTGTTCGTCTGTATGTATGAGGGTTGGCTCCTGAAAGTCTATTGGCCGGATGTGGATATCATATTCTGCATGTGGCATGAAAAAGTCAATTTGAGCCTTTAGTATCTGCTCGAAATCAGCTGGAATATAGATGTTTATACCCGTATGGCGTGAGTTGAGCGACATGGAGGAAAGCAGTCCGATCAGTCCCAGACAGTGATCTCCATGGGCATGACTGATGAATATGTTTCCTAACTGGCCTTCGTGAAATCCGAACTTGTGGAACTGCCTCTGTGTGCCTTCGCCACAGTCAATCATATAGAGTTTTCCCAAACGACTGACAATCTGTGAGGAGGTGTGGTGCCGCAAAGTCGGTTTGGCGCTGCCGCAGCCTAATATCGTGAGATGTAAATCGACCATAATCGTATGTTATTACAAACTGCAAAGATATACATAAAATTTCATTTCCGCTATCTTTTATAGCGATTGTGTATTTATAAACAAAAAGACACCCCGAAAGAGGTGTCTTGGAAATGTATTGTTAGTCAGTTTTATCTTCTGCCTGAGGGAGCGTTTCCTCTTGAGCTTCCGCCGCCTGAATAACCGCCGCCAGAATATCCACTGCCTGAAGATCTGCTTCCTCCTGAGTAGGAACCTCCTGAGAAACCGCTACTTGGTCTTGAGCTGCTGGGGCTTGAATAGCTTCTGCTGCTTGAGCTGTTTGAAGGTCTTGAATAGCTGTTGTTTGAACTGCTGTTAGAGGGTCTGGAGTATGAACTGCTTGAGGAACTGTTAGAGGGTCTTGAATAACTGTTGCTGGAAGACGAGCTGTTTGAAGGTCTTGAATAGCTGTTGCTGGAAGACGAGCTGTTTGAAGGTCTTGAGTAGTTGGAAGAATTGCTTGAGCTTGAAGAGCTGTTCGATGAACCGGAAGGTCTTGAGTAGCTTCCATTGTTTGAGTTGGTGTTAGTGTTGGGTCTTGTGGTGCTGCTTCCGGATGGAGTATTTGTGGCAGGTCTTGTAGTGTTATTGTTGTATCTGGGAGTTGTGGTGGCAGGAGCTTTGCTGGAGTATGGATCGCCCGTTACAGTGGTGTTGGGTCTATTGGTAGTAGTGTTGGGAGTTCTTGTGGCTCCAGTGTTGTTGTTGACAGGAGTCTTGCTGTCGTATCCAGAGGGAGTTCTGAGAGTTCCGGTGTTGCTGTTGTTTCCGGTAGTGTTGGGAGTTCTTGTGGCTCCGGTGTTGTTGTTGGCAGGAGTCTTGCTGTCGTATCCGGAGGGAGTTCTGAGAGTTCCGGTGTTGCTGTTGTTTCCGGTGGTGTTGGGAGTTCTTGTGGCTCCAGTGTTGTTGTTGGCAGGAGTCTTGCTGTCGTATCCGGAGGGAGTTCTGAGAGTTCCGGTGTTGCTGTTGTTTCCGGTGGTGTTGGGAGTTCTGACATCTCCGGTGTTGCCTCCAGGAACCTTGTTGATGGGTGTGTTGCCACGACCATCGGTTTTGTTCGCACCGCTGGCTACAAGAGTTTCGTATCTTTCACTGAAGGAAGTGTTAGGATTTGTACCTCTGCCATTGGCTCCAGCGTTAACCCCACTGCCATAGTAGTTTGCGTATGGACTGTTGGTGTAGTTGTCACCTCCCATACCGCTGCTGCCTCCAGCCATGTCGGGACGATTGCCTCTGTCGTAGTCACGGTCATTGGCTTTGCCGTTGTTGACACCATTGCGGTTGAAGTGGCCGTATGTGAAGGATCTGTTGTGATCGTAGTTGTTGTGATAGTATCCCGCGTGTAATGCGTCATGGTATCCGTTCCAGTAACCATTTCTGTATCCGTTGTGATAACCGTGTCCGTAGCTTCCATAGCCGTAGCCATAGTATCTCGGGTATCCGCAGTAAACGCTGCCCCAGCCCCATGAGTAGCTGAAACCGTAGCTGCAATATCCGTAGCTGTACACGGGACGATAGTATCTCGGCCAGTACCAGTCATAACCTAAGTAGATGCTCACGCCCCAGTTGCCAGGATAACGGTCATACCAATACAGGTTGGTGTAGTATGGATCGTAATAGCTCCAGCTGTAGCAAACCGGGCTGTGGAAACGTCTGATGCGGGCGGTGTAGGCATAGTCATAGTAATCATCACTGTCATAGTAGTAATTGTTGGTGATGTATGTGGTTCCTCCGCCATCAGTATAGGTCTCTGAAGAAGAATAAGCAGGAGCGGCTGCGGCTTCCGTATAAGCACCTTCATCTACATAATTGTTGTCATACGAAGATGAATTGTTGTAATTCTCAGCCGGTCTGTTGACGTGTACTGCTTCGTATTGTCTATCGCTCGAAGTAGTATAGACGTCATCATAATAGACGTTTGAGTCTAACCTGCATGCTGACATGATTAATGCCAGTGAAACGACCGATAGCAAAATTTTCTTTTTCATGACGAACCTCCTTTTAATTTAAGTCCATAATTTTTTTATCTTTGCAAACTCAAATTTATTGACGACAAAAATACTAAAAAGTTTAGCAAATATCAATAATAATGGCAAAAGATTTTTCAACAAGAGCAGAAAATTATTCTCAATGGTACAACGATGTTGTGAAAAAGGCTGATTTAGCGGAGAATTCCGCGGTCAGAGGTTGTATGGTTATCAAGCCGTATGGCTATGCGATTTGGGAAAAAATGCACGACGCTTTGGACAAAATGTTCAAGGAAACAGGTCACACAAATGCATATTTTCCACTATTTATTCCGAAATCCTTCTTCAGCCGCGAGGCTCATCATGTGGAAGGCTTCGCAAAAGAATGTGCGGTAATTACCCATTATCGTCTGAAAAATGATCCCAATGGCGGTGGTGTGGTCGTTGACCCAGAAGCCAAATTGGAAGAGGAACTGATAGTCCGTCCAACTTCCGAAACCATCATTTGGGACACCTATAAAAATTGGATTCAGTCCTATCGAGACCTGCCTATCCTGTGTAATCAGTGGGCCAATGTAGTGAGATGGGAAATGCGTACCCGTCTTTTCCTCAGAACCGCCGAGTTCTTGTGGCAGGAAGGCCACACCGCTCACGCCACCCGTGAGGAGGCTATCGAGGAAACCCGCAAAATGCTGAATGTATATGCCGATTTCGCGGAGAAACACATGGCAATGTCAGTGGTGAGAGGTGTGAAATCTCCCAACGAGCGTTTTGCCGGTGCTGATGATACCTATTGTATTGAGGCTTTGATGCAGGATGGAAAGGCACTGCAGGCTGGTACTTCGCATTTCTTGGGACAGAATTTTGCCAAGGCTTTCGATGTGAAATTCCTGAATAAGGAAAACCAATTGGAATATGTATGGGCTACCTCCTGGGGCGTTTCTACCCGTTTGATCGGTGCTCTGATCATGACACATTCCGATGACAATGGTCTGGTGCTGCCTCCGGCATTGGCTCCTATTCAAGTAGTGATTATTCCTATTTATAAGAGTGAGGAACAATTGAATCAGATTACTGAAAAAGTTCAGCCGTTGATTCAGAAACTGAAAGCCAAAGGTATCAGCGTGAAGTATGATGACGATGATTCCAAACGTTCGGGCTGGAAGTTCAATGAATACGAGGTGAAAGGTGTGCCAGTGCGTATCGCCATTGGTCCCCGTGACCTGGAGAACAACCATGCGGAAGTTTGCCGCCGCGATACTTTGGAGAAGACCAATATTTCATTGGACACTATCGATGTGGAAGTCGAAAAGTTGTTGGCGGAAATCCAGCAGAGTCTGTTCGACAGAACCGTGAAGTTCAGAGAAGAAAATACCCGTAAGGCCGACACTTGGGAAGAGTTTGTGGACATCCTCGACAACCAGGCAGGTTTTGTGTACGCCCACTGGGACGGCACACCCGAAACCGAAGAGCTGATCAAAGAGAAGGCCAAAGCCACTATTCGTTGCATCCCCTTCAACAATCCACTGGAAGAAGGCAAGTGCATTTTGACTGGCAAGCCCTCGAAACAGCGTGTGTTGTTTGCCAGAGCATACTAGAGAAAGAGATTGTATTAGTGCAATAATGTAAAGGGGCAGGATTTCCTGCCCCTTTACTGTTAATTGTAAATTATCAATTATCAGTGAAACTGCATCAGGTATGCCTTGATGAAGCCATCTAACTCGCCATCCATGACGGCGGCGACGTTTGAGGTCTCGTATTGTGTGCGCAGGTCCTTCACCATCTTGTAGGGGTGCATCACATAGCTGCGAATTTGCGAGCCCCATTCGATTTTCTTCTTGCTGCTTTCGATTTCGGAAATTTTTTCACGCTTTTTCTCCAATTCTATCTGATATAACTGAGATTTGAGCATTTGCATGGCTTTCTCGCGGTTCATAAGCTGCGAGCGGGTCTCCTGACAGGAAACCACAATTCCGGTAGGCTTATGGTGCAGACGTACCGCTGTCTCAACCTTGTTGACATTCTGTCCGCCGGGGCCACTGGAACGGTAGGTGTCCCAGAAGATGTCAGCTGGGTTGACATCGATGGTAATGTCTTCATTGATAATGGGGTAGGCGAACACCGAGGCAAAAGAGGTATGGCGGCGGTTGGCGGAGTCGAAGGGGGAGAGGCGCACCAGACGGTGCACGCCGATTTCGCTCTTCATATTGCCATAACCATAGCTGCCGTCCAACTCGATGGTGGCTTGCTTGATACCGGCCACATCGCCTTCCTGACGGTCTAATATTTTGATGGCGAATTTGTTGCGTTCTGCCCAGCGAATGTACATGCGGAGCAGCATCTCGGCCCAGTCGCAGCTTTCGGTGCCACCAGCACCCGAGTTGATGGTGAGTACCACGCTCAAGGGGTCTTCCTCCTCGCGCATCATGTTGCGGAACTCCAGTTTCTCCAAGGATTTCATGGAAACAGCATATTGCTTGTCTGTTTCCTCCTCGGTGGCTTCTTCCGCTAAAAAAAATTCATGTAAAACTTTTAGGTCTTCGAAGTCGGCTACGGCTTTGTCGTAGTCTTCCACCCACGATTTGATACCGCTGATCTCTTTCAGCAGTTTCTCGGCTTCTTTGGGGTCGTCCCAGAAGTTATTCTGGTGGGTGATTTCTTCTTTTTCTTTGATTTCGGCTAATTTTCCGTCGATGTCAAAGACACCTCCTCAGCTCGACTAAGCGGGCGTTAATCTCTTTAAGTTGTTCGGCTTGTACCATTTTTTGTGTGTTGTTATTATTTGTCGTTTATACGTTAAGACGCTCACCTCGTTCGCTCGGGAAGACACTCACTTCGTTCGTTCGTTAGACGATAAAAATCTATCTACCTTCCCGAGTACACGTTAGTGTACGTCTTCCCGAATGCGCGCAGCGCATGTCTTACCGTTTTTACGTCTCAATGCTCACCCCCTTTATTTCCTCGTAGGTATATCCCTTCGCCATCAGGTGCCGGTAGAGTTTGGTGATGTTCTCTTGGGTGACCGGTCCATGGCTCTGGGTCCATTTGCGGACAGCAGCTTGGAGGTTGTCAGTATATTGTTGGGGTGTGATGTGTTCTAAATATTTGTTAATCAGTTCTTTTGGTATTCCTTTTTGCAATAGGCTCATGCGTATTTTCTGTTTGCCCCATTGTTTGAGTCCGACTTTGCCCCGGATATAACTCTGTGCATAGCGTTCATCATCAACAAAACCGTCGTTTTTCAGCAATCGTAGTATTTGTTGTGCTTCTTTCTCTTCGACCTGCAAGCTGCGGAGTTTGGTGAGCACTTCTTGTGCGCAGCGGTCTTGATAGGCACAGTAGCGTTCGAGTTTGGTGATGATTTCGGAGACGGTCATGGCTTTAGTTTTCAGTAGGGGTGGACCATAGCATGATTTCGTCCATATTCTTGTTGAAGAATTTCGTTTGGGTGAGGTAGTATGCTTGTTCGGCCTGTAAACGTATCCATTTGTGGTATTTGAAGAACCATTTCAGGCGTATAGAAGGGAATCCCTTGGTCAAGTATGCGTGGATATAGGGATGTAGGCCGATGGTAATATTGTTTTCGCCCTGTTTGTCGAAAAGGAACTCCAATGTATTTTCAATCTCTTCTTGCAGCAAGATAGAGGGTTTGATTTTGCCGGTGCCGTGGCAGGCCGGGCATTGTTCTGTCGTCTCAATGATGGTGGCTTCTTTTACTCTTTGGCGAGTGATTTCCAACAAGCCGAACTTGTTGAGGGGCAGTATGGTATGTTTCGCCTTGTCGTTGGCCATAAATTCCTGCATTTTCTTGAATAGCATGGATTTATGGGCGGGGGTGTGCATGTCAATAAAGTCGCAGGTGATAATGCCTCCCATATCTCTTAGACGGAGCTGGCGGGCGATTTCTTCGGCGGCCAGTAGGTTGACGTCGAAGGCGTTGTCTTCAGGCGATTGGCTGGATTTGACACGGTTGCCGCTGTTGACATCGATGACATGCATGGCTTCGGTATGCTCAATGATAAGGTAGATACCGTTTTTGATAGTCACCACTTTGCCAAAGGAGCCTTTGATTTGTTTGGCTACATTGAAATGCTCGAATATGGGTTGTTTCTCATTGTAGAACTTGACAATGTTGCTTTTCTCGGAGGAGAAGCTGTTGAGGTAATCTACCACTTCGCGGTATATGCTCTGTGAGTCGATGTATATGGCGTGGAAGGAGTCATTGACCATGTCGCGGACGAGAGCAGAGGTTTTGTCTAATTCGTCGGCGATTTTGGAGGGGGCGGTTGCCTTATAAAGTTTGTTGACCGCGGTGGCCCATCGTTGTTTCAACTGCTCCATGTCGGCGGTCAGGTCCTCGATATTCTTGTCTCTGGCGACGGTACGGATGATAATGCCGAAGTTGCGAGGTTTGATGCCTTGGACAATCTTTTTCAGTCTTTTCCGTTCCTCGTTGCTTTTGATTTTCTGGCTTACGCTGACCTTGTCCATGAAAGGGACAAGAACCAGGTAGCGTCCGGCAAAAGATATTTCGGTGGTGACGCGTGGTCCTTTGGTGGAGATAGCTTCCTTGGCCACTTGCACCAGGATTTTCTGTCCGGTAGTCAGCACATTGCCGATTTTTCCGTTTTTCTCGACTTCCTCGAGATTCTGGAATTTGGCGATGCTTTTTTTGTTGAAATTGATGGCTTGGTTGACAAATTCGTTGATGGTTCGTGCATTGGAACCCAAATCAAGGTAATGCAGGAAAGCGTCTTTTTCACTTCCCACATCAACGAAGGCGGCGTTCAGGCCTGGCATGATTTTTCGGACTGTGCCGAGGTAGATGTCACCGACGGAGTGACAGTCGGAAGAGGTCTCACGATGAATTTCGACGAGTTTCTTGTTTTCGAGCAAGGCGATCTGGACTTCGTTCGGATGAGAAGTGATGATTAATTCT
>JAEEGJ010028502.1_pt1 | contig 11101 bp, 7 predicted proteins | sample 8958761 | NCBI WGS metagenome assembly JAEEGJ01 (sample SAMN16246546, study PRJNA631951) | gut metagenome | biome: gut microbiome; feature: rumen; material: RS-attached | host: Bos | place: Iran: Karaj | collected 2018-10
AGTGTGGTCGCTGTCTTCGCTTTCAAATATTTCAACCAGGGCTGGCAGCAGTTCATTACTGCGTTGATTGTGTTCTTCAGCCTTCTGGTTACCTATTTCGGTTTCCGTTTGATCGGAATGGCTGGTGACGATCCCTATCAGGCGGTCCTGTACATGTTCATCGGTTCGATGCTGACTGTGGCCGGCTATCCGTTGATCTATCTTTTCGAAAAGATGTTCAACCTTCTCTCCAATTCCAGGCTCAGGGAGCTCTGTGACACCAACAACCCTCTTCTTCAGGAATTGGAACACAAGGCCCCCGGTACTTTCCAGCATTCCCTGCAAGTCATGAACATGGCCTATGCGGCTGCCAGGGCCATTGACGCAAATGCCTTGCTGGTCCGTGCCGGTGCCCTTTACCATGACATAGGGAAGATGAAGAACCCTGCATGTTTCATAGAGAATGAGAACCTTTCGCCAGGCGGATCCCATTTTCATGACGGTCTGACCCCGAAGGAAAGTGCTGTGGCAATTATCAACCATGTTTCGGACGGTGTTGAACTTGCCGAGGAGTACAAGATTCCCGATCCCATAACGGAATTCATCCGTACCCATCATGGAACGTCCAACACAGGTTACTTCTACAACAAGTATCTGAATGAAGGGGGTGACCCTTCTGATGTCAGCTGCTTCTTCTACAAGGGACGTAAGCCTCAGACCAAGGAACAGATCATACTCATGATCTGCGACAGCGTCGAGGCGGCTTCCAGGACCCTGAAGGACAACTCTCCGGAGACATTCTCCACTTTCGTTGAGAATATTGTGGCCGGAAAGATGAATATAGGCCAGTTCGATGAGGCCGACATTTCCCTCAAGCAGCTTAACGTTGTGAAAGAAGTGCTCAAAGGCTATCTATCCCAGATCTATCATGAGAGGGTGGCCTATCCACAAAGGAAGACTAATAATAATTAAAACATAAACAACATCATGGAAGTTATCAAAAAACAAATCGACGATCTCAATATCGAGGTCACAATTGCACTCAAGGGTGAGGATTATGCTGAGCAGGAGAAGAAGAGACTCTCCGCCTACAGAAGGAACGCCGACTTCAAAGGTTTCCGCAAAGGAATGGTACCTGCTCAGCTGGTGAAGAAGATTTACGGCGACCAGGCCCTCTATGAGGCCGTGAACGGGATTGTCTCAGAACAGCTGGACAATTTTATCAAGGATAATGACCTTCACATCCTTGGAGAGCCGATAGCAAGCGAGTCCCAGAAGGAAAACGAGTGGAAGAGTGGCAGCGATTTCGAATTCAAATTCGACATGGGTCTCTCTCCCAAGATCGACATAGAGTTGTCCAAGGAAGACAAGGTCCCTTGCTACAAGATCAATGTCACTGAGGATGCAAAGGCCCAGATGAAGGATAACCTTCTCCGCCAGTACGGTCAGCTCGAGGAAGGTGAGGCCGCAGGTGAGGACGACTATGTGGTGGTTGATTTCGTCCAGGGTGAAAGGACTGTCGAGGGAGCATATGTGGCAGTGAATAAGGTTGAAGGAACTGCCAAGAAGAAATTCCTCGGTGCCAAGGTGGATGACAAGTTCGATGTTGATGTCACCAAGGCTTTCACAAACGAAACCGACAGGGCTTCCATGCTGAAGATGAAGAAGGAAGAACTTGCTGAACTTGCACCCAAATGGAAGGCTACCGTGGTCAACGTGAAGACTTTCGTTCCCGCGTCGGAGAATCAGGAAACCTACGACAAGATCTTCGGCAAGGACACCGTGAAGACTCCCGAGGAATTCGATGCCAAGATTGCCGAGAGACTGGAGGCCAATTACAAGCAGGAGTCCGACTACAGGCTCTCCCAGGATCTTCGCAAATACCTGGTTGACAAAGCCGGAGTACAGGTTCCCGAGGCTTTCCTCAAGAGGTGGCTCTATGAGAGCAACAAGGGTAAGCTTTCAAAGGAAGAGGTTGACAAGGAGTTTGATTCCTTCCTCGGTGACTTCCGCTGGCAGCTTGTCCGCGGTTATCTCATGAAGAAGTTTGATCTCAAGATCGAGGACAAGGACATGGTAGAGGCTGCGAAGGCCTATGCTTCCTATCAGTACGCCATGTACGGGATGGGCAATGTCCCGGAGCAGTTCATAACCGATGCGGCCATGAACATCCTCAAGGACGAGCGCCAGGTCCGCAACATCGAGGAGAGTGTTGAGAACGAGAAGGTCATCGCTGCTGTCAAGGATATTGTCTCTCTTCCCAGCAAGAGGATTTCAGAAGCGAAGTTCCGTGAATTGAAATAAGTCATATGGACAAGGAATTCAAGAAATATGCTGTTAAGGGCCACGGACTGAGCTCCATGACCCTTGACCGTTTTGAGAAGGCGACCGACGCCTACATCAATCCCACAATCATTGAGGAGAGAAAGCTCAACGTGGCTTCCATGGATGTGTTCAGCCGTCTGATGATGGACAGGATCATATTCCTGGGAGTTCCCATCGACGACGATGTGGCGAATATCATCCAGGCCCAGCTCCTGTTCCTTGCATCTACTGATCCCGGTGCTGATATATCCCTTTATATCAACACTCCCGGCGGACAAGTCACCTCCGGCCTTGCCATCTATGACACTATGCAGCTGGTAGAGCCAGATGTGGCCACTATCTGTACCGGTATGGCCGCTTCAATGGGTTCGGTGCTGCTTTGTGCAGGGGCCAAAGGAAAGCGTTCCTGTCTGCCTCATTCCAAAGTGCTGATCCATCAGCCTCTAGGAGGAGCTCAGGGCCAGGCTTCAGACATCATGATAGCGGCAAAGGAGATCGAGAAGACCCGCAAGGAGCTCTATGAGATTATCTCGGAGCATTCCGGCCAGCCTTATGAGAAAGTTTTCGCCGATGCCGACAGGGACTATTGGATGACCGCCAGTGAGGCCCTGGAGTACGGTATGGTTGATGAGATTCTCTCCAAGAAAGTTAAGTAATGCCAGAAAAGAAAGGCCCATCCCAAGGCAGGCACTGCATGTTCTGCGGCAGGCCGGAGCGTGACGTTCCGTTCCTGCTTCAGGGCATTGACGGGTTCATCTGCAGCGACTGTGTAGAGTTGGCTCATGACTATCTAAAGGACACAATGGGCACTGCGGCTTCACAGGTTGATGCAGGAAGGATTGAAGACGGCAATAAGCCTTCTGACATCAAGGCCTTCCTCGACCAGTATGTGATTGGACAGGACAGGGCGAAAAAGATGCTTTCAGTTGCGGTTTATAACCACTACAAACGAATCAACCACAATTTGGTCGACCGACCCGACGATGGGGTTGAACTGGAGAAGTCGAATATCCTTCTTGTCGGGCCGACCGGTACCGGCAAGACCCTTCTCGCTAAGACCATCGCCAAGATGCTTGGAGTTCCGTTCACAATAGTGGATGCGACAGTGCTCACGGAAGCCGGCTATGTTGGGGAAGACGTGGAGAGTATCCTGACCAGGCTCCTTCAGGAGGCAGATTATGACGTTACCCTGGCCGAGAGGGGAATTGTCTTCATCGATGAGATTGACAAGATAGCCCGTAAGTCGGACAATCCCTCCATCACCCGTGACGTCAGTGGCGAGGGTGTACAGCAGGGACTGTTGAAACTGTTGGAGGGAACTACCGTCAATGTGCCGCCCAAGGGTGGCCGCAAGCATCCCGATCAGGAGTATATCGGTGTGGATACCCGTAACATCCTGTTTATCTGCGGTGGTGCCTTCGATGGCATTGAGCGTAAGATAGCCCAGCGCATGAATACCCATACGGTAGGTTATAACTCAGTGCAGAACGTGCGAAAGATAGATAAGGAAAACCTGATGCAGTACATCGTCCCTCAGGATTTGAAGTCGTTCGGACTGATTCCTGAGATCATCGGTCGACTGCCTGTGCTGACCTATCTGAATCCTCTGGACCGCGACGCTTTGACGAAGATATTGACAGAGCCTAAGAACTCCATCGTGAAGCAGTATGAGAAGCTGTTTGAGATGGATGGTATCAAGCTTACCTTCACCCCTGAGGCTCTGAAACTCATCGTCGATAAGGCTGTGGAGTATAAGCTCGGTGCTCGCGGACTACGCTCCATTGTGGAGAATATCATGATGGAGGCTATGTTTGAGATACCCTCCAAACGAGTGAAATCCTTTGACGTGACGAAAGAGTATGCTCAGGAGCAGCTCGACAAGTCGCATCTACAATAACACTTAGAAAGTCTATGGCAAAAAAGAAACAAAATCTGACAGAAGCGCTGAAGAAGTATTTCGGCTTCGACAAATTCAAGGGCGATCAGGAAGCGATCATACAAAATGTGTTGGACGGCAAGGATACCTTCGTGTTGATGCCGACGGGCGGCGGTAAGTCGCTCTGCTACCAGTTGCCCTCCCTATTGATGGATGGTACGGCCATCGTCATCTCCCCCCTGATAGCCCTGATGAAGAATCAGGTTGACGTCATCAGTTCGATGAGTGACGAAGGTACGGCCCATTACCTGAACTCGTCGCTGAACAAGTCGGCTATCGATCAGGTGAAGGCCGATATCCTGGATGGTAAGACCAAGTTGCTCTATGTGGCTCCCGAGTCGTTGACCAAGGACGAAAATGTGGAATTCCTGAAGCAGGCGAAGATCTCGTTCTACGCCATTGATGAGGCCCATTGTATCTCGGAGTGGGGTCATGACTTCCGTCCGGAGTATCGTCGCATCCGTCCTATCATCAATGAAATCGGTGAGGCACCCATCATTGCCTTGACGGCAACGGCAACGGATAAAGTCCGTACGGATATCAAGAAGAATCTGGGTATCATGGATGCCAAGGAGTTCAAGAGTTCGTTCAACCGTCCGAACCTGTATTACGAGGTACGTCCGAAGACGCAGAATGTTGATAAGGATATCATCAAGTTCATCAAGCAGCATCCCGGCAAGAGTGGTATTATCTACTGTCTGTCGCGTAAGAAGGTGGAGGAGTTGGCAGAGATTCTGAAGGCCAACGACATCAAGGCCGCTCCCTATCATGCCGGTCTGGAGTCGGTGCTCCGTTCACAGACCCAGGACGACTTCCTGATGGAGGAGATTGACGTCATTGTGGCCACCATCGCCTTCGGTATGGGTATCGACAAACCCGATGTGCGTTTCGTCATCCATTATGATATCCCCAAGTCGTTGGAAGGCTACTATCAGGAGACGGGCCGTGCCGGTCGTGACGGCGGCGAGGGCATGTGTATCACGTTCTACGCCCAGAAGGACCTGCAGAAACTCGATAAGTTCATGGAGGGCAAACCTGTTGCCGAGCAGGACATCGGTCGTCAGTTGTTGGCTGAGACCGCAGCCTATGCCGAGACGAGCGTCTGTCGCAGAAAGATGCTGCTGCACTATTTCGGTGAGGAGTATACGCAGGAAAACTGCCATAATTGCGACAACTGTCTGCATCCCAAGACCAAGCAGGAGGCCAAGGATATGCTGGTACTGGTGTTGAATACCATCCATGCATTGAAGGAGAATTTCCGTTCCGACTATATCGTCGACTTTGTCATTGGCAAGGAGACCGAAGAAATTCTTGCCCATAAGCATCAGAACCACGATCTCTTCGGTGCCGGTGAGGATATGGAACACAAGTTGGTGAATCCTGTCATCCGTCAGGCATTGATTGCAGGTTATCTGAAGAAGGACGTCGAGAACTACGGTCTTCTGAAGTTGACTTCCGCGGGTAAGAAATTCCTGAAGAACCCCGTATCGTTTATGATTGTCGAGGATAATGAGTTCAATGAGGACTATGACCCCTCGTCCGATCACGAGGCAGGCATCAGTGCCCTTGACGAGACGCTCAGTGCCATGTTGAAGGACCTGCGTAAGAAGGTGAGTCGTAAGTTGGAGCGTCCTCCCTATGTCATCTTCCAGGATGTCTCGATAGAACAGATGGCTACCGACTATCCTGTGTCGTTGGAGGAGTTGAAGAATATCCAGGGTGTCGGTGAAGGCAAAGTCCGTCAGCCCTATGCCAAGGAGTTCGTTGACCTCATCAAGCGCTATTGTGAGGAGAACGATATCGAGCGTCAGGCTGATATGCGTGTGCGCACGGTGGCCAAGAAGTCTATCCTGAAGGTGAAAATCATTCAGGCCATTGACCGTCAGATAGCCCTTGACGACATTGCCACCGCGCAGGGTTTGGAGTTTGAGGAACTGTTGGACGAGGTGGAAGCTATCGTCTATAGCGGTACGAAGCTCAATATCGACTATTTCCTTGAGGAGGTGATGGACGAAGACCATGTGGATGACATCTACGATTATTTTGCCGACAGCGAGAGCGACTCTTTGGAGGACGCCATCAACGAGCTGGGTGGCGAATGTACGGAAGAGGAAATCCGACTGGTGCGCATCAAGTTTATCAGTGATATGGCGAACTAGGAGAGGTGAGAGGTAAGAAGTAAGAGGTAAGAAGTTAAAAAAGTTATATAGATATGGCATCTTTTATTGACGACAAGATTGTGATGGACGGTTTGACATTCGACGACGTCCTGTTGATTCCGGCTTATTCGGAAGTGCTGCCCAAGATGGTAGAGTTGAAAACCCATTTCTCGCGTAACATCGAGCTGAACGTGCCTTTTGTGACGGCAGCGATGGATACGGTTACCGAGAGTCAGATGGCTATTGCCATTGCCCGTGAAGGAGGTATCGGTGTGATACATAAGAATATGTCGATAGAGAACCAGGCCCGTGAGGTGGCTATCGTAAAGCGTGCAGAGAACGGTATGATCTATGACCCAATCACTATTCCTCTGGGTAGTACGGTGGCTCAGGCACTGGATATTATGGCTGAGTATCATATCGGCGGAATTCCCGTTGTGGATGCCGAGAAGCATCTGGTGGGTATCGTCACCAACCGCGACCTGCGTTTCGAGCGTCGTCTGGATCGTCCTGTTGAGGAGATTATGTCGAAGGAGAATCTTGTGACTACCCATCAGCAGACTGACTTGACAGCTGCTGCGCAGATTCTGCAGGAGAACAAGATTGAGAAGCTCCCCGTAGTAGATAAGGACAACCGCTTGATAGGTCTGATTACCTATAAGGATATCACGAAGGCCAAGGACAAGCCGATGGCCTGCAAGGACGAGAAGGGTCGTCTGCGTGTGGCCGCCGGTGTCGGTGTGACGACGGATACTTTGGAGCGTATGCAGGCTTTGGTCAATGCTGGTGTCGACGCTATCGTCATTGATACCGCCCACGGTCATTCCAAGGGTGTTATCGACAAGCTCCGCGAGGCCAAGATGTCGTTCCCGAATATTGATATCGTGGTAGGAAATATTGCCACGGGTGCTGCTGCCAAAATGTTGGTGGATAATGGTGCCGATGCCGTGAAGGTAGGTATCGGTCCGGGTAGTATCTGTACCACGCGTGTCGTAGCTGGTGTGGGTGTTCCCCAGCTCAGTGCCGTCTATGATGTCTATAGCGCCTTGAAGGATACCGATGTTCCTCTGATTGCCGATGGTGGTCTGCGCTACAGCGGTGATATCGTCAAGGCTATTGCTGCCGGTGGTTCGTGTGTGATGATTGGTTCACTGGTTGCCGGTACCGAGGAGAGTCCTGGCGACACCATTATCTACAATGGTCGTAAGTTTAAGAGCTATCGCGGCATGGGTTCTTTGGAGGCTATGGAACACGGTTCGAAGGACCGTTATTTCCAGGCAGACACGAAGGATGTCAAGAAGCTTGTCCCAGAGGGCATTGCCGGTCGCGTGCCTTACAAGGGAACGGTGCAGGAAGTCATCTATCAGATGGTGGGTGGTCTGCGTTCAGGCATGGGCTATTGCGGTGCCGCTACTATCGAGAAGTTGCATGAGGCGAAGTTCACCCGTATTACCAATGCCGGTGTCAACGAGAGTCATCCGCACGACATCACCATCACCAGTGAGGCTCCAAACTATTCGAGACCCAACGATTGATGCGAGAATCGAAAGTTGAAAATTGAAAATTCTTGCTAAGGCAAGCGTACTAAAGAAACGATTAGAAAGTTGAAATTAATCTTTGACAGATGAAACTGAAATTGATAGCGATAGGTTGCCTTATGAGTGCAGCCGTCCAGGCACAGCAGAGCGACCCTATCATCATGACGGTGGCAGGTATTGATGTGCCCCGTTCTGAGTTCGAGTATTCATACAACAAAAATAATACCGACGGCGTCATTGACAAGAAGACCGTCGACGAGTATGTCGAGCTCTTTGTCAACTACAAGTTAAAGGTCAAGGCTGCCCTTGACGCTCGTATGGATACCACGACATCTTTCCGTCGGGAGTTTGCCCAGTATCGTGACCAGCAGATCCGTCCTGTTCTGGTGACCGACGATGATATGTTGGCTGAGGCTCATCGTATCTATGACCAGACGAAGGATAATATCGGTCCTGACGGTTTGGTGAATGCCAGCCATATCCTGTTACGTATTGCCCAAAAAGCTTCCGATGCGGAGCAGCAGGAGGCCAAGCGTCGTATCGACTCTGTCTATACTGCTTTGCAGGCTGGTGCCGACTTTGAGGCTTTGGCCAAGCAGGTGTCGCAAGATCCCGGTTCTGCCCGTCGTGGTGGTGTCTTGGGTTGGTTTGCCCGTAACCAGATGGTGAAGGAGTTCGAGGATGCCGCTTTTGCCCTGCAGCCCGGAGAGATGAGCAAGCCGTTCCTGTCACCTTACGGTTGGCATATCGTCCTTGTGAAAGAGCGCAAGCAGTTTGAGCCCTTTGAATTCCATAAGGACAATATCTTCCGTTTTATGGAACAGCAGAATATGCGCAATGGCATTGCAGAGCGTAAGTTGGATGCGCAGGTGGCAGCCTCCGGCAATACTGTTACTAAAGAGCAACTGTTGGACAAATGTGCTGACTCGCTCTCTGCTGTCGATCCTGAGATGCGTTACCTGATTCAGGAATATCATGATGGCTTGTTGCTCTATGATATCAGCAACCAGCTGGTTTGGGATAAGGCCGCCAAGGACGAGCAGGCTTTGGCCAACTATTTCAAGAAGCATAAGAAGAAGTATGCTTGGGACGAGCCTCGTTATAAGGGCATGGCCTATCATGTGAAGGATCCAGCAGATGTCAAAGCTGTTGCCAAGTGCGTGAAGAAGCTGAAGTTTGATGATTGGAACGAAGCCCTTCGCAGTACCTTCAATAACGACTCTATTCTCCGTATCCGTGTGGAGAAAGGGCTTTTCAAGAAAGGCGACAATAAGCTTATTGACCGTGAGGTGTTCAAGGTCAAGGATGTCCAAGTGGATAGTGTCAAGGGTTTCCCCATTGATGCCGTCTATGGTAAGCTGTTGAAGAAACCTCAGGATTATACCGATGTTCGTGCCCTCGTCGTTAATGATCTGCAGGACGAGATGGAGCGTGCCTGGGTGGCCGACTTGCGTAAGAAGTATGCCGTCACCGTCAACGAAGAAGTATTAAAGACAGTCAATAAGCATGAATAAAAGATTTCTAGTCATACTCCTTTCATTCGTCTCACTAGCCTCATTTGGTAAAGCACAGATCGACTCCCTTGCCACCGATTCCATTGGCACTATTGTTGACGAGGTCATCTGGGTGGTTGGTGATGAGGCCATTCTGAAGTCTGATGTTGAGGCCATGCGTATTCAGGGCCAGCAGGAGGGAATGCGATGGAAGGGCGACCCCGATTGTGCCATCCCTGAGCAGATTGCCGTCCAGAAGCTTTACCTCAACCAGGCCATTATCGACAGTGTCGAGGTGACGGATGCTGAGATTACGCAAGGTGTGGAGCAGTATATTGAGAACATGATTTCTGTCATCGGTTCGCGTGAGAAGTTGGAGGAATATCAGAAGAAGACGCTAAGTCAGATCCGTTCCGAGTTGCGTGACTCCTATCGTGAACGTCTGATGGTTCAGGGTATGCAGCAGAAACTGGTGAAGGACATCACGGTGACCCCTGCTGAGGTGCGCCGTTATTTCAAGGATATGTCGCTCGACAGTATTCCCTTTGTCCCTACCGAGGTGGAGGTACAGATTATTTCCTTGCAGCCACGTGTGGAACAGGAAGAAATCAATCGTGTGAAAGAAGAGCTCCGCGAATATACCGATCGTATCAATCGTGGTGAGACGTCGTTCCAGACACTGGCGCGCCTCTATTCCGAAGACGGTTCTGCCCGTAATGGCGGTGAGTTAGGCTATAGCAGTCGTGCCCAGTGGGTGCCGGAATTTGCCAATGTCGCTTTTGGGCTCACCGACCCGAAGAAGGTGTCGAAGATTGTGGAGACGGAGTTTGGTTTCCATATCATCCAGCTCATTGACAAGCGTGGTGACAAGATCAATGTACGTCATATCCTTCGTAAACCCATTCTCAGCGACAAAGCCGTTCAGGATGCCCTCGCCCGTCTTGACACGGTGGCTACGGCCATTCGTGACAATGTGCCTCCCGAGGCTATCAGAAAGGTCTTCAAGACCAAGGACGGTCAGGATATCGAAGGTTTCACCTTTGAGGATGGTGTGGCATTCTATTCCGACGACAAGGATACGCGAAATAACAATGGTCTGATGGTCAATGTCCTTGAAGACGGTCGTCAGCGCACTTCCCGTTTCAAGATGTCCGAACTGCCTTCCGAGATTGCCAGAATTGTAGATGGTATGCAGGTTGGTGAACTCTCTGCCCCCTTCCAGATGGTCAACAGCAAGAATGGCAAGACCGTTTGTGCTATTGTGAAGTTGAAGAGTCGTACGGAAGGTCACAAGGCTACTATCACTGAAGATTTCCAGATCTTGAAGAATCTGGTGTTGGAGAAGCGCCGTCAGGAGCGTCTCCATCAGTGGGTTGTCAATCGTATCAAGTCCACCTATGTGCGTATCAACGAACGCTATCGCGACTGTCAGTTCGAGTATGAAGGCTGGGTGAGATGAAGAAGGCTACGTTGTTTGTCATGCTTTTCGCTTTGTTGCTGTCGGCATTCGCTATGACGCCAGCTAAGAAGCGTGCTCCCCGCAAGAAAACTGCCAAGGTGGAGGACAAACGAGTGTATCTTGTTCATGCCGATAATCTGCATTACGATCAGTATAAAGACAATGCCGCCCAGGTGTTACATGGCAACGTGCATTTCCGTCATATGGGTGCC
>JAEEGJ010028508.1_pt1 | contig 11099 bp, 9 predicted proteins | sample 8958761 | NCBI WGS metagenome assembly JAEEGJ01 (sample SAMN16246546, study PRJNA631951) | gut metagenome | biome: gut microbiome; feature: rumen; material: RS-attached | host: Bos | place: Iran: Karaj | collected 2018-10
GGCGCAGACGGTGCTCTTCGTGTAGGTCACTGCGGGCCGCACCTTCGTTGAAGCAGTGCAGGCAGCGCTCACTGCAGGCATAGGTGAGTTCAAACGTCAGTGAGACACGAAGTTCCTCAGGTAAAGAGTTCTTATAGTCGTCCACAGGCTCATAGCCCATGGCGGTAATGCATGGCGGATTGTCTTTTCGGTACTGCTGCCACTCTTCGTCAGTGAACACATGGTCGTGAACGAGTCCTATAGGCATCAAAGTATCGCGACAGAACGCGATGACCTGTTCTTCGGTCGCACCGGTTACTGTTGCGATATGCACCGTGTCAATAGGACATTCCCTCTTACCTGCCAGTACCTCATTGACCAGCAGAGCCGATACGTCCTCAAATGTGTAGCATGTGCCGCGGGCCGTATTGTACATGACGGCTCTCTGCGCCTTGCGATTGAAAGCACCGCAAGTGTACAGGGGGCGAAAAATGGGCTTCACTTATCCTTATTTAGATTTAGTTGTTCATTTACTGGAGACTTTCTGATTGAAAATGGATTTTTGTTCATAATCTTAAAATTTTAAATGTTAATAAATCAATAGTTTAGCACGCAATTGTGTTATACACTTTTCCCTCACAGGGATAGATTGTCGGCCGCAAAAGTACAAATTATTTTTTGATTACCAAACGTTTTATGAAAAATCTATCATTTCTCATCGTCTGATTCGTGCATTTTGTCCTTAAAATCATGAAGTAGCACGATCTGCTCCCTGACGGCAACGGCAAATTCATCACAGTTTTCCAGAATGAAAGCCTTCAGTTCTGCGATCTCCTGACATTTCAAAAGGTGCATCACCATAAAGTGCAAGCCCTGCCCCTCGGCATTACGTCCAGCGCCTTCGAAGAAAGTCGCCTTGCCATCAAACAAATCCCTGTTGGAGCGCGCCCACGCTTACCGTCAGCAAGCCTGGTCATTAAGTACATCACCCGATGGCCGCCAATCTCCGCCACCTCGATAAAGTGAAGCACGTAGAGACGTTGCGCGTCGTTGTAAAACTCCACCGCAGAGTCGCCTCGTTTCCTTAACACCAGTCTTGAGGTGGCGTTGATCTTCGCTATTCCTTCTTCAGATACTGTATTCATTGTAATTCTATAAGGGTTTCTATGAGGCGTGGCTTGGCATAATCGTCGAGTTCTGATTCCTTAATCCATACGTAATCAGAGGGAAGTTCAGGCTTCTCGCTGACTTCCAACAGGTAGAAGTCTGCATAGAGGACGCGATGGGTGAGGACATGCTTGACATGCTGACGAAGGAGAATGGCAGCAGAGGGGACAGCAGCCTCGGAATCAACGAGCCAAGGCTCCCAAAGTCCTTGCCAGATGTCGCCTGGGCCGCGGCGATGGATGGCGGTATGACCGTTACAGCGTACATACACATAGATAAGGTGGCGCTCACGGACCTTGAGAGTCTTGAGTTTAACGGGGAGTTTCTGGACACGTTTAGTACGAAAGGCCTCGCAGGATTCCATCAAGGGGCACACACTGCAATTCGGAGAGGCTGGTGTACACTGGAGGGCGCCGAAGTCCATAATGGCCTGATTGTATTCCGAGGCTTCACCCTCAGGCAATAACTCTTGAGCAAGTGCTGCGAAGGTTTTCTTACCATCGGTGGTGTTGATGGGGGTATCGATGCCGAAGTGGCGGGCGAGGACGCGATAGACGTTGCCATCGACGACGGCAGCAGGCAGGCCAAAGGCGATAGAGCCGATGGCGGCAGCGGTATAGTCGCCCACGCCTTTCAGTGCCTTGATGCCCTCGAGGGTGTCAGGGAAATGACCAAGGGCAACAATCTGACGGGCTGCGAAGTGGAGGTTGCGGGCACGGCTGTAATAACCCAGGCCCTGCCACTCACGCAGCACCTCGTCTTCCGTCGCCCCTGCAAGGTCTTCCACCGTCGGCCAACGGCGCATGAACCGTTCCCAATAGTCCCAACCCTGCTTGACCTGCGTCTGCTGGAGAATGATCTCTGAGAGCCAAATGGCATACGGATCGCGCGTCTGCCGCCACGGCAACTCACGGCCATTCTCACGAAACCATCCTAAAAGAGTAATAGAGAAATCCATTGTTTCATTTGCAACGGACTACAGGACTTAAGGACTATTTTATCAGCAGGAAGTCGCTTTAGTCCTGTTGTCCGTTGCTATATTATAATTTTCCTTGATCGCCTAAATAAGAGTCCTTGAAGCCAAGGAAGTAGAGCACGCCGTCGAGGCCGATGGTGTTGATGCTCTGCTTGGCGTTGGCCACAACACGAGGCTTGGCGTGGAAGGCGATACCCAGACCTGCCTCGGAGATCATCGGGAGGTCGTTGGCGCCATCGCCCACGGCAATGGTCTGGGCAAGGTTCACCTTCTCCACCTGGGCAATCAATTTGAGAAGTTCAGCCTTACGATGTCCGTCGACAATCTCGCCCACATAACGGCCTGTCAACTTACCATCTTCGCCAATCTCTAGTTCGTTGGCATAGACATAATCGATACCATAACGGCGCTGCAGGTACTCACCGAAATAGGTGAATCCTCCAGAGAGGATGGCAATCTTATAGCCACAGCGCTTGAGGATCGTCATCAGACGATCAGCACCTTCAGTGATGGGCAGATTCTCAGCTATCTCCTGCATCACACTGACATCGAGCCCCTTCAAGAGTGCCACACGACGGGTGAAACTCTCCTTGAAATCAATCTCGCCACGCATGGCACTCTCCGTGATGGCACGCACCTCGGCCCCTACCCCATTGCGTTCTGCCAGTTCGTCGATACACTCTGTCTGGATCAATGTGGAATCCATATCGAAGCAGATCAGACGACGCATACGACGGAACATGTCATCGCGCTGGAAGGAGAAGTCGATCTCCATCTCCTGCGACAGTTTCATGAGCTTCGACTGCATCTCCTGGCGATCGGCAGGTTCGCCACGCAGTGAGAACTGTATACAGGCACGGGTGTGCTTACCTGGGTTCTTGATGCTCTTACGCCCCGTGAGTCGCAAGATAGAGTCGATGTTAAAGCCTTGGTCAGCAAGGATGCGCGTAGCCCCTTCGATATGACGGGCTTCGAGCTGGCGACCCATCACCATAAGGATATAGCGGTTCTTACCCTGATGGCCCACCCAGTCTTCGTACTCATCGTCGCTGATGGGTGAGAAACCGATGTTGACACCCAGTTCGGTGGCCTTGAAGAGGAGTTCCTTCATGACCTGCCCGGAGTGGGTCTCTTCCATACGAATCAGGATGCCCAACGAGAGCGTAGAGTGGATATCAGCCTGACCAATGTCGAGAATCTGTGCGTCATACTTGGCAAGGATGCCCATAATAGAGGCTGTCAGTCCAGGGCGATCCTGACCTGTAATCCTCACTAATATCTGTTCTTGCTTTATCTCTTTCTCCATTATTTTACTTCTTTACCTTTTTACTTTTTTACTGTTCTGGAAATTGCTGATAGATACGGAGGCCGAAGTCGGCACTCTTGGCAAAGATATACTCCATGATGTTACTGGTGTCGTGCTCGAAGTCGATTGCATTCTGAGCCTTCAACCAAAACATGATCTCCACACAACAGCCAGTCTGTGAGGCCTCTGCCTGGCGCACGAGAATAGGCTTATCAGCAACCACCTGTTCCTGAGCCTTGAGCCAGTCCTCTATATGAGAACGGAACTTCGTGATATTAGCCACACCATCGTCGTCGATCTTCAACGAACGGAAGTCAAAATACACCTGTCTTACCTGCTTGCGCCCCTCGTTCTGGAGCATGCCCTGCCAGTTTTGGAAAGAACCGTCGACGAGTGCCTGAGGCGAGACGGTAACGACGGTATTGTCGAAGTTGCGCACCTTTACCGTGGTAATCGTGATTTCCTCAACCTTACCGTTGGCACCAGCGGAGGGTACGGTGATCCAATCGCCGATATGTACCATATCGTTGGAGGCAAGACGGATGCCAGCCACCAGCCCCTTGATGGTGTCCTGGAAAGCGAGCATCAGAATGGCCGAGGCAGCACCCAAGCCTGCGATGAGCGTCGAGGGATCTTTGTCGACGACAATCGAAATGACCACGATGGCGGCGACAAAGATCATGACGATCTTCAGCACGCCACAGATGCTGTAAAGATACTGCTGACGCGAAGAACGAGCACCATGATCAAGTTGTTTGAACGAATCGATGAAGACGATGATGGTACGGGTGGTCATTACGGTGAAGTAGATGGCTGTCAGACGACCCACCACCTCGGCAACCTTCGGATATTCGAAGAACACTAGGGGCAACAACGCCCAGATGACAATGGCGGGGATGATGCGCGAGGCGGAGACGAGCACCCGCTCGGAGAAAATCACGTCGTCCCACTTGGCATCCGTCTTACTTGTAACCTTCATCATAAGCGGCACAAGCCACATACGGCACAACTTACCAGCCAACCATGCCAGCAGGAAAGCCAGCACCACCAAAATGGCATAACGCACCACTGGCACGTAATCACCCGTCAGTCCCATCCGTCCGAGCACCTGCTCAAGAAAAATCTTTATATCTTCCATCAGAAGTAATCATCTATAAACTATAAACTTTAAACTCTAAACTTTAAACTCTAAACTATTCACAAAGTGCCTTACATACACGGTCCTGGAATTCACGGCCGTCAGCATTCTTCATCACGCCTTGGTTGATGATGCAGAAGGCCAGCATGTGCCCCTCAGACGTGGGACAATAGCCTGCAAGCGACGAAATGCCCGTCAGTGTGCCCGTCTTGGCACGAACACGTCCGCTGGCAGGCGACTTCAGCATACGCTTCTTCAACGTGCCGTCCTCACTTGCGATGGGCAGTGCGGAGTAGAGGTGATAGATGATGTCCGACTTGCGATAGGCGTAGACCAGGAGTTTCACCATCAGCTCGGGCGTGACGTAATTATAAAGCGAGAGGCCGCTGCCGTCGGCAATCTTATACGGGATATTCTCGACACCCGCCTTGCCCAGCGTAGTCTTGATCAGCTGACGGGCGTGGGCTGCCTTTGCAGGGCGCGGTCCCATCTTGGCTGCAATCTGGAAGAACATCGACTCGGCATAGAGGTTATCGCTCTCCTTCATCATCGGCACGAGGATATCCTTCAACGGACGGTAGCGCGTGCTGAGGTTCAAGGCGTTCTTGGGCAGAGGGTCCGTGGCATAGGGCGCATCGAGCGCAATACCTGAGCGGCGCAATTTCTCCGAGAGGCAATCGAGGAACTCATTCTTACGCGATACGAGCAATGGCGTCAGCTGGGGATTGTCATCATCCCAGCACCAGCCCTCACCCAACAGGTTCTCTTCCTTGAAGGAGGTGACACTCACCAGTCGTCCGTGGATACTGTCGATGCCTAGCGCACAGATGCTGCGCACAAAGCTGTTCATATCGTCGTCGTCGAACATCGGGTCCATACCGCCCACGCAATAGATATCACCCAGAAGCACACTGTCCTTCACCTCCCCCGTATAGTGCAACGATGTGCGGTACTGGTAATCACCACCCAATTGGTCGAGGGCTGTCACAGCTGTGAGCAACTTCATGGTGGAGGCTGGACGGAGCGTCTGTTTGGCACCATAGGCATAGATGGCAGAGTCGGCCGTGAGGTCGTAAACCATCAATCCAAGTTGCGTGCGTTCGAGCAGGGGATCCTGCATGAGAGAATCGAGGCGCACCTTGATGCTATCGGTCTGCGCCTGCAAGCCGATAAACGAGCACCCCACAAAAATCAACGATAGTATATTTCTTTTTTGTATCTTCACTCTAAACTATAAACTTTAAACTATAAAATTAATTCCGTCGGTACTTGGACACAAGCTTACGAATGGCCTTATCGAGCGATTCAGACGGTTCAATAATATTATACTGGCTCCAATATTCCGGATCCATGAAGTATTCCACCTTATCGTAATAGGCATCCTTCGAGTCGAAGGAACTACGGTTGGCAATAGGCTGCACATCCTGCGACTGACTATCGGTAACCACCATCTCACAGGTTGCTGTGAACGATGTGGCGAGGAGTCGTTTCTTCCAGTCGCAGTTGAAACGGAAAATGTTGCGCAGATAACTGATACGCGAGACACCGTCTTCATAACGATAGTCGATGACACACGACAACTCACGGGGCTTGAACTTCACACCGAAAGGCTTCTTGACGAGCATTCTGTTCGTAGCCTTTTCCTTGTCTGTCATGTCGAGCTCGAGCTCAATACGCGTAAAGGCAAGACGCTCGGAGTCGATATAGAAACGGCCATTGAAAAGCGCATAGTCCTTCACCACACCAGGCTCGATCCTGACCACATACTGCAGACGGTCGTTGATGTATTCGGGGATATCCATACTGAACTTATAGCCGTCGAGCTCTTCTTTGTTCAGCAGGATGTCGTGGTTCTTCACCACGTCGAGCTGTACAGGCAGCACCGGACCACCCAGCACCTTCACGCCCAACGTATCGCCCTGTTTCTGACTCAGCAGACGACGCCCCTTGACAATCGACACACGGTCGCGGTGGACACTGCGCGTATAGGGGGTCTTATACATATCCTCGACACCCTCGGCCACGTAAATATAGTGCTTGCGCTTCATGGCCGTCTCGCGATAGAAGGCCTTCAGCAACTCAGGCACCTTACTATAGTTCTCAGGAATCTTACTGATAGCGATATCGACCAACTCACGCGGGTTGGCGGTCCTGACCACGATCTCGCGCAATTGGATGGTGGTGGGTACCAGACGGACTTTCAGTCCCTGAGTGTTCTCCTGGGAGAGCTTCACCTGGCGTGTCTTATAGCCCACATGTGACACCTTAATAGCCGATGGCTGTTTCTCGAGTTTCAGGGCAAAGACACCATCCTCATTGGTAACGACAGACACACGGCCTGCAGACACACTCACTTGTCGGAGAGGATTCCCCGACTTATCATCAACAACGGTTCCACTTACCAGCACTTGTTGCGCCAGTACAGCCAGTGGAGCCAGCATCAATACTATCAGCCACAGTCTCTTCATCATCGTCATTTTGTCTTGGTTTGGCGCAAAGATACAAAAAATTTTCGACTTAAGAACATAAGAGCATAAAAAATTATGTTTCTTTTGTTCTTTTGTCCCAAAAAAAGATTACCTTTGCAGCAAATTAGTTAAAACAAGTCAAGTTATGGTATACAAGTATGATTTCCTTGTGATAGGTGCTGGTGTGGCAGGCATGAGCTATGCCTTGAAAGTGGCACGCGCAAAAAAAGGCAGTGTGTGCATGATCTGCAAGACGTCTCTCGACGAGGCGAACACTTCGTTTGCACAGGGAGGCGTGGCCAGTGTTACCAACCTCGAGCTTGACAATTTCGACAAGCACATAGAGGACACGATGATTGCGGGCGACTATATCTCTGACCGCAAGGCTGTGGAGCAGGTGGTGCGCAAGGCCCCTGAGCAGATCAAGGAACTCGTGAACTGGGGCGTGAACTTCGATAAAAAAGAGGACGGCACCTTCGACCTGCATCGTGAAGGTGGCCACTCCGAGTTCCGTATCCTCCACCATGCCGACGATACGGGTGCCGAGATTCAGCGCGGGCTGATGGAAGCCGTGAAAAGCAATCCCGATATCACCATCAAGGAAAATCACTTTGCCGTAGAGATCATCACCCAGCATCATCTGGGTGCAAAGGTGACACGACGTTCACCATATATCAACTGCTATGGTGCTTACGTGCTGAATCCTTATACGCAGAAGGTTGATACCTATCTTTCGAAAGTGACCGTGATGTGCACTGGTGGCTGCGGTGCTGTCTATCTGACCACTTCCAACCCTGTTATTGCCACTGGCGATGGCATCGCCATGGTCTATCGTGCCAAGGGAACGGTAGCCGATATGGAGTTCGTACAGTTCCACCCCACGGTGCTCCACAATCCCAACGAGACCCATCCTGCATATCTCATCACAGAGGCGATGCGTGGCTATGGCGGTATCCTGAAACTGCCCAACGGCGAGGAATTCATGCAGAAATACGACGAGCGTCTGTCGTTAGCACCCCGCGACATTGTGGCACGAGCCATCGATAAGGAGATGAAGATTCACGGAATCGATCATGTCTGTCTCGATGTCACCCATAAGGATCCTGAAGAGACACGCCATCATTTCCCCAATATCTACCAAAAGTGTCTCTCCATAGGTATTGACATCACCACCGACTATATCCCTGTGCGCCCTGCTGCCCACTATATGTGCGGTGGCATCAAGGTCGACCTCAACGGCCAGACCTCCATCGAGCGTCTTTATGCCCTCGGCGAGTGTTCCTGCACGGGTCTGCACGGAGGAAACCGTTTGGCATCTAACTCACTCATCGAGGCTGTGGTCTACGCTGATGCAGCTGCCAAGAACTCGCTCGACCACATCGACTACTACGACTTCAATGAGAAGGTACCTGAGTGGAACGATGAGGGCACAATGACCAACGAGGAGAAAGTGCTTATCACCCAGAGTGTGAAGGAGGTCAATCAGATTATGGCCAACTATGTGGGCATCGTTCGCTCTGACCTGCGTCTGCACCGTGCCTGGGACCGTCTCGACATGCTCTATGAGGAGACGGAGCGTCTCTTCAAGCGCGTCAAGGCATCGAAGGATATTTGCGAACTCCGCAACATGATCAACGTGGGTTATCTGATTACCCGCTGGGCCCTCGAGCGTAAGGAGTGTCGGGGCTTGCACTTCACCACCGACTACCCCGTACACGCTTACGACAAATAGTGCAAAAAAGATAGAAAACAATAAGTGACGACACTCACATTGGTGCCGTCACTTATTGTTTTATGATTGTTAGTGTTACTACTTGGTACCACCTCCAAGGGCTATGTAGAGAGCGATGACAGCCTCGGCAGCATTATACATGTTCATAGCTTCACCAAGTTGTGCGTCAAGCAACGACTCCTGTGCACGGAGCACTTCAATATAGCTGGCTTTGCCGTTGTCCATCAACTCATGCGTGCCGATGTAGGCCTCATGTAGCACCTCCACCTGACGATGGTAGTACCCATGCTTCTCGCGGGCTGCCATGCAGTCGGCCATCGCCTCGTTCACCTGGTTGCCGGCATTGATCACTGTCTGAACGTACTTCTTCTGCAAGTCTTCTTCGGTCAGCTTGGCGATCTTCTTGTTGGCTATCAGCTTGCCACGGGCGAAGATGGGCTGCGTGAGCTGTGCCATAGCATTCAGCAGCAACTTACCAGGATCGATGACGAGACCACCACCAGAGTTGGTCCATCCCACACTACCGCTGAGCGTGATGCTGGGGTAGAAGGCCGAACGTGCTGCTGCCGTATTATAGAAAGCCTCTTCCATAGCATGGTTGGCCAAGCGGATATCAGGACGATTCTCCAGCATGATGGCAGGCACGCCCAGATGCAGATACTTGGTGTCGAACATACGTTGTTCGGCATCACCCTGTGATTCGGCATGATGCAGGGGGGTGCTGCCCCATTTCGCACGACTGATATGCTGAGGGGTGACAGCCAGCAACTTACAGATGGCATTCTCGACTGCGAGGATATTACGGCGGGTATTGACGAGCTGCGTTTTCACGTCCAGATACGATGCCTCCATCTGGTTTACAGCAGTACTGTAGGCCTTACCGTTCTCCCAAAGTGCCTGCTCGGTTTCAAGCGACTTGTTCCACAGACTATCGGTCTGTATGAGAATGTCCAACTGGCGGTCGAGCACTTGTAGCAGGAAGTATTGTTGGGCAGTGACCGAGATGAGGTTAGCACGGACGACATCCTGCTGCATCTGAGCCTGAAGGAGCACAGCCTTAGCGGCACGCTTCTTGTTGGTGATAGAGCCGAACACATCGATGTCCATCGACAACTGCAACGGCAAGTCGTAGGTTTTCACGGCAGCACTCTTGTCGAAACTAGAGAGTGCTCCCTGAGGTGAGAAACTGAGTGCAGGCAGGTAGGCCAGTTTGGCAGCTGTCAGCGCAGCCTGGCTCTTCTCCACAGCGATACGTGCGGAGTTGAGGTCGGTGTTGTTGGCCAGTACCTGTTCGATGAGCTGCTGGAGCTGCGGATCAGTGAAGAACTCGCGCCACGACATCTGGGCAATCGACGCATCGCCGATAGCTCGCTCGATATCCTGACTGGTGCCGAAGGCATCGGCTGGTGCCTGTACCTTCTGCTCATATTTGTTATAGATACCGCAGCCTGTGAGCATAAAACTCACAGCTGCAGCGACAATGATATTGCTTAGTCTTTTCATGACTTATTCCTCTGTTTTTACTTCAACATTTTTCATTTTCGGAGCACCTTGGAACTTCTCATGCAGTTTTTGGAAAACAATGAAGAAGGCAGGAACGACGAAGAGCAGGGCAATGGTACCAATGCTCATACCGCCGATGACACCCAAGGCGAGGGCACGGTTACCATTAGCACCGGCACCTCCCTCAATAACGAGCGGTATCATACCGATAATCATCGTAGCAACCGTCATCAGAATAGGACGCAGACGTTCCTTACAAGCCTCGAAGGCGGCATCAGCGATGCTCAGGCCCTGAGCACGGCGCTCCGTGGCAAACTCGGTAATCAGGATGGCTGTTTTCGACAACAAACCAATCAGCATGATGACACCCGTCTGCAGGTAGATGTTATTATCCATGCCCGGCAATCCCTGAGTATAGCCAAGGTAAGCAAACACGAAGGCACCCATCAGACCGAACGGCACGCTGAACAGCACGGCCCACGGAGTGAACCACGAGTTATACAGAGAAGCCAGGATGAGGTAGATCAGGATGGCGCAGATAACGTAGATGAGCGCCGTGGCGTTAGAGCCTGAAGTCTCCTCTACCTCACGCGACATACCGCTATACTCGTAGGCGGCCGTGTTTGGCATCTCCTCCTTGAACACCTCGGCAATGGCCTTATGAGCGTCGCCTTCGGTGTAGCCGCTACCAGGTTTAACGATACAGGTGATGCTCTGGAACAGGTTGAAATGCTCGATATTCGACGGACCTACAATCTGTTTCAGCGAGACAAACTGGGAGATAGGAGCCATCTTGCCACCTTTCACTTGCATGAAGATATTGTGCAGCG
>JAEEGJ010028510.1_pt1 | contig 11099 bp, 8 predicted proteins | sample 8958761 | NCBI WGS metagenome assembly JAEEGJ01 (sample SAMN16246546, study PRJNA631951) | gut metagenome | biome: gut microbiome; feature: rumen; material: RS-attached | host: Bos | place: Iran: Karaj | collected 2018-10
AACTGTTGTATTTCTTCGGAAAGATTACCATTTATCCGTCATACGACCATATTTCAAGAGATTTGATTTACCATTTCCTTTGGAAGCATTTTGGTGATAAAGAAGAACTTATCCGCCCCTGGGACGACCAATCGGTAATGCCCGATTCCAATTCTGACCTGATGAACCTGATAGTGAATAAAGATGACCTTGTGCAGGATTTCAAACTATTGAAGGCTGCTGTCAGGATGCGCGGGGTGAACGTTCCGCCGAATGTAACCGCCTATATTTCAGCGTCTTCGCAGATGATGATGTTTGGCACTGCGGTTAACCGATTGATGCACAACATTGAAGACACAGGGATACTTATTCCTTTCGATGCGGTCTATTGCGAAAAGATGAGGCGCCATATTGGTGCGTACATTATTCAGGCTTTTCAGTCGGAGCGGCGCCGCAAAACGGCTCTTGACAACTATGAGGTTGAAAACCTGGCACTTGAGCATTGGCTGAATATGCGGAGACGTAGAATTAGGCGCTCGCTTAAGAAAGCCCGTCAAGATTTTCAGACCGATTTGGCCGAAAGCGGCATTGCGGAGTATTCGGAATAATAATTGACTGGCAGATTGTCGCTTTAAATAATAGAATAAGAAGCAAATATGAATAAAAATAACAATATGAACTGCATTTTCATTTCACCACATTTTCCGCACACCTATTGGCAGTTTTGTATGCGTTTGAAGCAGAACGGTGTGAACGTGCTGGCTCTGGCCGACACGCCATACGAGTCGCTGCCCGCGGAACTTAAAGAGGTGCTGACGGAGTATTACCGCGTCGAGTCGCTTGAAAACTACGATGAGGTGTACCGAGGTGTGGCCTATTTTGCGTTCCGCTACGGGCGAATCGACTGGATTGAGTCGAACAACGAGTACTGGCTGGCGCAGGACGCAAGGCTGCGGACCGATTTCAACATTGGCACAGGCATAAAATCCGACAAGATTGCAAGTATTAAGGAGAAGTCGGAAATGAAAAAACATTACGTCGCAGGCCGTATCCCGACAGCCCGTCAGGCAAAGGCAGCCGACGGTTTGGCCGCCGTCAGCGCTTTCGCGAAAACCACTGGCTACCCGATTATTCTGAAGCCCGACGTGGGCGTGGGCGCCAATGGCACCTACAAAATCAGCGACGAAGCCGAACTGAAAAACTTCTTTGAAACCGAAAGCAATTATCCGTTTTATGTGGCCGAAGAGTTTGTCAGCGGCGAAATTTGCTCATACGACGCCATTATCAACTCAAAAGGCGAACCGCTCTTTGAGTCGATGACCGTGTGGCCGCCGTCGATAATGGACATTGTCAACCGCCAACTCGACCTTTCATACTATGTCGATAAGACAATGCCCGTGGCTTTGCGCAAATTAGGCAGGAAGACAGTGAAGGCTTTCGGCATTTTCAGCCGTTTTGTGCACCTTGAGTTTTTCCGTCTCGACGCCGACCGCCCTGGTTTGGGCAAAAAAGGCGGATTTGTGGCGCTTGAGGTGAATATGCGGCCCGCTGGCGGCTACACACCCGATATGATAAACTACGCGCACTCGACCGATGTTTACAAGATTTGGGCCGATATGGTGGCCTTCGACGAGAACCGCACGCCCGAGGCCGACAGTCAGTATTACTGCGCCTTTGCAAGCCGCCGCGACTTCAACCGCTACCGCCACAGCCACGCCGAAATTCTTGAGCGCTACGGCGGACGCATTGTAATGTGCGAGCGTATGCCCGAACTGTTCTGGGCGGCAATGGGACAGCAAATGTACACCGCTAAACTTGATACTTTTGCCGACGTGAAAGAATTTGTCAATTTTGTGCACGAAAAGTTTTAAGCCGATGGAAATCAAATATATAAAGAGATACAGCCACAATCTTGGCCGCGATATGGAATACAAAACCTACGGCAGCAGCGGCCACCCCGTTCTGGTTTTCCCGTCGCAGGACGGTCGGTTCTACGATTATCAGGATTTCGATATGGTGGGCGTTCTGTCGGGATTTATCGACAGCGGGCGGATTCGCCTGATTTGCGTTGACAGTATCGACCGCGAGACGTGGTCGCAAACGGGCGGCGACTACCACCACCGCATTGACCTTCACGAGCGCTGGTACCGCTACATTGTGAACGAACTGATTCCCGAAGTGCGCCACGATGCTGAAACATTTATAGTTACGGGGTGCAGTATGGGCGGATTCCACGCGGGGAACTTTTTCTTCCGCCGCCCCGATTTGTTCGACACTCTGCTCGCCTTGAGCGGCCTGTACTACGCTGGATATTTCTTCCCTAACTACAACGACAGCCTGATTTACGAAAACTCACCATACGATTTTCTGCGCCATATGCCTGACAATCATTACTATTGGAATGAATACCGTCGTCGGCGGATAATATTGTGCGTCGGACAGGGCGCGTGGGAAGACGACCTTCTGGCAAGCACCCGCCAAATGGACGCCCTGCTGCGCGAGAAAAACGTGCCCGCCTGGGTCGACTACTGGGGCACCGACTCGGCTCACGACTGGGCTTGGTGGCGCAAGCAAATCGTCTATTTTATGGATAAAATATTGAACGACTTTCAGATTGAATATGAAATTTGACAAAGCCGCCGTAGTTTCAAACCCAACCTTAAATTATTGGCAATGAATAGAAAAGAAGTATTATCACGTAATGTTGTATTGCTGTCAAACATATCAGACGAAGAGAAGAAGATGCGTACAGAGGGAGACCAATTGCCTTCAATCGATTCCGTACGGCATATAATCGAATTGCTGAAACAGATATTTTTCCCTGGATTCTTCGGTTCGGGCGTTGGCAGCCGCGAGAGCCGTTTTTACCACGTCGGTATCAATATGGAAAAACTGATTGAAGAAATCGAAGAACAGATTTCGTTGAGTTTCAGTTGTTTCAACGGAGGAAAATCGGACGATGAAGTTGAGCAGATAGCGCTTCAGTTTGTCAACAATCTGCCCGAAATCAAACGGATGCTCTACACCGACATTGAGGCGATGTTCAAATCAGACCCCGCAGTGACGGCTTACAGCGAGATAATCTTCTGCTACCCCATAATGCAGGCTATGGTTCACTACCGCGTGGCTCACTCACTGCTGAAACTCAAAGTGCCCGTTCTGCCGCGTATCATAACCGAAATGGCCCACTCGGCAACGGGTATCGACATTCACCCTGGCGCCGAAATCGGTGAGTATTTCTCAATCGACCACGGAACAGGTGTGGTGATAGGCGAGACTTGTATTATTGGCAATCACGTAACTCTATATCAGGGCGTTACGCTTGGCGCGAAGAAATTCACCTACAACGATAGCGGTCAACCTGTGAACACCCCGCGCCACCCGATTATTGAGGACAATGTTACCATTTATTCAAATTCTTCGATTCTGGGACGCATTACCATTGGCCACGACACCATTGTCGGCGGCAACATTTGGCTCACAGAGAGTGTCAAACCCCACTCGAAGATTGTTCAGCAGCGCGCCGTTTCCGAATCGTTTTCTGACGGTGCTGGAGTATAAGAGTAACCTAAAAGATTTCTTTTTCATTGAAAAGCGGATTTCCCGAATCGGGGGAATCCGTTTTTTGTGCGAGAAAGAAATTTCTGCCTGCACTCATTGACGCGCTTATCAGCGAGGAATACAATAAAAATTTTCGGGTATACTGACTTTTAAATTTCTTGCGAAGCGACACCTCAAGCCCCATTTCCGCTTGCTGATAAACGTTGTTTAAATTCAGGTATAAATCTGCAAAAATCGGTTTGCCCCCACCCATTAAATAGTGTAAAAATCCGACGGGTCAACCCAGCCCGCACGAAGAGCGTATTTTATGACCTCGTGGGCGGTGTTCACCTTCAGTTTGCGGAAGATGTTCTTGCGGTGGGTGGTGATGGTATGAACGCTCGAGAAACGGTCTTTGGCAATCTCTTTGGTGGTTTTGCCAAGAGCTATGTCGACAGCGATGGCCATTTCGGTCGCCGTCAGAACTTCCTGCTCGTCAGATTCCTGTTGCCGTGCAAGCAGCATTTCCATTGCGCGCTGGCAGATGTAGCGCTTACCCTGCGATGCCGACGACAGCGCCTCGCGAATCGAAGGTAACGAACTGTCCTTGAAGATGATACTAAACATATTCGACGAATAAACCACTCGGCGGATAAGTTTTTCGGTCAACTCGCCACTGACCAAAATCCACGTTGCTGCCGCAAACTTCTCGCTCATTTCGATAAGTTGCTCTTCGTCAGTGAAATCGAAGAGCGTATAATCGAGAATTACAACCGATTTGGCGTTCTCTTCCAACAAGTGTGTGAGACTGGCTCTGTTTGAGGCCTTCCGAATCTCGCTCTGCGCGTCGTCCTGCCTTATCAGGCTTTCAAACGCAAACCCAGTCAGGTCCTGATTGTCCGCTAAAATGTAGTTGTTCACAAGTATAGCCTTTTTCAAAATTGTGGCCGCAAATATACCTATTGTTTTGGTATGTTGAAGAACCATAGCATACGTATTTCGCGGTGTTTTTTGGTGGTAAATTCACGAACCTTATACTTGATTTACCATGAAATTTTACCTGAAAGACAATCGATTATCGTTGTGAGCAACAATAGTGATTTAAACACTGAATACACAAAATAAAATCTGCGCTTCAGTTTTTCCCCGTTTAAAATCCCGATTATCCAACAAAAAAACGGGAACACCACTTGGGCATTCCCGCTTTCGGGCTAATATTCAATATCTAGGATTGATTAACTGATTAAGAGATGTTTAGGTGTTATAGTTTAGTTATGTCTAACACCTGATTAGTACTCACTTTTTTGTCCCCTCAAAATGAATAGTGCCAATCATACCGCCAGCGTGAAGAAAGGTGTAATCTAATGTCAGATTCCTGCCTTCGAATACGCCAGATATATCGCCAGCCACGGTATATACACCGTTCATACTTGAATAACCCTTGACATTAATAGTAATAGTTTCAGCATTTTGTTCAGGCTTGATGTTGCTTATAATCGCACCAGGATAGGCATATTTTTCGTCGGCACTATAAGTTACGGGCGATGCACTGTAGAATGTCGGCTCTAATACCGAAATGGTTGTGCCGTCGTTTGACAATGTGATTTCTGCCGTTTCATTGCCATTCGACACTACGTCAAACGGAATTTCTTTTCCCTCCGAATTAATTAAAATCATTGTACCAGTAGCCGAGCCAACGTATTCGCCTTCAATCGATTTGATTGTAAACGGTTCGCCGTCGTCGTCGCTGCACGCAGTGAAAGCCGCAATGCCCGCAATGGCAAAAATGACCAATAAATATTTTCTTATAGTATTTTTCATATTCAGTAATGGTTTAAATCATTATTAAAGAGTCTGATAAAGGCCGATGCACATTTTCCGTGCACCGTGCCTTGACTTTAAAACTGTATTGAAAATGCTCACAAAATCAATATCCAGGATTCTGACTAAATTTATTCCCAAACAGGGCGTATGCTGCGTCCCCATTCCCTATTGTTCAGAGCCCACTGCGGCGCAAATCCGCTTCCGATGGAAACGTAGTTGATGTCGTCATAAGTGGTCCAACCCATAAGTGATGAAGAGAGCAGGACGATTTTCGTGCCAACGTTGTATGTCTCAGTACCGTTCTGATAACCAGCGGCAGGAATGAAAATACTGTTCCCGTTAGGTCCAACAATTTCGTGTCCGTTAACGCCGTTCACACTCTTCCATTTCCACGTGGTGTTTTTAATGAGTTCGAGAATCTCCCTTTGAGTTGGGGTGCGCCATTTGCCGCCCCAGTTGACACGTGCGGCGTCGTCGTCAAGTTCGAGAACGCGACCGTTCTGTACCGAATTGTCAACCGACGACAACTGATATTTGGTCAGCGTCTCGGCAGTGCCCCATTTGTAGGTGTCCCAAGTGTAATTGTCTTTTGGGGCCGTTTCTCCGAAGACAAAATACTTGCCGAAATCCTCCTGCGATGCCGCTCCAAGGTTTTGGCTAGCCCATTTGACCGACAATCCAAGGTCAACAACCTCACCCACTGTGCCACCTATGGCAACGTGCTCACCCGCATTGTTGGCGACTTCGTCCTCGTCGTCGTCGCTGCACGCCGTGAAAGCCGCAATGCCCGCAATGGCAAAAATAACTAATAGATATATTCTTGTAAATTTCCTCATACGCTTAATTATTAGTTCAACAATCTTTTAAGTTAATCGGATTGAGCGCCTTGCTGTTGAGAAAACTGAGTGCCCTTTGCGCTGATTCTCAATTTCCCCAACAACAATGCCCAAAACCTAACTATTTAATAACCAAACTCTAAACTTTTAAACTTTAAACTTTAATACCCAGGATTCTGTGCGATTCCCAAATCCTCGCCCTTCAGGCCTGTCGGAATCGGCTGACGGTAGTGGCGGCCCTTCACGTTGTTGTATTTGGCCACAAGGTGGTTGTGGATTTTGGTGAAGTAAGCCTCTTGGTCGGCGGTGTAGGTGTTGCCGAGCGATGTTTTCCAGTCGTCAGCAAAGTGCTTGTAATTCTTCACTTTCTGCACCGACGAAATCAAATCTTTCCAGCGATAAGAGTTGAGAACCGAGAACTGCTCGTAGGTGAACTCGTAGTCCCACTCGCGTTTGATTTGGTCGAAGGTCGGGGCGGCAACAGTCTCAATGCCAGCGCGGGTGCGCAGTTGGTTGAACGGCTCAGCAGCCTCGCCATTGCGGCCAAGTTGCACAAGCGCCTCAGCCTTGATGAGCAGCACTTCGGCGTAACGAATCTCGATGCGGTCAACCGAGTTGTGCGTAATCTCAATATTCTCAGCGTTTTCGTAACTTTGGTCAACACCCTTGCCGTTAATTGGCGTGTAAACGGGCGAGTAGTAATTGTAGGTTTTGCCGTCCTCAGGGTTCATAATCTTGGTGAAGTAAGTCTCAGCCAGACGTTTGTCGTTGGGCTGCTCAGCAAACCAGTCGTCGTAAAGGTTGTCGTCAGGAACCTCAGTGTGGTTTTGGCTGTAGCCGCTGCCGTTCTCACCGTTTTGGAACGGGAATGTCCACGAGCAGTGTGTTTGGTGGTTGCCTTGAGCGTCAAACTCGTCGCCGTCGTGGGCAATGGTGAACAGGTGCTCGTTGGTGCCGCGCTTGTTGCTCTCATACTCGCGTCCCCAGAGTTTGTTGTATTCGGGGTCAAGAGCCAGTTTTCCGCTCGAAATCACCTTGTTAGCATATTCAATAGCCTTTTCCAGACGAGCGTCGGTTTTAGTGAAAGCAGGGTCGGTTTGCGCTGCCGCGATGGCTGCCACCTCGCTCTGTGTCAGCGGGTTATCGCCCCAAACCAGATAGGCGCGGGCCAGCAAGCCCTGAGCGGCCTGTTTCGACGGAATGCGCGGGTCGCCGTTGTAGTCGTTCAGCAACTCTTCGGCGGCGGTGAAATCGCTGACAATCTGCTCAAAAACCTTGTCGATGCTCTGACGCTCGGTGGTTGAGCCGCCCTCTTCGGTGAACACAGGCACCTCGCCCCAAAGTTGGGTGAGTTTCAGATAGGCCAGCGCGCGCAGGAATTTAGCCTTGCCCACGGCGGCGTTGTAGCCTTGCTGACTTATCTTGCCAGCCTTCAAAGAGTTTGATACTGTGGTAATTGCCTCGTTCGCTTGCGCGATGCCAAGAAACAGATGGTTGAAAATTTTCACCTGATACCAGGTTGTCGGTTCCTGCTCAAAGCGGCTGTTCACGGGGCCAGCCTCGCTCTCTTCGCCCTCAAACGATGTCAACTTGTTGGAATTCAGTTCGATGATGAACGAGAACGATGACGAGAGCGGCTGCCAGTGGCTGTAAACGCCGTTCACAAGCGAAATGGCGCTTGCGTCGTCGGCCACAACGTTCTCTGTATCAATCTGATTCTCGTCGTCGTTATCCTCTTTGCACGACGAAAATCCTGCCAAAAGTGCTGATGCAATAACTGCTAAAAAAATTCTCTTATTCATAATTTCAAATGTTTTTAAATTGTTGATTTATTGTTTTTTAATTGCTTTATTTTAAGTTTTTCAAACCTCTGCTATGAACCACCCGATTCTAAACCGCTGATTCAATTTTAACATTTCCATTTCCTTGATATTTAATATTTTAAATGTTAATATTCCGTTTTATCTGTTTCAGCCCTTCGGCCAAATTGTTCATTGTTAATTATTAATTGTTAATTGATAATTCTGTGTAAATCAGTGTATTCTGTGTCGTCTGTGCGATAATCACAACGTCAGTTTCACCCCCGCAACCACACTGCGCGAAGCGGGATAAACGCCTGAATCAGTGCCACTTGCCACTTCGGGGTCGTAGCCCTTGTAGCGTGTGGCGGTGAGCAGGTTGCTGCCCGTGGCAAACACCCGCAACTGCGCGTTGTATTCCTTTGGAAGCGGCACGTTGTAGCCGATGGTCAGTTCGCGAAGTTTCAGATAGCCAGCGTTTTGCACATATCGGCTGTCGATGTGGGCGAACGGACGCGGACGGCTTGCCAGCGGCAGCGTGTTGCCGCCGTTTTCGGGTGTCCACGAGTCCTTGACGGTTGCCAGAACATTGTACGAATCGCCCGTCAGTTCGAGCCTGCGGCCCAGCGCGTTATACACCTTGTTGCCAACGCTGAACCCGAACGATGCCGAAAAATCAATGCCTTTCCAGTTCACCTGCGTCGAGAATCCTCCAGTCAGTTTCGGCTGAATGCTGCCCAGAATCACGCGGTCGTTGCCGTCGATGCGGCCGTTGCCGTCGGTGTCCTCAAACTTCAGGTCGCCAGGCTGCGGCGTCTGACCGTTGATGGTTGGCAGTTTGGTCACGTCCTCGCCGCTCTGCACAATGCCGCTGAACTTCAGCCCGTAGAACGCGCCCAGCGGCTCGCCCTTGCGCAGAATCTGCTGATTGTCAGAACCTTGAATCACATTATTGGTCGTTCCCATATCGGTGATTCGGTTTTGGTTCAATGCGGCGTTCGCCGATGCCGTCCACGACAGCCGTTTGCGCTCGACCAGCGTTGTGTTCACTGCCAGTTCAACGCCTTTATTCACCACATTTCCAACGTTTTGCAACTGTGTTGTCACGCCCGTCGAGAAGCCCACGGGCACGTCGAGCAGAAGGTCGCTCGTTTTCTTGTAATAGATGTCGAAAACAAAGTCTAACTTATTGTTATACAGTCCCAAATCGAAACCCGCATTGTAACTTGCCGTGGTTTCCCACTTCAAGTTGTCGTTGGCCGTGTTCTTCTTCGCGTAACTGCTCGAACCGCCGTAAGAGCCTGTGGCATACGAAGTTGTGAAAGCATAATCGCTGATTTCCTGATTGCCCACAACGCCGCCCGTCAAGCGGATTTTCAGGTAGGTCACCTTGCTGAAAGTGCTCATAAACGCCTCTTTATCAACGTTCCACGACAGTCCAAGCGACGGGAAATAGCCCCAGCGGTGACTGTGCGCAAAGCGGCTCGAATTGTCGGCACGAAAAGTGGCCGTCAAGTTGTATCTATCACTCAATGTGTAGTTTACGCGTGCAATGAGCGAATTCAATTTTGCCTCGCTGATGCCCGTCTGCGGCGTATAGATGCCCGAGCCGTCGCCCAAATTGTACTGTTTCAGCACCTCGTTTGTGAAGTGATTGGTGCGCACAACGCTGTTGGTCGATGTTGATGTCTGACGTGTGAAACCTGCCAGAAAATCAATCGATTGGCTGCCGCCCAAATCCTTCTGATAGGTGGCCGTGTATTCCTGCTGCCAAACGTCGGTCTGACGGTTGCCCGTGCCGCCCACGCCTTCAGTGGCAAGGCCCAGCGACGTGTACGCGCCCGAAAAAGTGTTCTGCGTCAAATGCTCGCTGTTCAGTCCGACTGATGCTTTAAGTGTCAGATTGCCAACCGTATAACTACCCCAAACATTCGAGAGCAGATAGTTGTTCAGGTTTTCGGCCACGCTTTCGCGAAGGTCGTAAACAGGGTTGGCCGCGTGGTCGCCGATGGCGAAATAGGCGTACTCGTATGGGTTGCTGAAATTGTAGTCGCCGTTGGCGTTATAAACCTCAACCACAGGCGGCATAAGCAGCGCATAGACGAAACTGTTGGTGATTCCAGCCGAGAATGGCGACGAGTTGAAAACCTGCTTTTCGGTGGTCGTCAGGCCGCGCTGACGGATGCGTCCGTAAGTTGCGTTCACGCCGAAGCGCACCTGCTTGCGCGGTTCCCATTCCACGTTGGTGTGGAAGTTATATCGTTGAAAACCAGAATTTAAAACAATGCCGTCTTGGTCGGTGTAGTTGGCCGAGAAGGTGTAGCGGCTCTTGTCGCCCGCACCCTTCACGCTCAAGTCGTGCACCTGCTGAACGGCTGTCCGCAGAACGGCGTCCTGCCAGTCGGTGCCGCTGCCCAGAGCCGCAATCTGCTCGTCGGTGTAACCGCCCTTGTTGCTGAAATATTTCTTCTGAAAATCAGCCCATTCCGTCGCGTTAAGCAAGTCAAGTTTGTGGCTCACGCGGCTCAAGCCGATGCTGTAGCCATAGACAATGCCGCCGAACTTCTCGCCCGCCTTGCCCTTTTTGGTCGTTATCAGAATCACGCCGTTCGCACCGCGCGACCCGTAAATGGCTGTGGCAGAGACGTCTTTCAGCACCTCAACCGACTCAATGTCGTCGGGATTGACCGTCGAGAGCGGATTCAGGCTGCCCTCAATCGAGCCCAGACCCGTGCCCGTGTTGGCCGCGTCCTTGAAATAGATGAAGCCGTCAATCACGTAGAGCGGCTCGTTGCTCGCATTCACCGAGTTGCCGCCGCGGATGCGGATGTGGCTGTCGGCGCCAGGCTGTCCGCTGCTTGCCGTAACGGCCAGTCCCGCCACCTTTCCGCTCAACGCCTTGTCAACCGATGGCGCCGCCGTGCGGCTGATGGCTTCAGCCTTGACCGTGGCCACGCTGCCCGTCAGTTGCGTGCGTTTCTGCGTGCCGTAGCCCACCACAACCACCTCGCTCAACTTGTTCAGGTTTTCAGTCAGTTGAACCTCAATTGGTTCCGATGCCTCGTACACGTCGATTTCCTGCGAGCGGTAGCCCACAAACTGAATCAGCAGCGTGAGCGGA
>JAEEGJ010028511.1_pt1 | contig 11099 bp, 10 predicted proteins | sample 8958761 | NCBI WGS metagenome assembly JAEEGJ01 (sample SAMN16246546, study PRJNA631951) | gut metagenome | biome: gut microbiome; feature: rumen; material: RS-attached | host: Bos | place: Iran: Karaj | collected 2018-10
TGTGCAGCGATGACTTCTTCAAGTTTTTGCTGCAGACGTTTAAAGTAGATGAAAATACATTTGCCGGCGAGGCCCGTGCCATTGTCAGCCGTATTCCGTCCGTAAAAGGACAGGACCGGCAGCTGCTCATGAGCTCGGATTTTGCCAGGGTCAACGGCATCGTGCTCCGCAAAGCGGGGCAGGGCAATGTGACGGTAGGCCACCTGGTATCTGCGTTGGCCAGCGATGGAAGCAGTGAAGTTACAGCGCTGTTTAAAAAGTACGGCATCGACAGCAACAAGATTGAAAAGCTGTACGAACACTACCTGAACAGCACTGCCAATGACGAAAGCAAGAAGACTTTGGAAAAGTTCGGCCAGGATTTGACGGCAAGGGCGCGGCAGGGGAAACTGGATCCGGTCATCGGTCGTGACGATGAGATCCGCCGTACCATTGAGATCCTGAGCCGCCGGAAGAAGAACAATCCGGTGCTCATCGGCGAACCGGGCGTAGGCAAGACCGCCATTGTGGAAGGGCTGGCCCGCCGGATCGTGGCCGGGGACGTACCGGAAAGCTTAAAGAACAAAACGCTGTATGCTTTGGATCTGGCTGCTTTGGTGGCCGGGGCCAAGTACCGGGGTGAATTTGAAGAGCGCCTGAAGAAAGTGCTGAAGGCTGTGGCGGACAGCGCCGGGCAGATTGTCATGTTCATTGATGAACTGCACACCGTGGTAGGCGCTGGCGCAGCAGAAGGATCCATGGATGCCGGCAATATCCTGAAGCCTATGCTGGCCCGGGGCGAACTGCGGTGCATCGGGGCTACCACGCTGAATGAATATCACAAATATATTGAAAAGGACAGTGCCCTGGAGCGCCGGTTCCAGCCTGTCATGGTCAACGAGCCCAGTGTGGAGGATACCATTTCTATCCTGCGCGGTTTAAAAGAAAGCTATGAAAACCATCACGGGGTGCGGATCAAGGATGCGTCCCTGGTGGCCGCGGCGGTGATGAGCCACCGCTACATCAATGACCGCTTCCTGCCGGACAAGGCCATCGACTTGGTGGACGAGGCGGCAGCCCGGCTCCGTACGGAAATCGATTCGTCCCCGACGGAAATTGATGAAAGCAAACGCAAGATTTTACAGCTGGAAATTGAAGAACAGGCCCTGAAAAAAGAGGAAGACCCTGCCTCCGCAGACCGTCTGGCCAAACTGCAGGAACAGCTGGCCAAACTGCGGGAGGAAAACGCGGCCCTGATTAAGCGCTGGGATGATGAAAAGGCCGGCATCGTGAAGGTGCGGGAAGTGAAAAAAGAAATCGGTGCCGTAAAGCAGGAAATGGAAAAGGCGGAACGGGATTATGATCTGAACAAATTGGCGGAACTGAAGTACGGGCGTCTGCCGGAACTGCAGAAACAGCTGCAGGAACTGGAAAAACAGTCAGGCGGCGATAATGCCCTGCTGAAAGAAGAAGTGGACGAGGACGACATCGCCCGGGTAGTCAGCACCTGGACCGGCATTCCGGTACAGCGGCTGGGTACCGGGGAGCGGGAGAAGCTGGTACATCTGGAAGCAACCCTCCATGAGCATGTTATCGGTCAGGATGAAGCGGTGAAAGCTGTGGCGGATGCGGTGATCCGCGCCCGTGCGGGCATCAAGGACCCCAACCGTCCCATCGGTTCCTTCATCTTCCTGGGGCCTACCGGCGTAGGCAAGACCGAACTGGCCAAAACGCTGGCAGAAGTGTTGTTTGACGATGTGAAGAATATGATCCGCATCGACATGAGTGAATACATGGAGAAGCACACGGTGTCCCGTCTGATTGGCGCCCCTCCCGGCTATGTGGGGTACGACGAGGGCGGCCAGTTGACGGAAGCGGTGCGCCGTCATCCGTACTCTGTCATCCTCTTTGATGAAATTGAAAAGGCGCACCCGGATGTTTTCAATGCGCTGCTGCAGGTACTGGACGACGGCCGCCTTACAGACGGACAGGGCCGCAGCGTGGACTTCAAGAACACGCTGATCATCATGACCAGTAACATCGGCAGCCAGCGGATTATGGAAGCAAAAGAAACCATGGACAGTGAAGCGGTGCGGCAGCTGTTGCTGACCCGGTTCCGCCCGGAATTCCTGAACCGTGTGGACGACATTGTGACATTCAAAGCGCTGCAGCCTGACCAGATCAAGGACATTGTGAAACTGATCCTGAAAGAGCTGGGCGACCGGGTGCGCAAGCAGCTTGAAATCAAACTGACCTGCACTGACGAAGCGGCGGCTTTGTTAGCTAAGGAAGGCTTTGATCCCCAGTTCGGCGCGCGTCCGTTGAAACGTCTGATTGTCCACAGCGTGGAGAATGTCCTGTCCAAGAAAATCGTTAACGGTGAAGTCAAAGCCGGGGACAGTGTGGAAATTTATGTGAACAACGGGGAAATAGACGTGAAGTAAGCGTTGCTCCAACTATATAATTGGCTTTGACTCAGTATGAAAACTGCTGCGAAATGAAATCCAACCGTTTCATTTCGCGCAGTTTTTTGTTTTCTGTTCCGGAAAACCTGTGCTGTCATGACATTACAGCGGTAATAGTACGGTACAATGTGTCTTTTTTATGTTCATTTTATAAAATATTTTTAAATTGTTGGCCTGAAAGGTTTATTGCTTTTCTTCTTTATGATAAAATAAAATGAATTCATATACGCAATTAGGTATTATTGAATATGAGGAGGTTTTTTATTATGGGAAAGATGAAAAAAATTCTGGCTGCAGGTGTAGTTTGCTATGTGGCCTATAAATTAGGAAAGAAGTATTTAAAAGAAAATAACCTGACGGCTGAAGATGTATTTGATTCCGCCAAAAAGAAAGCGGAAGAATTTGCCAGGCAGGCTGCAGGCGTAGTGCCCACAACAAAGGACGGAGAACCGGAGGGCAAAAAGATTTACACCTTCGGCAGGGAAAAACGCATTGAGATGGTGCACCTGGCAGACGGTGTCACCGGTCTTTATGACAATAAAAAGAATTACCCCATTGAAAAGCAGGTGAAGACATACAGCGAGGACGGAGGCAAGCTGTATGTATACAGTGACGCTGCAGATTATGTGATTTCTGATGAGCCGTTCTTCATGAATGTGTATGTGAAAGATAAATCCCGGACAGAAGCCATCGCCATTGCACTGGGAAAACAGTATGACGCGGAAGAAATCGCTGTGTACAATTACGGTTCCAGCCAGAAATTTGATGCACAGGGCATGGCAGCGGAAGCCGAAGCGGAAAAAGTAGCAGCGGAGCAGGCAGAAGCCAAAGCCAAAGAAGCGGAGCTGGCAGCACAGGCAGCGACTGCGAAAGCCGAAGCCACGGCAAAAGAGGCTGAAGAAAATGTTCAGGCCGCTGCGGACAAAGCCGGAGAAATGGCGGAAGAAGTAAAAGCCAAAGCGGAAGATGTTGCGGAAACAATTGAAGCCACGGCAGAAGAAATAGTTGAAAAAGTAAAAGAGTAATCATATGTGGCCAGGAAAAGACTTAAAATTGCAATCATTTCCGTGTTTGCCAAGTCTTTTCCTGATAGAAACGGAGATACAAATGCTTGGCATTGGCTGCGATCTGGCAGATGTAGAACGAATTGAAAAAGCCATAGCGCGTAAAGGATTCAAAGAGAGAGTTTTTACACCGGAAGAGAGGGCCTATTGCACAGGCTCACGCGGTGATAAAGCCCAAAGTTATGCAGCCCGGTTCGCTGCCAAAGAAGCGTTCCTGAAAGCTATCGGCACAGGGCTCCGTGGCGGAGGACAGCTTACAGAAATCTCTGTCGCCAACGATGAACTGGGCAAACCGGAACTGAAAGTGACAGGCTATTACGCATCCTGCGTAGAGAAACTTGGCGTGAAAAAGATACACCTTACATTAAGTCATACCGCTACAACAGCAATGGCAGTGGTAGTGTTGGAATAATATGAATTGATATGGAGCCCGGGTGATCAACCTTGACAGAAGGAGGCCTACCCATGCAGATTTTACTGGCGGAAGAAATGCGGGCCCTGGATAGGGCTGCGGAAGAAGAAATCGGGATTCCCGGTCTTGTGCTGATGGAAAATGCAGGCCGCGCCGTAGCAGATGCGTCAGAAAAAATGCTGGGCACCTGCTGTAATAAAAAAATCGTTATCTTTGCTGGTAAAGGCAACAACGGCGGCGACGGCAGCGGCGCCGGACGCTGGCTCCACAACCGGGGGGCAGAAGTGGCGCTGGTTCTCGCCTGCAGAGCGGAGGACCTTGCCGGCAGCGCCGCGGATGAACTGCAGTATTATATTGCCTGCGGTGCTGCGGTCCTGGAGATTACGGATGTAGATGATAATTTGCGCTTTGCGGAAATTGAAAATCTGGCGCTGCAGGCTGACCTGCTTATCGATGCCCTGCTGGGGACAGGTTTTTCGGGTAAGATGCGATCCCTGTTCATCCGTTTGTGCGGTTGCATCAACAGGGTAAAAGAAACAAATCCCGCCTGCGGTGTATTGGCAGTGGATATTCCCACCGGCGTCAATGCGGACACGGGGGAGGCGGATACGAGCGCGGTACGGGCTGACACAACGTTAACCATGGCGTTGCCGAAGCTGGGCCTGTATTTGTATCCCGGGGCAGAACATGCAGGCACGGTTCAGGTGGCGGATATCGGCATGCCGGCAAGCCTGTTGAAAGAAACGGCGGGAAACCGTACCCTGATTACCGGGGAAATGATTAAAACCTTGTTGCCTGGCCGTCCTAAAAATGCCCACAAAGGCAGCGCCGGGCGGGTGGCAGTGGTTGCCGGTTCCTGTGGTTACATCGGGGCTGCTGCCTTAAGCAGCTTTGCGGCTGTCAAAGGCGGGGCCGGTCTGGTCACATTGATGACGCCGGAGAACGCAAGGGAAATACTGGCCGTCAAGCTGACAGAAGTTATGGTGAAAGGGTTGCCGGTGTCTGGTAACCGGCTGTTGACAGAAGAAGCCCTGGAAGTTGTGTCTGAAGCGTTGGATAAGGCTGATGTGCTTGCCATCGGACCGGGCTTTGGCGTGTCGGAGGAAACCGGTGATCTGATCCGGGAGATCCTGGTCGCTACGGCAGTCCCATGTGTCATCGACGCGGATGCCATAACGGCGCTGAAAGATCATACGGAAATCCTTTCCCATATGCTGGCGGAAAAAGTGCTGACGCCCCATCCCGGGGAAATGTCCCGCATTACCGGCATACGCATTGCGGAAATAGAGAAAAACAGGGTGGAAGTGGCCCGTCTATATGCGGAAAAGTGGCAGGCGGTCATTGTGCTGAAAGGCGTGCCTACGGTCATCGCATTGCCGGACGGCACCGTATATCTGAACAACACCGGCACGCCGGCCATGGCCACCGGCGGCAGCGGGGATGTGCTGACAGGCCTGATAGCCGCGCTGATCGGTCAGGGGCTTTCCGTAGCTGATGCGGCGGTGGCGGGCGTGTACATCCACGGCCTGGCAGGGGAACTGGCGGCAAAAGACCGTATAGGAATGGCTGCGTCAGAGTTGTTGATGATGCTGCCGGAAGCAAGGAAACAGATTTAAAGAGCATTTTTCATGTGCTGCAGGCGACGGTAAAAATACGGATGAAGTCCCAGCGGATTTTCAAAATACACAGTTTTGGTACAGGAAGTTATTTGCAATTCCTTTTGCCTCATGCTAAAATAAATCGTTATAGTAATGACAGATACAGCTTTTAATTTAACTTTGGTAATTAACGCAAGGAGGTACCGGTTTGCGTAGACGATTTTTTGCGTTTCTGGTTTGGGCTGTCTGCCTTTTGGTGACCTGTACTGCTTCTGCGGCAGCTATGGTTACCGATGTGAACTGGGGCGTTGATAAATTTAATGTGCTCCGTATGGTAGTGGACCTGTCGGAAAACGCACGCTATACTGTTGATATTCCCAACGACAGAGAACTGCAGATTAAAGTCAGCGGCGGACTGGGTCCCAAAGTGATCCGGAGAGGGACGATTAAAAGCGATCTTGCAAAAAGCTTCAGTGTGGACCGGGATCAGGCTGGTGTCGTTGTCCGTGTGCCTATGACAAAAAAAATAGAGCGCCCGGATGTGAAGAGCTTTATCCTGAAAAAGGATGGTTCAACCGGCAGACCGCCTCGTATCGTGGTGGATGTTTCCACTAACAAGGTGAAAAACGCTTCCATGAAATATGGGGCAACTTCCGTGCGCCGTCCGGTAATCCGCCCTTCCCAGGGTCCTTCCACTCCGGTCGGCAACCGTGTCAACTTTGCTACCACCGGCGGACTGAAAGGGAAACGTATTACAATCGACCCGGGCCACGGCGGTTCAGACCCCGGAGCCATTGGTCCTAAAGGCAATAAGGAGAAAACGTCCTCCCTGCTGATTGCCAATTACCTGAAATCCTATCTCACCTCGGCCGGCGCCCTGGTGTCCATGACCCGGACCTCGGACAAAGATGTGTACGGTCCCTATGCTTCGGCAAAAAACGAACTGCAGGCCAGGGTGAATGTGAGTACCCGCAACCGGGCAGACGCTTTTGTCAGCATTCACCACAATGCTAACAATAATCGTAGCATTGGCGGAATTGCCACCTATTATTTCCCAAAATCCGGTTATGATTACAAGCTTGGTAATGCTATCCAGAAGAAGATGGCGGCGGCTTCCAAACTCCGGAATTTAGGAACCCAGCAGGCAAACTTCTATGTTGTAAAACGATCTTATATGCCGGCGGTTCTGCTGGAAGTTGGCTTCCTCAGCAATTACAGGGAAGAGCAGCTGATCAGCAGCGCGTGGTTCCAGAAGACTATTGCCAAAGCTGTGTTTGACGGTTTAAAAGAATATTTTGGCGGTTGAGGACAGGAGGCGCGTAACAATGTTGAAAAAAATAAGCTTGTTGCTGATGCTTGTCCTGTTGTTGACAGTGACGGGATGTGAACCTACGGAAAAACTGACCGGGAATAAAGGTGAAGTGAAAGATGTTACCGGGCAGAAGGATCCCATTACTACCGTTGTGAAAGATCCGAATCCCCTGACCAAAGAATATGTGGTGTACCGTGTTCAGAAAAACGGAGAGGAAATTCTGATCCCGGAGAAGGTGCGTTACGCGCCCGGAAAGAAAACCCGGGAAGAAGCGGCACTGGAGGCCCTGATCCATACGGATCCGGTTTCCAAACAGCTGATGAACCTGTTCCCCCCGGGAACGGATGCGCACAGTGTCAAGGTCAGCGGAGATACGGCTACGGTTGATTTCAACCAGAACTTTGCCTCCAGGGGGCAGGGTTCCTATAATGAGCGGATGATGGTAAACGCTGTTGTCTGTACCCTGACTGAATTTCCGGAAATCAAAAAAGTTAAATTTCTGGTAGATGGCAAAGAAATAGATACCATCAGCGGCCATATGGACCTGCTGGATCCGTTGACGAGAAATCCGGACGTGCTGAAAAAAACGGAAAAGAAGACGGAAGAGAAAAAGTAAGGAGAAAAAAGATTTATGGATACTCACTCGCGTAACAAAAAGCATCAGGCTGAAGCGGCTTCTGACAATGCAGGGCCTGTTCCCGAAACCCGGCCGGATCTGACCGGCATAATCTGGCAGAAGGAGTCAGGGGAACGTACAAGCCGTTTCTTTCTGACTGATGAAAACGCGACAGAAAATTTTGGCAGACTCCTGGGGACGCTGGCGGCTGACGGGGATGTATATTGTCTCAGCGGCGATCTGGGCGCCGGCAAGACCCTGATGAGCAAAGGGGTCTGCCAGGCAGTGGGCGTGGAAGAAGAAGATGTAGTGAGTCCTACCTTTGCCCTGATGAACATTTATAATGGAAAGATTATGGAAGTGCGCCACTTTGACCTGTACCGGCTGGATTCCCCGGAAGAACTGGCTGATATCGGTTTCTATGAGTATGTTGGCGGCGAAGGGGTCTCGTTGATTGAATGGGGCGATCTGTTCCAGTCGGAACTGCCCCCGGAATATTTACAGGTGAATCTGACAATCGTGCCGGAGGGTCGCATTGTGGAGCTGATTCCCATTGGTCTCCGGTACGAAGCCATAAGCAAGGAAGTGTTGCGGTATGTTAACGCTGGCGCTTGATACGGCGACGCGTGTATGTACGGTAGGACTGGTGCAGGACGGACATGTGCTGGCGGAATATGATATTTCTGTCGGCCTGACCCATTCGGAAGGGCTGATGCCCCAGCTGGACCAGATGTTTGCCCGTACAGGGATAAAAAAAGAGAATATAGACCGGATTGCTGTCAGTATCGGGCCGGGCTCCTTTACGGGGTTGCGCATCGGGCTGGCGGCGGCGGAAGCGATGGCCTATGCCTGGCAGTGCGGGATTTGTGGAGTCAATACACTGGAGGCTATGGCCTATAATATTCCGGTGGAGGGCGTTGTGCTGGCGCCGGTACTGGATGCCCAGAAGGGGAATTTTTATACTGCCTTCTATGAGTGGACCGACGGGGAACTCCGGGAAATAAGACCTGTGGAAATGACGGATGCTGGAACATTGCTGCAGCAGCTTCAGGCCTGCGGCAAAACGGTGCTGCTTATGGGCGAATGCGGAAAGTTGATGAAACAGGAACTGCCTGATGGCATTTCCGTTGCGGCGGAGCAGGTGCGTCTGCCAAAAGCGTCGTCCGTAGCACTGGCTGCGGAAGGTACGGAACCGCTGACAGGGGAAGACGTATTTACGCTGCGTCCGTACTATATCCGCAAATCGGAAGCGGAAGAATTATGGGAGAAACGGCATCCCCGGGGATAATGTAATTTCAAAAATGATTAGTAAGAATAATACTGCTGTTAATGACGGTATAAAAAACAAGTTATGTCCCGTGTTCCGGTTATGTAAAGAAAAGGATTTGCCGGCTGTCATGGAACTGGACCGGGAAGCTTTTTTTGATCCCTGGAGCCGGGAAACATGGCTTCGGGAGATGAAAAACCCCATTGCGGTCTGGATTGTGGAAGCAACAGACAGTGATATAGCTGGCTTCGCAGGTATCTGGAACGTGGCCGGTGAAGCCCAGGTTATGCGGGTGGCAGTGAAAAAGGCAATGCGTAATCAGGGCTTAGGTCTTTTGCTGACACAGGAACTGATAAACAGGGCCTGGGAGTCGGGAGCGGAAGCGGTTACCCTGGAAGTACGGGAAAGCAACACGGCGGCACGAAAGGTATATGAACGCTGCGGATTTGTCTCCAGCGGCGTGCGGCCGGATTATTATGAGGATACCCATGAGGGTGCGGTCATCATGTGGCTGTACCGGAAGCAGTAAACGGCATGCGGTTCAGGCAGACCTTTCTGAACGCAGCGGTAAAAAGCGCTTTGCTGCATCAAATATAAAGGATTATTATGGAACAAAAAGATATTTACATTTTGGGAATTGAAAGCAGTTGTGACGAAACGGCTGCTTCCGTAGTTAAAAACGGACGGGACGTGCTGAGCAATATCATTTCCTCTCAGATATCCATTCACCGGAAATATGGAGGTGTGGTGCCGGAGATTGCGTCCCGCAAACATATTGAACACGTTATGCCGGTCATTGACGCGGCGTTGGAGGATGCGAAGGTTAGCCTGGAGCAGATCGATGCGGTGGCTGTGACTTACGGGCCTGGTCTGGTGGGAGCTCTTTTGGTCGGTTTATCTGTGGCGAAGGCCCTGGCCTGGGCTACGGGAAAACCGTTGCTGGGGGTCAACCATCTGGAAGGTCATGTGTTTGCCAATTTTATCAATGATAAAAATCTGGAGCCGCCCTTCCTGGCCCTGGTGGTATCCGGAGGGCACACGGCCCTGCTGAAAGTGACAGGCTATAACAGTTTTGAGATGTTGGGGCAGACCCGGGACGATGCGGCGGGAGAAGCCTTTGATAAAATTGCGCGGGTCATGGGATTGCCTTACCCCGGCGGTCCGGAAATCGAAAAGCTGGCGCTGGAAGGTAATCCCAGAGCCATTGATTTTCCCCGGGCTATGCTGGATGATCCTTTCCAGTTCAGCTTCAGCGGCATGAAATCTGCCGTTATCAACTACCTGCACAACGAAGAGCAGGCCCGGCGCCCAGTGAACCGGGCCGATGTGGCCGCCTCGTTTCAGGAAGCGATGACGGATGTGCTGGTGCAGAAAAGTGTGCTGGCCATTAAGGCCACGGGTCTGAAAGAAATCGTGCTGGCCGGAGGGGTTTCGGCCAATAAAACCCTGCAGCATAAGCTGGCCACGGCTGCCAAAAAAGCAGGAGCCCGTCTGGTGCATCCCACCAAAATCCTGTGTACTGACAATGCCGTGATGATTGCCTGCCGCGGGTATTATATGTATCAGGCCGGTGTAATCAGCCCCTGGAACCTGAACGCGGTGCCGGCGTTGAAACTCGGGTAAGGAAATTTTTGGCACTTGCCGGGAATTGACAGACTTGCATGAGTGCTTAGCTAAAAAAATGTATGGAATAAGATAAAGTCAAAAGGTCAGAATTCAAAAATCGAAAAAACACGATTTTTTAAAAATCACAGGTAAAAATGAAAAAATTACCTGTGATTTTTGTGTTTTTATGGCTACTTTTTGAAAAACAGGACTTGATTTTGCAAAAAACTATGAAAAAAATGTAAAATCAGCAAAATTTGTCATTTTGACTATTGCAATTTTTATGTATATGGCTATAATGATATTTGGAAGTTGGCACTCCGGGTTTTTGAGTGCTAACGGTTCCGTAAAACTGGTTTAAATTTTAGCAGATGGCAAATTAAAAGGAACGCTGTCTGCTGTACACTCTCACAGAGATTTGGGACTCCGTATAAACGAATCCGGCGGTCCCGCAATAAGAAAGGGGACATAGTAATGTTAAGACCGTTAGGCGCAAATGTAGTTGTTAAGGCAGACGCAGTGGAAGAAAAGACTAAAAGCGGTATTTTTATTCCGGATACTGCTTCCAAGGAAAAACCCATGCAGGGTACAGTTCTGGCAGTAGGTAACGGTGCCATCGTTGACGGCAAACGGGTTCCTGTCGACGTAAAAGTTGGCGATTCCGTAGTTTTTGCAAAGTACTGCGGTACCCAGGTCAAGTACAACGGCGAAGAGCTGCTGATTTTGGCTGAACGGGATATTCTGGCTGTTGTGGAACCGGACACCAAAAAGAAATAATAAT